>Ga0105164_10000154_pt1 | contig 50738 bp, 47 predicted proteins | sample VDWuncwatermetaG_FD_89674 | JGI IMG/M metagenome (GOLD analysis project Ga0105164, IMG submission 89674) | Wastewater microbial communities from Netherlands to study Microbial Dark Matter (Phase II) - VDW unchlorinated drinking water | ecosystem: Environmental > Aquatic > Freshwater > Drinking...
AAATAACTTTACATACAGTACAGTTATTGATAGGCTTTAACCTAATTTGATATGGAACGGTGCTAACCAGTCTATGCTTAAAGGAAATTTTGATATTTCGCTGGATTTTTTATACGGCAAAACGCCACCCCTAATTGGTGTGGATATTTGCTCGTCCTCAGTCAAAATCGTTGAAATAAGCGAGTTGCCCAAACAGGGGGGTTATGTGGTTGAACGTTATGCCATTGAACCCTTGCCAAAAGATGCGGTCAGCGATGGCAATATCAACAACTTAGAAGCCGTTGCGGAAAGTTTGCAACGTGCTTGGCGACGCACGGGTACCCGCGTTAAAAATATTGGCATGGCCTTACCCACGGCCGCTGTCATCACTAAAAAAATATTGCTGCCTAGTGGCCTGCGTGAAGAAGACTTGGAATACCAGGTGGAATCTGAGGCAAATCAGTACATTCCATTTGCAATTGAGGAAGTTAACCTGGATTTTCAGGTAATTGGCCCCGCCCCGAATGACCCTTCTGAAGTAGAGGTGCTGTTGGCGGCTTCGCGCAAAGCGAACGTTGAAGATCGCGTTGCCGCCGCTCAAGTGGCCGGGCTTAAGGCTGTGGTGATGGATGTGGAAACCTATGCGATCGAAGCCGCATTTGAACATATTTGCGCGCAATTGCCGGGGCGTGCGGTAGACCAGTGTGTCGCCCTAGTTAGCATCGGCTCCAGCGTCATGACCGTAAATGTGCTGCGTAACGGGCAATCTGTTTATCTGCGTGACCAACAGGCTGGTGGCGACCAGCTCACCCAAAATATTCAGAATGCCTTTGGGCTGTCCGCAGAGGAAGCGGAGGCGGGCAAACGCAATGGCGGTTTGCCCGAAAATTATGAGCAGGACGTCTTAATGCCGTATCTTGAAAATTTAGCCAGTGAAGTACAACGCGCGTTGCAACTATTTTTTACCTCTACGCAATATGGCGAGGTTGGCTTTATCGTGTTAGCGGGAGGCTGCGCGGCACTTCCGGGGTTAGATGATGCAGTTTCAGCACGTACCCAAGTCGGCACGTTAATCGCAAACCCTTTTGCACAAATGACTTTATCCAGCCGTATCAAACCCCGACAATTACAAACCGATGCGCCCGCTTTGATGGTAGCCTGTGGATTAGCTCTGCGGAGATTTGACCCCTCATGATACGTATAAATTTATTACCGCATCGCGCAGAAAAACGCCGCGCGCGACAAATACAGTTTTATGCCTTGGCAGGGTTTGCCTTTGTGTTGGGCGTGCTTGTGGTTGGCTTGGTACACGCTGCCATCAGCAGCCAGATTGATTACCAAGGTCGGCGCAACCAATACTTAACGGATGAAATCGCTATACTAGATAAACAAATCGCCGAAATTAAAATATTAAAAGCAGAAATCGCCATTCTACTGGAACGTAAAACAGTCGTTGAAAACCTGCAAAGCACGCGTTCCGATGCAGTGCATTTGTTAGACCAAATGTTACGCATCTTGCCGGAAGGGGTGTATTTAAAATCAATCAAGCAAACTGGCAACAAAATCAACTTGGTCGGCTTTACCCAATCCAATGCACGCGTTTCCACTTTGATGCGCGCTATTGATAGCTCCCCTTGGTTGGATTCGGCAACACTGATACAGGTTCAGGCGACCACCACCGCAGGCTCCCGTCTGAGCGAGTTTTCCTTGAATTTCAACTTGACCCAGCAAACACCGGTTGCTCCCGCTGCGGCTAAACCAGCAGCCCCGAAAGGTTAGGTGGATGGATGAATTTCAAGCAATTATTAGAAGACCTGAAAAACGTCAACCCCAAAGATCCGGGCGGTTGGCCTTGGGCAATCAAAGGCGGGGCTTGCGTATTACTATTTTTAGCAATACTCATGGCGGGCTACATTCTCGACTGGCAAGGTCAGCTAGAAGAGCTGAATATAGCCGAGCAAACCGAAGTGACCTTAAAAGCAGATTACGAATCGAAGAAAAGCATTGCCATTAATTTGGAAAGCATTAAGAAAAAGTTGATTGACACCAAAGAGTCTTTTGACGGGCTCCTTAAACAGCTCCCAAGCAAATCTGAGATGGATGCCTTGCTCACGGATATCAATCAAGCCGGGTTGGGGCGCGGCTTACAATTTGAATTATTTAGGCCCGGTGCTGAAACCATCACCGGCGTGTTTGCCGTGCAACCCATCATCATCAAAATAACCGGAAATTATGATGACATCGGGCGTTTTTCTAGCGACGTTGCTCAGCTTCCGCGTATTGTGTCACTGACAGAAATGAGCATTAGCCCAGCAAGCAGTGGGCAGCTCGTGTTGGATGCCACCGCCAAAACATATCGCTACTTGGATGAAACGGAATTGGCTGCACAGAAAAAAGCAGCCAAACCGGGAGCGGCCAAATAATGAAATTAATTTTCCCTTTATTATTAGTCGTCACCTTGAGCGCGTGCGGCGGAGAAGAATTCCAAGATTTGCGCGATTTCGTTAAAAATGCCGGTTCAGATATGCGCGGCAAAGTCGATCCGCCACCCGAACTCAAGCCTTACGAACCCTTTATCTATGACAACGCACAAGGTTTGCCCAACCCATTTAAACCCCGCAAGGCTGAAGTGCCTAGCGGCGGGAGGGGCGGATTAAATCAGCCCGATACGTCACGCAATAAAGAAGCCTTAGAAGAGTTTCCATTGGAAGGCCTGAAGATGGTGGGATTCCTGCAGCAGGCTAATATTGGGCACGCAGTTGTGCGCGCACCAGACGGCAAGATACATCGCGTGAAGGTAGGCAACTACTTAGGACTGAATTTCGGAAAAATTGTCAGCATCACCGAAAGTGAAATTACGGTTAAAGAAACAATTCAAGACAGTGCGGGGGATTGGACAGAGCGCATGAGCAGCTTGATATTAATGGAATGACCCTGAACGCATAACCTAAAACGCATTATTCGGGTAATGCATTGAAATGATTAGGAGTAAATCATGAAACGATACAAAGTAATAATCAACCACACCCTGCGTATCGCCGCTACCATGTTGGCGGTATGCGCGTTAACTGCGCACGCACAGAACACAAATGAAGCACAAAACCCTACCGCGCAAAACTCGGATGAATTGAATATTATTCAATCGCTCAAAGTAAGCAATCTGCCAGATGGAAAACGGGTCATTGAAGTCGGGCTAAAAAATGCACCCACCGTAGCACCCCTCAATTTCAGCATCAGCACCCCGCCGCGCATCGCCTTTGATTTCGTGAACACGGGCAATGGATTAGATAAATCCACACTCGAATTTGGTGAAGGTGAATTACGAAGTGCCAATGTGGTACAGGTTGGGACGCGCACCCGTCTGGTCATTAACTTGAGCAAAATGCTGGCGTATAGCTCGGCATTTGAGGGTAATAACTTGCTGATTACCCTGCAAGGAAAAGCACCGCAAGCCATGACAGCAGCTCCCGTCCGTTTTGCTGAAGCGAAGCCCAGCACACAAAAATACAGCTTGAGCAGCATTGATTTTCGTCGCGGCAAAAGCGGCGAAGGACGCATCGAAGTAAACTTGTCCGACGCGGGTATCGGTATTGATGTGAAACAACAGGGGCGAAAACTCATTGTTGATTTTAACAAAGCCAACTTGCCGATTAACTTGCAGCGCAAACTAGATGTAACCGATTTTGGCACACCGGTTGATGGCATTGACACCTTTATGCAGGGTGACAATGTGCGCATGATTATTGAGCCTAGAGGAAATTGGGAACACGCAGCCTACCAAGCAGACAAACGTTTTGTGATCGAAGTCAAACCTGTTATTGAAGACCCTAAAAAAGCTGCCAAGGCGGGCCCCAAAGAATTTACAGGTGAAAAATTAACGCTCAGCTTCCAAAGCATTGCCGTACGCGAAGCATTGAATGTCATCGCGGATTTCACGAACCTCAACATGGTCATCAGCGATACCGTGAGCGGAAATTTAACCTTGCGCCTGAAAGATGTGCCGTGGGATCAAGCCCTGCAAATCATCTTGGATACGCGCGGCTTGGACATGCGTAAAAATGGTAATGTGGTGCAAGTCGCACCGCGAGAGGAAATCAATGCCCGAGAAAAATTAAACCTAACCGCCGGACAAGAAATTGCTGATTTAGAAATTTTACGCACTGAAAGTTTTGAGTTGAGCTATCAAAAGGCCGACGCTGTCGTTACTATGCTGCAAAGCGACAAGCAACGCATCTTGTCCAAACGCGGGAGCGCGGTTTCCGACCCCCGCACCAATACCGTGTTTGTGCAAGATACACCGGGACGTTTGGAAGAAGCTGCAGCCTTGATTAAACAAATTGACGTGGCCGTGCGTCAAGTCATGATAGAAGCGCGCTTTGTTGAAGCGACGGATACCTTTAACCGGACCTTGGGCGGCAAGCTGGGTTTTAGCGGGCCGCTCAATGCTTCTTTGGTACCCAGCGGCTTTACGGGCGGCACGGGCGGCAGCAACAATATCAACCTGCCTGGCGGCTCCAGCGGCGTGGGCGGGCTCAATCTTTCTTTATTTGATGCAGCCGCAGGCAGAGTGTTAGGACTAGAATTATCGGCTTCCGAACTGGATGGTAAAACAAAATCTATCGCCAGCCCGCGTGTGGTCACCGCCAATGGCACAGAAGCTTCGGTAGAGTCTGGTGTAGAAATTCCGTACCAAACTTTTAGTCAGGCTGGCACTAAAGTCGAGTTCAAAAAAGCCACCTTGAGTTTGAAAGTCACGCCGCAAATTACGCCCGATAACAACATCAATATGAAGATCAACGCCAACCAAGATACGGTCGGTGATACCTTCGGTGGCATCCCCAGCATCAACACCAAACAAGTGACCACCCAAGTGCTGGTAGAAAACGGTGGGACAGTGGTCATTGGTGGCATCTATCAGCAAAACGACAGCAACTCGACTGATCAAGTACCGCTCTTGGGTGATGTGCCCATTCTGGGATGGCTGTTTAAAAACAATAATATTGTCGATAACAAACGCGAGTTATTAATATTCATTTCTCCAAAAATCCTACAAGATAGTTTAACCCTACGCTAATTTCCCTCATTTGCAGTGCAAAGCTTCCTTTGCGACGCACTGCGAATAATCAACTTTATTATCCCCAAGCCAATCTTGGCAATCCGTTCGCGCTTGCTCGCCGAGCAAACCTAGCCTTGCCTTCATCAACTATTTTGAATTAAGGTGCGGCATAACAGCGACGTTGTCGATGTCAAAACAGCCCCTCAATTGGCGGTATAATCACGCCACGCATTTCGCTGAAGACTCGCATGACAGACAAATACGCCGTGATTGGCAACCCCATCGCCCACAGTAAATCTCCCTTGATTCACCGCATGTTCGCCGAACAAACCGGGCAAGACATAAACTATGAAGCGATACTTGCACCACTCGATAGTTTTGCTGCGACCATCAAACGGTTGCGCGCAGAAGGATATAAAGGATGCAACATCACCGTGCCGTTCAAATTTGAAGCGTTTGAATTGGCTACCCGCCTCGATCCTCTCGCTGAAATAGCACAAGCCGTTAATACCCTGAAATTCAATCATGACGAAATCATGGGATACAACACTGATGGCAGAGGGTTAGCCGCTGACATCCAATTCAATCTAAAAATTGACCTGAAAAATAAAAACGTGCTGCTCGCGGGTGCGGGTGGTGCGGCCAGTGGTGTGGTGCATTCTTTAGCAACGATGGGCGCAAGGATCATCATTGCCAACCGCAATGTGGAAAAAGCGCAAATATTGGTCGACCGTTTCTCGCCTCTTTTTGCCCCCCCTCATCATCATAGTAATGCTACAAAGCCCCCCCCTGCCCGCAGTGTCGCCCTGAGCTATGCTGATCTCGCGGATCAACAATTTGACATCGTGATCAATGCCACATCTGCCAGCTTGACTGATAGTGAAATCCCCCTCCCCGCTACTATTTTCGCGCCTGGCGCACTCGCTTACGACATGATGTACGGACGCGAGACACCCTTCATGAAATTTGCGCGCGAGCACGGTGCAGCAGTCGTAGCAGATGGCCTGGGCATGTTGGTCGAGCAGGCCGCCGAAGCATTTTATCTCTGGCGCGGCGTGCGTCCCGATACCGCATCCGTACTCAAAAAATTACGCGCATGAAAAAAAACGCATGGTTTTGGGGGCTGCGTATTGTGGGCTTGGCAGCGGTGCTCCTGCTGCTTTACCAGTTCTGGATTTTTGTCCATATCGCCTGGTGGATCAATTTTAACCCTGCCACCAGCTCATTCATGCAAGATCGTTTGGAGGTGATGCAAGATAAAAACCCCAATGCCGAATTGCGCCATCAATGGGTGGAATATGAAAAGATTTCCAACCATTTAAAACGCGCGCTGATCGCCTCCGAGGATGCAAAATTTGTCGACCATGAAGGCTTCGATTGGGAGGGCATTCAAAAAGCCTACGAAAAAAATATGCGTAGAGGAAAAATTGTGGCGGGTGGCTCGACCATCAGCCAGCAATTGGCCAAAAATTTATTTCTCTCGACCAAGCGTACACCTTGGCGCAAAGCCGAAGAGGTCATCATCACACTTATGCTAGAAACGCTGCTGGACAAACGGCGTATTTTTGAAATTTACCTCAACGTAATCGAATGGGGCAACGGTGTGTTTGGTGCCGAGGCGGCAGCGCGACATTACTACCGCACCAGCGCGGGGCAACTCTCTGTCGAGCAGGCGGCCAAGCTCGCGGCCATGGTTCCCAACCCGCGCTTTTATGATCGCAACCGTCAAGCGCGCGGCCTGCTACGCAAAACGGGCATTATTTTGGAACGTATGGATGATGCAGAAATCCCCTAATCTTACTGTGTCATTAAACCGCTAAAGGGCGCATCGCTGCGTTAAATCTCGGCTCGGAATGCTCATTGACACCGAGTCAACTCCGCTTCCTCGCCAAGCTTCGCCTTGCGCTGCATCCCTTGAGCGATTTCTGACACAGTAAGACCAAGGAAGCACTCATTAAAACCGTTCGCATTAAGATTCACGCACACCAAAGGTTGCGGCTGGCTCCGCCAAAATGGCTTGATTAAATCGAAGCTCCCTAGGCAAACAGGCTTCTCCATAAGCATAAAAAAGCTTATCTATGCTAAAGTTACCTCGCTCAATTTGCCTGCTTAGCGTGATTACCTAAACTCAACCAAAGGCTTCTTATTCCAGTTCGCGTTAGAAAGGAGAACAAGGCGGCAAGAATGAGGTGACGAAGACAGTACATTTGAGTACGGCTAGGAGCCGAAGACGATGCCAACACAGTTATCGTTTTTAACGCGAATTGGAATTACCAGACTCAACCTTGGAACGCGAAATGCCCTTAACCATCACAAAACGCATCACCATCGGTGTTGCCATGATGTTCTTTTTCAGCGGCGCACTGAGCTTGCTGCTGTACCTCGACTTAAAGAAAATAATGAGCACCCTGGAGCATGTGCTGCACGTTGAAGAACCGACCAGCGCGGCCGCACACGAGATGGAAATTAACATGTTGGAAATCGGGATGCGGGTCATGAAATACAACGCCGCGCTCCCTACCGACGAGCGTTTATTGCTGGACAAAGACATTGCCGACTTCGATAATTTTCACGCCAAGTACACCCGGTTAGCCAATACCCCAAAAGCGCGTGAGCTCGGCATCAACGTGAAGACGATGTATCAATCCTTCAAGGCACTCGGATTCACCATCATGAATGGCCGCGATACGATCTCGCACAACAAGCAAGTATTCGAGCGCAACTTAAAAGAAATTGAAACCCTAATTAATTTCGGCCTCATGCAAAGCATCGCACCGCGTGACTCCAAGGGCTTGGAAAAACTATTAAGCGCGCAAGTTGCCGCCCCTAAATCTTCCGAAAAACTGCTGGTCATTCAAGCCATGAAGAGCGGTTTAGCCGAAATAGGCGACGCGCTGGGAGATTATCTTGAAACATTCGATATATCTTACAAACGGCGTATCGCAAACGCGGTGACTGAATTTAAATCCGCCTTAGCGCGCTTTAACAGATTACCGGGCAGCCATGCACAAGCCCCCATCAGCGCGAAAATTAAACGACGTTTTGAACAGCTGCATGTGCAAGCTAACAGAAATATTGCCTTCAAAGAAAAACTGCACCAAGAAGAACAGCGGTTTATTGAATTGCGACAAAAAATTGATGACGAGTTGGATGAAGGCGTGCAAGCCCTGACAACGGCACAACTGGAAACCGCAAGAAATGCAGTCGCCCAAGTCACGCAAGATGTGCTGGCCGCGTTGTTGATTCTGGCACCGTTATTAATAGTGGGCAGCGTCACTGGCGCGGTGATTATGGTGCGTTGGATCAAGCGGCCTATTGAAGAGCTAACCGAAGGCGCGCACAGAATAGGGAGCGGTGATTGGGAACATCGTATCCCGCAGCGCGGCCGGGACGAGTTTGCCAATTTGGCCGTGCAATTTAATCAAATGGTCGAACGGCTACAGTCCACCACCGTATCCAAACTGCAATTAGAGGCCAGCGAAAAAGAATTACAAAACTCCAACGTGCAGCTAATTAAAGAAATCGAAGAACACAAAATGGCGCAAGCCACCATCCAGCAGATGGCCTATTACGATTCTTTAACTGACCTACCGAACCGCCGCCTGTTTCATGACCGCCTGCAACAAACCATGCTCACCGCGACACGAGACAACAAGCCCGTTGCTGTCATGTTAATGGATTTGGATCACTTTAAAGAAGTGAACGACACCTTGGGTCACCATTATGGTGACATCTTATTGCAGCAGGTTGGGGAACGTGTACGTAGTTTGCTGCGCGAATCCGACACCATTGCGCGGCTGGGCGGCGATGAATTTGACGTGCTGCTGGGCAATACCGACAAACAGGGCGCAACCCTCACCGCAGAAAATATCAACGAAGCGTTGAATCAGCCTTTTGACCTAGGCGACATCAACTACAACGCCCGCATGAGCATCGGCATTTCCTTATTCCCGCAGCATGGCAACGACACCAGCACCTTGCTGCGCTGCGCCGACATCGCCATGTACGTGGCCAAAGGCGAGGGGTCTGGACATACTGTTTATTCAGTGGAACAAGATCACCATAGCACCGAACGCCTGCTGCTCATGGGCGAGCTACGCCGTGCGCTCGACAACAACCAAGAATTGGTTTTGTACTACCAGCCGATTATTGATTGCACGACCAAACAAGTGGTCAGCCTAGAGGCACTGGTGCGCTGGCGACACCCCAAACGCGGTCTCTTACTACCTGACGAATTTATTGGCCGCGCAGAACGCTCTGGGCTCATCGCGCCACTGACATTATGGGTTTTAGACGAGGCACTGCGACAAGGCGACGCATGGCAAGCAGCGGGCATTGCCAGACTGCCCATCGCAATCAACTTATCCGCCGCCAGTTTACATTTCAAACCCCTGTGGGCGAGAGTCGGCGAAATATTACAACACCACGACCTCATTTCCGAGCGGCTGGCACTCGAAATTACCGAGAGCGCCATCATGGAAGACCCCGCCTATGCGCGGTCACTGCTCACCTATTTGCATGAGCTGGGCATCAGTTTATCGATTGATGATTTTGGCACGGGCTATTCTTCGCTCGCTTACCTCAGCCGCTTGCCGATGCGCTGTTTAAAAATCGACAAATCTTTCGTTATCGGCATGTTAGAAAATGAAAACGACGAAATGATTGTGCGCTCGACCATCGACCTCAGCCACAACTTAAAAATAAAAGTCGTGGCAGAAGGAGTGGAAAATCAACAAATTTTAGACAGCCTCATCGCCCACGGCTGCGATTTGGCGCAAGGCTATTTCATCGGCAAACCGCTCCCCGCAAATGAATTTATAGCATGGCTCAGCACCTCGCAATGGACATCAAAACAAGAACAGGAACAAATCACATAAAGATTACCAAGGACGCTGTAGGTTTTTATTCCATTTCTAATTTAACAATCCCAGATTGTTCCACTAAAAGTACGCAATCCGCTATCCGGCAAGCCAAATGCGGAATTGTCAGCCTCACCCTTTGTCCCTCTGGGAGAAGGGTGGGGAGAGCGCAGCGAGGGGGCCGCAGGCGGGAGCAAGATTAATGACTTAATAAAGTAGAATTGAAATTAGCATTCGCATCACCCATCCCCCAACAAACAATCGCATCCTTATTCCAATTCGTGTTAGAAAGGAGAACAAGGCGGCAAGGATGAGGCGACGAAGACAGTACGTTTTAGTACGGCTAGGAGCCGAAGACGATGCCAACACAGTTATCGTTTTTAACACGCATTGGAATTTACCGAGATAAAAACACGTTGCATATGACCGAACACAACCCCTCTCGCTACACCGAAAATGTTCAAACACATTTGTTGTCCGTACAGCATTTGTTGGACAAATATGCCCTGCTAGACCGAGAAGTCCTGCCGCAGAATATGTCGCAAACCGAGCGGCACGCGCTGGTCAACACGCTCATCCATCAACAAGATTTAGCGGACCTGCGCAATCATCTCAGCGGCCTGCATTCGGCGGACATCGCCTATATTTTGGAAGCGTTGCCGATCGAGCAACGCATCTTAGTGTGGGATCAAGTTAAAGCAGACCGCGATGGCGAGATACTGATTGAGGTCTCCGACGCGGTGCGCGAATCGCTCATCGCCACCATGAGTGGCGAAGAATTGCGCGATGCGGCAGGGCAGCTAGACACCGACGAAATTGCCGACTTGGCACCTGATTTGCCCCAGGCCGTGATGCACCAAGTGCTCACCTCGCTCTCGGTAGAAGAGCGCGAACAGTTGCGCGCAGCCATGTCTTATGCCGAAGATGCAGTCGGCGCGCTGATGGACTTTGACATGGTCAGCATACGCGAAGATGTAACCCTAGAAGTGGTATCGCGCTACCTGCGGCGGTTTGATGAGCTGCCCGATCACACCGATCAATTGTTCGTGGTGGATCGAGAGGAAGTATTCAAAGGCGTGTTACCGCTGAATCGTCTGGTGGTGAATGAACCCGACATGTTGGTCAGCCAACTGATGGTGACCGACACCATCAAGCTGCATCCTGATGACAAAGCCGAGCAAGCCGCGCAAGCATTCGAGCGGTACGACCTAGTTTCCGCACCCGTGCTCGACGAACACGGCAAACTGGTGGGACGCATGACGGTCAACACCGTGGTCGATTACATCCGCTCAGAATCAGAAAGCGATGTGCTAAGCCTCGCCGGCTTAAGCGGCGAAGAAGATATTTTTGCCTCCGTCTGGAAAAGTTTTCAGAACCGTTGGGTGTGGTTGGCACTCAATTTATGCACCGCATTTTTCGCCACCAAAGTCATCGGCAGCTTTGAAAACACCATCGAAAAATTAGCCGCACTGGCCGCACTCATGCCCATTGTCGCCGGCATCGCGGGCAACTCCGCCAACCAAACCGCGACCATCATTATTCGTGCACTGGGCGTGGGGCAAATCAGCCCCGGCAACGCCCGCCGCTTAATCGGCAAAGAGCTGGCCATTGCCGGATTTAATGGATTAATTTGGGGCGGCGTGGCCGGATTATTCGCCTATTATTTATATCAAAACCCACTGCTCGGCGTGATATTGACGGGCGCAATGTTGCTGAATCTATTACTCGGCGCAGCCGTCGGCTTACTCATTCCCTTCGCCCTGCAACGCATGGGGCGCGACCCAGCCATCGGCTCCAGCGTACTGCTCACCGCCATCACCGACAGCGGCGGATTTTTTATTTTCTTAGGATTGGCGGCGATATTTTTGGTGGGCTGAGGGGTGGGTTTATTTTATTTTTCAGCGCGAGTTTGAAGCAGGGGCTATAGGGTAGATAGGCAGGTTGCACATCTCCATGCGGATCATGCAAATGATGGGCAATTCGCACACTTTACGAAACTGGCATACCCAAACAGAAACCGTTAGCATTCGAAAAGTTTTACGCTACGTAACACTGGAGGAAGCATGTTATTCAACACCGACCACCTCAAACGCTGCATCGGCACGCTTGAATCCTCGCTCAGCTTTTATCGTAAAGCCGAACCGGACAGCATTGACCAAGAAGTTTTCCGTAACGCCATCATTAAAGGCTATGAACTTACCCAAGAGACCGCCTTCAAGCTCATCAAACGCGCATTAAAAGATTTCGGCCACGGGGGTAAAAAACTCGATGCCACGCCTGTCAAAGAATTGTTGCGCCTCGCTGCTACTCACGGTCTGATGTCAATTGAAGAGGTAGAGCGTTGGTTCGCCTATCGCGACAACCGCAACAACACCGCACATGACTACGGCGTAGGCTTTGCCAAAGAAACGCTGGCACTCTTGCCCGGCTTCATCGCCGATGCCAAAACACTTGAAGCCATCTTGCGTGCCAAATTTAGCGGCACGGAATAACCCCCCGCCATGCCAACAACTCCAACCCTCTTGCTAGACCTGCCACAAAAATATCTGGAGCAGGTTAAGACACTGCTCCGCGCCCATGTCCCCCACGCCGAAGTATGGGCATACGGCAGCCGTATCACCGGCAGCAGCCATGCAGCCAGCGACCTCGACCTTGTGCTGCGTAACCCCAGAAATCTGCTTGAAGAAACCAGCGCGCTTGATGACCTCAAGGAAGCCTTCACCGAAAGCAACCTGCCAATCCGCGTGGACATCATGGATTGGGCGCGCATACCAGAAAAATTTTGCCGAGAGATTGAGCGGGCACATGTGGTGGTACAGGAGGGGAGGTAAATGAAGTCGGGTATAAAAATTGTTCTCTCAGTTTTTTATTATGTAAAAAAGTTAAGCATGAAATAGGAGCTACCGCATGAGCGAGGAAAATCCATCAAGAAAAACTATCGAGCCAAAAAGAAAATCCATTCTTGAGCTTACAATTAAGGAGGCTTGTAGCTTCTTTCTAAAATCAGAAAGTTATTCGAAAATTGATCTACCGCCCTACATCGTCTTTGACGATTTGTTAGCTAATGTTGATTTGATTCTACATGGGAAAAAACTTTGCGACCTCAGCAGTAAGCCGAGAGATCATGACGACATCAATTACACCATTCTAAATAACAAGGATGGCAAGTATGCTTGGCGACCGCTTCAACTCATCCATCCTGCGCTATATGTTTCTCTGGTTCATCAGATTACCGAGGAGAAAAACTGGCAATTGATTCGTAAAAAATTCAAAGAGTTCTCTAGCAATAAAAAGATTCGCTGCCTCAGCCTGCCAGTAGTTTCGTTGACAGAAGAAAAGGACAAGGCTGAACAAATAAACGAATGGTGGGAAGTGATTGAACAGAAATCAATCGAGTTGTCGTTGGACTACGAATATCTTTTTGAAACGGACATCACCGATTGTTACGGTTCCATTTACACGCACTCAATTGCTTGGGCATTGCATACGAAACCTGAGGCAAAAAAGAAAAAAAATCGAGAGGACAAGAGTTTGATTGGCAATGCCATAGATAACCTTATCCAGGATATGCGGCATGGTCAAACCAATGGCATCCCCCAAGGATCGATACTAATGGATTTCATCGCTGAAATGGTTCTAGGTTATGTAGACCTTGAGCTTTCGAAGAAGCTTGAAGCTGAATCCATTGATGATTACTGCATCCTACGTTATCGCGATGACTATAGAATATTTGTTAACAATCCGCAGATAGGGGAAAAAATCCTAAAGCTACTTACTGAAGCCACAATTGACCCTGGATTGAAACTGAATTCAGCTAAAACAAAGTCGAGCAATGATGTGATTCGGGCTTCTATAAAAAGCGACAAGCTAAGTTGGATGGTAAGCAAGCAATCAGACTATACCCTTCAAAAACATCTGTTGATAATCCATAACCATGCCAAGCAATTTCCCAATTCTGGCAGTATTGATAAAGCGCTGAATGAGTACCATAAGCTAATCGTAGAATTGAAAAACTTAAGTGTGCAACCGCTGCCGCTGATTAGTATTGTCGTTGACATTGCTTATCACAATCCAAAAACTTATCCACTATGCTCAGCAATTCTAAGCACATTATTGAACTTTGTTGATACGCAAGAAGAGAAACAATTACTCATTGAAAAAATAGAAAAGAAGTTTTCACAAATACCCAACACCGGACACATGCAAATTTGGCTTCAGCGAGTATCCTGGAAACTTTCCAACGAGACTAATTATGACGAGCCCATTTGTAAGCTGGTTGCGGGTGAGAACGCAAAAATATGGAATGTCGATTGGATATCCTCAACGGCGTTAAAGAAGGCATTAAATGCCAAAAAAATTATTGATAAGAAAGAATTAAAGGGAATACCAACAGTCATCCAACCACATGAAGTGAAACTGTTCGCACACTCATCTTAACTTCGTTAGGTTGGTAGCCTTTTATAAAAGTAAGGCAAACTTGATTGTATAAAATATTAGTCCTTAGCTACGGATTCACCAAATGACCGCCCTACGTTGCACCCAAAAATTACTCACCGCGATGAAGGTCGTACCCTCCCCACCGCCCTCCCTAAGCGCGAACCGCTTGGGTGATTGGTCGCTGAATTTGCTACATACGCGCCCCAAGTTGGTGGTAGCCGTGAGCGAGCATGATCGTTTTGGATTAACGCTAGAAGCCGCGCCTTTTGCCACTTTGCCGCAGCGTTTTCTGGACGCGGTGTTCGCGCAGTTACTCGCCATCAGTGTGCCGCCCGATACAGCGCGGCGCGAATGCGATGCGATGCTGCCTTTGATTATTACCGCTACTACACCCTACCCCAATCGCCTCAGCCTGCAAGCCAACCTGAAGGATTACGCTTGGCAAGCAGAGTGGATGATGGGAAATGGCGAGACACTGGCGGCGATAAATGCGCGGCTGGCCGACAATATCGTGGGCATCAACGGCAAGCTGGAATTTCCGAAAAAATTTGTGTTCAAGCGGTTGACGGCTTGACATGCTGCGTAAATTAAATTGTGCGTCCGATCCAGTGCTATCCACCCGCCTTTGATGACATTGATAAAGCGCGGATTGCCAAATTTTGCCAAGCTTGCTAGACTGCGCGTATGTCAACGATGAACATTTCTCTCCCTGACATCCTCAAAGAGTTTGTGGATAAACAGGTCAGCACGGCGGGCTACGGCACCTCTAGCGAGTATGTGCGCGAATTGATTCGCCGCGACCAAGAGCGGACACAATTACGCAACTTGCTGTTGCAGGGCGCGCAGTCCAAGCCTTCCGGCTTGGCTGATACTGCTTACTTTGCCTCGCTGCGTTCCAGCATAAAAAAACGACTGCCCAAATCCAAATGAAACCTCTGGTTCGCCACGCGCGGGCTGATAAAGATGTGATCGAAGCGATTGATTATTACCTACAACATGCGTCAGAAAGTAGCTTGGCGTTTGTTGATGCCTTGGAACAAGCCTACCGCAACACTCAACGCCGCCCCGGCGCGGGTTCTCCGCGTTATGAATATGAACTGGATTTGCCCGGGCTGAGATTCTGGCGCGTCAAACGCTTCCCCTATTTGGTTTTCTATGTGGAGACTGCCGACCAAATCAGCATTTGGCGGGTGCTGCATGATCGCCGCGACATACCCGCTTGGCTTATCGAAGAGTCGAACACACGATGAAAACTGGACAAAAAAAATCAACAAAGTCGCCCGCTGCTAAATACCCTACTCACGCCCGCTTGGCACGACAAGCGTTGCAAATTACCATGAGCGATTACAGCGAGAACAATTGGGCGGCGGGTTGGTTGAGTGAAATTGAATTTCAACTTTGGGGGATGTAATCAAGCTACGCTCTGGAAAGCGATTCCCGAAATGGAAGCCGCACCCGGAATTTCTAACGCTTTCCTTGCTGAGCGAACTTGCCGGTGGGTGGTGGTATTACGGAAATTCTGGATTGAAATTCGTCTCGACACAACAATGGCTAGTAAAATACGAAAAGCACCAACAAAAACACTCAGGGAAAATCAATGAACCAAGAAGCAAAACAAGCAGATAGCCACCCGCTAGACGAAAATCAGATCATCGCCGAGCGGCGCGCCAAGCTCACCGCCCTGCGTACACAAGGCATCGCGTTTCCTAACGATTTTGAGCGCAAACATTTAGCGGCAGATTTACATGCCGAATTCGGCGAAAAAACGCACGATGAACTGAACGCGCTGGCGGTGAGTGTGGCGGTGGCCGGACGCATGATGTTTAAGCGCGTGATGGGCAAAGCCAGCTTTGCCAGCGTGCAAGATATGAGCGGGCGTATTCAACTTTATATTAGCAATGACGATACGGGCGTGGAATCGCACGACGCTTTTAAACATCACGATCTCGGCGACATATTTGGTGCGGTTGGCGTGTTGTTCAAAACAAAAACCGGCGAGCTGTCGGTGCGTGTGACGCAACTTAGATTGTTGACCAAGGCCTTGCGTCCGCTACCAGAAAAATTTCATGGCCTCACCGATCAAGAGCAAAAATATCGCCAGCGCCATGTGGATTTAATGACCAATGAAACGACACGCAATACTTTTATTATTCGCTCAAAAGTGATTCAGGCCATACGCGAATTTTTCATGCGCCACAATTATCTCGAAGTGGAAACGCCGATGATGCACGTCATTCCGGGCGGTGCATCGGCGCGCCCTTTCAAGACCCATCACAATGCGTTGGATATGCAGCTTTACCTGCGTATCGCACCGGAGCTTTATCTCAAGCGGTTGGTTGTGGGCGGCTTTGAGAAAGTGTTTGAGATCAACCGCAATTTTCGCAATGAAGGATTATCGACGCGACACAATCCTGAATTCACCATGATCGAATTTTATGAGGCGTATAAAAATTATCATCACCTGATGGATTTCACCGAAAAACTTTTTTGTGAAGTCGCGCAAAAAGTATTAGGAACGACTGTACTTAATTATCAAGGTCGCGAGTTGGATTTAAGTAAACCGTTTCATCGCCTGACTATCAATCAGGCCATACAAAAATATCACCCACAGTTTTCTGACGCGCAGTTAAATGATTTTGATTTTCTGCTCAAAACTTTACAGGACCTCAAAGCTAAATATCGTCCGAATGATGGTTTGGGCGGCCTGCAGTTGGCGCTGTTTGAAGAGTTGTCCGAGCATCAATTATTCGAGCCTACATTTATTATTGACTATCCCGCTGAAGCCTCGCCCTTAGCGCGTCGTAGCGATAGCCGCCCTGAGATCACCGAGCGTTTTGAATTGTTTATTGTCGGGCGCGAAATCGCCAACGGCTTCTCTGAGTTGAACGATCCCGAAGATCAAGAAGCGCGTTTTGATGCACAAGTGGCAGAAAAAGAAGCGGGCGACGAAGAGGCCATGTTCAAAGACAGCGATTACATCCGCGCGCTGGAATATGGCTTGCCGCCAACCGCTGGCGAGGGTATCGGCATTGATCGTTTGGTGATGTTGCTGACCGACAGTGCCTCCATACGCGATGTAATTTTATTTCCGCACATGCGGCCAGAAGCGTAGTGCGAAATCAATGGATCAATTTATTTATCTTGTAGCATTTTTCATTGGCGCAGGGATCACCTGGTGGTTTTTGCGCGCTCGCATCAACGATCTCCGCCAGCAATTACAAACTGCACAAGACGACGAAAAACGTCTAGCTGCCGAGCTAGGTGCAGCCCAGCAAACTCTGGCCGATTTGCGTGAAAAAATCGGCGCAGCGGATTCCACCGTAGCCAATAAAGTTGAACAGGTAGCGGCACTGCAGCGCGAAAAGGATAGCCTTGCAAAGTTGCGAGATGAGCTTGTTGCAGAGCAGCAACGCTTGAGCAATCAAGTGACTAAGCTGGCCGCTGACTTAAATGCGGAGCGCAATCAGGCTCAAGAGAATCTAGCGATACTGAATAATGCAAAAGCTGAACTCAGCAATCAATTTAAGGTGCTGGCAAATGAAATCCTAGAAGAAAAATCCCAACGTTTTACAGCGCAAAATCAAACCAATCTCAATCAGTTGCTACAACCGCTCAATACCAAAATTATTGAGTTTCAGGGTAAAGTGCATGAGGTTTATGTGCAAGAAGGCAAGGATCGAACTGCGTTGGCTGAGCAGGTCAAGCAACTGATGGTGCTGAATAAGCAATTGTCAGATGATGCTCATAACCTAACTCGTGCGCTTAAAGGTCAAGCCAAGACACAGGGAAATTGGGGCGAGTTTATTTTAGAGCGCGTGCTGGAAGCCTCTGGCCTGCGCCGTGGACATGAATACGATGTGCAAGAAAGTCACACAAGGAGCGATGGTTCGCGCGCCATGCCAGATGTGGTTGTCCACCTACCTGAAGAACGACATTTAATTATTGACGCAAAAGTGTCGCTCACGGCTTATGAAGAATTCAGTAATGCAGAGACGGATATCAAACGAGAAATATTTTTGAAGCGTCATTTGGATTCGGTACGTACGCATATCAAAGAACTTTCTGAAAAAAATTATCAGCATTTGTATGCTCTACAATCGCTGGACTTTGTGTTGATGTTTATTCCTGTAGAACCCGCATTCATGCTGGCAATTTCAAATGACAGCGATTTATGGCAGGAAGCATGGAAAAAGAATGTATTGCTGGTAAGCCCTAGTACTTTGCTTTTTGTCGTGCGCACGGTCGCGCACCTATGGCGACAAGAGCAGCAAAGCAAAAACGCGCAGGAAATTGCTAACCGAGGCAAGGAGCTGTATGACAAATTGGTTGGATTTGTGGATGACTTGGAGACGATAGGTGAAAAACTCAAACAGGCACAAAAAGCATATGACGGAGCCAAAAACAAATTTAGCAGTGGCCAAGGTAATGTGATTCGACAAGCCCAAATGCTCAAAGATTTGGGTGTCAAACCCAGCAAAAATCTCCCACAGGAGTTAGTTGAGGCCTCACAAGATGAACCGCTGGTGCTGCCACCTAAGATTGAAATGCCTTCAGGCAAAACATGAAAATCGCCCTCGCTCAAATCAATTGCACACTCGGTGATCTAGCGGGTAACGCCGCCAAAATTCTTGCATACAGCGAGCGTGCCCAGCAACAGGGCGCACGTTTACTGCTCACCCCAGAAATGAGTTTGTGTGGTTATCCGCCGGAAGATTTGTTGTTGCGTGCCGGATTTTATCGCGCGTGCAATTTATCCTTGCACGAGTTGGCAAAAAAAATTCACGGAATTATTGTAATCGTGGGGCATCCGCACGAGGCCGATGGCAAGCACTACAATGCGGCCTCGGTGCTGCGCGACGGGCATATTGTCGCGACTTATTTCAAACATAATTTGCCCAATCACAGCGTGTTTGATGAAGAGCGTTATTTTGCGCGCGGAAAGTTACCGTGCGTGTTCGATGTTGATGGCACCGCATTCGCGCTAAATATTTGCGCTGACATCTGGTTACCTCAGGCCGCCATGCGTGCAAAAAATGCGGGCGCGCAAGTGTTGCTGGTATTAAACGCGTCGCCTTACCACCTCGACAAACAGACGGCGCGCTACAAAATTGTGCAGCAGCGCATTCAAGAAACGGGCTTGCCGATGGTCTATGTCAACATGGTGGGCGGGCAAGATGAGCTGGTGTTTGATGGCGCTTCCTTTGCGATGAATGTAGATGGTGCGATGAATATTGATGGTGTGTTGACACATCAATTTTCTACATTTGAGGAATCATTAAATTTGCTCGAAATTACAGACGGAAAATTTAGTGCTCCAAAATTTATCTCGGGTGAGATTATTCCCGCACCCACGCCAGAGGCCAGCATCTATCGCGCCTTGTGTTTGGGCGTGCATGACTACGTCACTAAAAATAATTTTCCGGGCGTATTGTTGGGATTGTCCGGCGGCATTGATTCTGTACTCACGCTGGCCATTGCGGTGGATGCGTTAGGTGCAGATCGAGTACATGCGGTGATGATGCCGTCTCCTTATACTGCGCAGATCAGCCTGGATGATGCGCGGGAAATGGCTGCCACGCTGGGTGTACGCTATGACGAGCTAGACATCACTCCAACATTTAACACCTATCTTGCCACGCTGCACACGCAATTTATCAATCGTTCAACCGACACCACTGAAGAAAACTTACAAGCGCGCATACGTGGAAATTTACTCATGGCATTGTCCAATAAGTTTGGCGCGCTGGTGCTCACCACAGGTAATAAATCTGAAATGACGGTCGGCTATTGCACGCTGTATGGCGACATGGCGGGCGGCTTTGCGGTACTAAAAGATGTCAGCAAAACGTGGGTGGTGCGCTTGTCGCATTATCGAAATACATTAGGTTACCGCAATACCCTGAGCCAGGTTATTCCAAAACGCATCATTACGCGCCCACCCAGCGCGGAATTAAAGCCGGATCAAACCGACCAAGACAGCTTGCCACCCTATCATATTCTCGATGGAATTATGGAATGTTATGTCGAGCAAAATCTCAGCATCACAGAAATAATCACGTGCGGGTTTGCTAAAACAGACGTGCTGCGCGTAGTGAAATTAATCCGTAGCAACGAATACAAACGCCGCCAATCGCCTGTGGGCATACGCATTACCGAGCGCAGCTTTGGCAAAGATTGGCGGTATCCCATCACCGTGCGTTATCAAGACGATTACTGATCGTATGCTCAATCCCGCGCTACAACGCCGAAAATCGGGTCGCTACTTCCGGCTTTTCAACGGTTACTTTAGCCTCGTGTGGGAGGCACTGTGCCGCACACCCGCACTCGCCCGCTGGCCGGTGCGCCAAGTTTTGCTCAAGCAAATTTATTTTACCGGTACCGAATCCATCAGCACGGTGAGCCTCGTGGGCGCGTTAATCGGGCTGATTGTGGTCACGCAAATTAACCAGCTTGTCGGGCGCAATGAAGTGCTGACCATGCAACTTTTAATTTGGATAGTCGTGCGCGAGTTGGGGCCGCTGCTCACCGCCATAGTCATCATCGGGCGTAGCAGCTCCGCATTCGCCAGTGAGCTGTCTTACATGCAGGTCAACGGTGAAATAAAAAGCCTGCGCCGCATGGCGATTTCACCGCTGTCTTATTTGCTCGTACCACGCGTGCTGGGCATGACACTGGCCAGTGCGGTGCTCACCTTTTATTTGCAGACTATCGCCATTAGCACCGCTTGGTTAATTAGCAAGTTGAGCTTGGACATGGCACTGCGCAGCCAAATCAGCATTTTTTTTGACGCGCTGCAACCGCAAGAAATTTTGGCCTCGTGCTTAAAAAGTGTGGTGTTTGGCATGTTGATCGCCACCGTTTCTTGCTATCACGGCCTACGTAAAAAAACTGCCGCGACCGAAATTCCGCAAGCCGTTTCGCAAGCCGTTATCCGCAGCTTAATGGCAGTTTTTGTGGCGGATGGAATCATCACCGTGCTGGTTTTTTAAGATGGCACTACTCGAATTTTCCGGAGTCAGCAAAAATAATATTACAGATTTATCATTCACCCTTACCGCCGGAGAGATTGCCATCGTGCGCGCAGCAACCGCTGTTAACCAAGAGGAAATCATTGATTTAGCCTTAGGTGAAGCTGAGCCTGAACAAGGTAATATACGGCTTCACGGCCAGCCATTAACCAAGTCCGCGCCTGGCCACACTGGCTGGATTGCGGCGCATGGCGGGTTGATTAACAATCTTAAAATTTGGGAAAACATCACCTTGCCACTGTGGTATCACGGCCAGCGCGAACCGGCTAATGTAGAAAAAACTGTCACGCATTGGTTGCAAACATTAGGCATAGAGCCGTCGCAGTGGACCGATTTTATGGCGAACTCGCCCGCTCGCTTATCTACCGAACAGCGCAAGGTGGCTGGGCTGTTGCGCGGGCTTGTGCAAGCCCCCTCACTGCTGGTGATCAAAGCGGGGCTATGGCTAGAAGTCGCACAGCCCGTGCAAGATCAGTGGAATACCGCACTGGAGAAATTTGTGTATGCTGAAAAAAATCGCGCCATTTTAGTGGTTGCAGAGGGAGCAATTTCACTGCCTTGGAAAATTTTAAAAGATGCAATTTAAGTAAATTAATTGATTAAACCCAGATACCAAAAATGCGACACTCCCGCTCCCAACTACCCCTTTACGAGGATAAGAATGCCGGTGCGTAAAGTTCTTTAAAGTTAAAGCCGCATAAAATGACCACATGAAATTATTAGCAGACAAAGACGAGCGTTTCAAAGGCTTAATCCAAAAAATTGCCCTTTTTGTATTATTGGCGGCATTAGGATTGCTGCTTAATTTTGCATACACTGGTATTAAAAAAGGATTTTTCACTCCGCAATCTTCGGTGCATTTTGTCGCGCATTCTGGGCAAGATATTAAAGAAGGAATGCCCGTTAAACTCAGCGGCTTTAAAATTGGCTCTGTCAAAAATATTACGCTGGATAAGATGGCTGAAGCGCAGGTAGAGATGGCCATCGACAATCAATATTTATCGTTGCTCAACGAAGATGCGGTGGTCAGTTTAAAAAAAGAAGGCGTGATCGGCGACAGTATTCTTGAGGCACGGCGAGGCACAGAGGGCGGCAAACCATTGCTGGCTGGCGGCAAAATTCGTTTTGAACGCACAGGCGGATTAGAACAAATTGCGCAAGATTTACGCGACCGATTATTCCCCGCGCTGGATGAAATTAATAAATTGCTACGTGATGCGAACGACCCCAAGGGTGATGTGCGACAAACCATGAAAAATCTGCGCGAGTTTTCTGCCGACATGCGCGGCACACAAAAACGCATCGACCATGTGCTGGCAGAAGTTGAAACGGGCATGGTGCATGATGTGCGTCCCGCGCTTGGCTCGATGCGACAATCAGCGGCCAGTATCGAAGCCATTGTCAGCAAGCTGGATAAGGAAACGCCCGTGCTGCTAAACAAGGTCTCGACCACATTAGACACGCTGCAAAAAACCACGCAAACGTTGGATGCCGCCGTCTCGCAAGCTGCACCGCAAATGTCGGGGGTGGTCAATGACACGCGCAATATTATTGATGCCGCGAGCAGCAGTTGGCCGCTGAAAAATATGATTCCGCCGCCGGAAAAGGGCATCATAAAAATGGATAGCCATGACTAATCTTGCTATGTCAAACACCGCTGAAGGGCACATCGCGGTGTTAAATTCCGGCTCGAAATGCTCGTTGACATCCGAGTCAACTCCGCTTCCTCGCCAAGAGCGGGAGGGTGGCGGCATTGCCGCCGGGTACCCACCGGCCTCCCCTTTACGGGGGAATTCGCCTTGCGCTGTATCCCTTGATCGGCATTTGCCACAGCAAGATAAAGAGGTTGTTGATCGGATAACATTATTCTTGATTTGTGCTTTGCTATTTTTACTCACCGCCTGCGGCAGCCCCCCTACCCGGCCACCGCCGCTGATCGCACAACTACAAACGACTGAAAAATCTGCCCACCAAGCCCTGCGCGATGGCGATTTATTACGCGCCCGCGATCTCTTCGCACAGACGTTGCGCTTGCAACAATCGTTGGATGACTTAAATGGCATTGCCCGCAGCAGCCTTAATTTGGCCACGCTGTTGCATACACTGGGCGATGATACGGCGGCCATGCAACTGCTCGAATCATTGCTGAAAAATAATGCGCCCTACTCGGCTGAAAACCGCAGCACCGCCGCTTTTCGCAAAGCGGTGATTGTGCTGGATGCCTATGCAGATTCCCCCACCGCACCCGCGTTGAGCTTGGCCGATCAAACCCTCTCGGCTGCCCTAAAAATATGTGCGGATCATTGCGCAGAATTGATCGGTATAAAAAATCTGCAAGCGCGTTTAACCTTACTTAAAGGCGATCATTTAACGGCCTTAAATATAGCCGAGAGCGTTCTGGAAAATTCGGCTGCCACGCCAGAAGAGCAAGCCAATGCAGCACGCATCGCTGGCCTCGCGCAAAATAATTTAAGCCAATACGAGCAGGCTTTAGCGCACTATGTAAACGCCCTGCAAATAGATAAAACGCTGGGATTAAGTTCACGCATTATTTTAGATTTACAGGGCATTGCCAACGCCCTACAAAAATTGGGGCGCACACCAGAAGCTGAAGATTATGCACGACGCGCCACCGCCGCCCTCTTAGCGGAACAGGCTTTGCGCCCCGCCCCACCGACTAAGCCAACAGGCAATAATCCCTAAGGAAACGCTGATTTAATGCCTATGCGGGCGAATTGCTACGTTGCGCGGTGCTCGGAATCCTCGTGTATACCGCATACACTGCGGTTCCTACGCTCCGTGCGCCTTGCACTTCATCCCGCTCGCCGATTAAATCAGCGTTTCCCTAAACCTTGCGCACCTATTTCAACCCATATAATTTCAACCCATATAATTTCAACCCAGATAATTTTAACCCAAATAATTTCAACCCAGGCCACTCCACGCCACACATTTTCTACACCCCATTTAGATACGCTATACTTACTCCATTATTTATTGAGGAACGACCATGAAAAAAATTGAAGCCATCATCAAACCATTCAAACTCGATGAAGTGCGCGAAGCCCTGTCAGAACTTGGGGTCAGCGGCTTAACCGTAACTGAAGTCAAAGGATTTGGCCGACAAAAAGGCCACACCGAACTGTATCGCGGCGCAGAATATGTGGTGGATTTTTTGCCCAAAATTAAACTAGAAGTCGTGGTCACCAGCGCAATGCTGGATCGAGCCGTAGACGCGATTGTGAAAGCCGCCCATACCGGAAAAATCGGCGATGGCAAAATCTTCATCACTCCAGTCGAGCATGTTATTCGCGTGCGTACCGGCGAGACCGATGAGGATGCAATTTAGAGAAGCTGACGAGCTAAAAATAATTTGGCTCGGAATAATTCATCTGGAGATTATTCAACCCAGAATAACTCATCTAAAAGTAATCCGGTCACTCTAAACCACCGTTAGACCTTGGGAGAAACTATGGCCTGGATCATCACAAAATACTTTCTGACTGCCGCTGTCGTCGTGCTCGTATCGGAGCTTGCCAAGCGTAGCGACAAACTCGGTGGATTTATTGCGGCACTACCCCTCGTAACTGTTCTCGCGCTTATCTGGCTGTACGTTGAAAATCAACCTCAAGAAAAAATCGCAAATCATGCGTGGTACACGTTTTGGTATGTTGTCCCAACGTTGCCAATGTTTCTCGCATTTCCGGCACTCCTTCCGCGCATCGGTTTTTGGCCATCTTTGTTGGCCTGCGTTATCATCACCGTTGTTTGTTTTGGCCTGTTCGCGTTCGCTGTTCGCCGCTTCGGCGTGGAGTTACTCTAACGCGGCAAGTTGGGCTAATAGGCTGGCATTGAATTGCTTATAAATTTCAACACGGGCGTTTCTAAAAGCGGGTTGTTCGATGTCGGCTGTCAGTTAAACACGCTTGTCAGTAAACCAACGACACCAATGGCCGCGATGGTCACAGCGGCAATTAAAACTAACCCAAAATATTTCCTCTGCTATTTTTTAAGGGAATCTGATGGGGTCGCACGACGCACAAAAACCATAGTGTATGGGGCATACACGAGAATTTTGAACGCGCGTAAGGCGCATTCCGTAGGGCGTTAATAAGCGAAGTGCATTACGCCGGATGTTCTGTATCAATCTCTTCTTAATCATGGTTTATATGAATCACGATCGCCGCACCGGTGCCGCGCTGAGCAACATCAAAAAAATTACTGAGGCATTAAGCGTGGGGTCGTAGCGCTTATTGGCTTCACCGAAATAACCTAGCCGACGCGTGACAAAGCCAGCTTGCACTAAAAAAGTAGGAATGTTATTGTGAATTCCTACTTTTTTAGTTTGGACTGGAGTCTGTCATGTCACAAGTGCGCGTAAGACCCAAACATCAAATTACGCTTCCCTCGCGTATTGTTGCAGCGGCGCACCTCAAGCCCGATGACTTGCTTGAGGTAGCTTATGCCAATGGAGTGGTCACTCTGGTACCCGTAAGCCGCAAGGAACGTAAAGGATCGGTGATGGCTTACGCGGGTATCGCCCGTGGCATTTGGGGGGGAACGACAGAGGAAGTCGATGCGAGCATTAACAGTGATCGTGGGTCATGGGAAAGATAGATGCGGCGCTCGCCCGTATGGCTGGGCATCATGTCTATTTGGACACCAATGTATTTATTTATTTTTTGGATCGCAACCCGGACTTTTTCCCGGTGGTCAGACCCATCATTGCATCCGTCGAATCGGGGCTCATCATCGGTCACACCGGGGATGCCGCGATTGCAGAGATTTTGGTAAAACCCTATCAAACAGGCAATCTGGCACTGGTTGAGAGTTTCAAGGAATTTTTCAGTCTGGAGAACTTTTTATCCATCCAGCCACATGATGCCGAAACTTTTGATCTGGCCGCACAGTTAAGGGCTGGTCGTGGCTTGAAATTTATTGATGCGCTGCATTACGCCACGGCAATTCGGGCTGGTTGCAAGTTTTTTATTAGCAACGATGGTGGAATTCAATCAAGTGCCGCGCTTGAAGTTGTCGTTGTGAAGAATCTGCTCGAATAACGGAGAACACCCACAATACTTCCTAAACAACCATGCCGGGGCGGTCGGAGTACGACGAGCGCAAAGTAGGCCGGGCAGGCCGCTGGCAAAGCGCAATCAGCGTGTGGATGTTGCGGGTCAATCTGATTTTGGATTTTGAACAGGGGATGTAAAATGCGAAAACTTATTGTGCTGCAGACCCTTTTTGAACGTGTTTATGCTAAATAATAAACGCAGATTGCGCGGCTGACTAAGCGGGTGGAAGAGTAATTCCAGTTTCCGATAAAAAGGAGCGCAAGGCGGCAAGGATGAGGCGACGAAGACAGTACATTTGAGTACGGCTATAACCAGCGACTTGCCCGCTTGCGGGCTTAGTCGAATGGCTAGTTGTTTTATCAGGAGCCAAAACGAGCGTAGCGACGTTTCAGTGCAGGCTAACCTGCGAAGCAGGTTAAACGTAGTGGCCGGAACTAAAGACGAAGGCAACACAGTGATCGTTTTTATCGGGAATTGGAATAAGGGCAAGTAAGGTGTTAAGCGGCAGCGGTATTTCGAGCAGAATTATCAAGTGTGTGTATGCAGATAATTGAAAGGGATGGGTGGGATGAAAAAATTATTGGGCCTAATGATGAAAAGAATATATCAATCGAATCTGACGCCATTGATTCCAACGACATTGATTCCAATTTTCTTAGTACTTATTTTTTCCTTTTTCTTCCCCGCGACTTTATTCGCGGCAGACACCTTCGACAATAGCGTTGCTACAAATCCTGTAGCACCGCCTGCTGAAACCGCCCCCACCCTTGCGGGAGAGGATGTTGCCGATGAAAATAGGGCGCGTGAAAATACTGCTGACGAAAATATTTCTGGTGGCCATATTTACACATTGAGCGGTAATGTTTTTATCACACATGGAAAAAATTCAAAGCGGCAGGTTACCAAAACCTCGCGGGTCTTTTCCGATACGATGGTACACACAGAAGACAAGAGTGCAGCCGTCATAAAATTTGATGATGGTCAGGCCGTCACACTCAAAGCCAATTCCACATTTCATATCCAAAATTATCATTACCAACCCAAGCAGATCGCGAAAAGTAACATCCTTTTTTCCATGCTTGCGGGCGGAATGCGTTTCGTTACCGGCCTGATCGGGCAAAGCCACAAGCAAGGATTTCGGCTCACCACCCCGATCGCAACCATCGGCATACGCGGCACAGAATTCATGACCAGCATGGTGGGCGACTCCGTCTATAGCCAAGTATTAACCGGCAATATCGACCTGACCAATGCTGCGGGGACAACTCTGCTGGATGCGGGGCAAACTGCTGTAACGGCATCGACCAACACGCTGGCTACGCTGATTTCGGCGGCGAACATTCCTCCCGCTGCCTTTGAAGAGTTACTCTCGATACCGCTGGAGCCGCCGTCCACATCGCCGACGCAACCCACGGCATCGGAACCCGCTTCCATATCTGCAGATGCTGCAACCGCTCCGATTGATGCCGCAACAAGTGCAGGAGCTGCAGTAGGCGGCATAGGGATACCTGCCGCCGGTGCGGTAGGTGGAATAATATCGGCAACCACTGGATTACTGGGGGGCGGTGATACTACCGAGGCAGATTCGGCTAAACCAGCATCGGAACCCGCTCAAACAGAGAAAATTGCAGAGCCTGCGATAGAAAAAGAATCCACTAAAAAGCCTAAAAAACTAAGCAAGGCAGAAAAAAAGAAACTCAAAAAAGATAAGAAGGCCGCTAAAAAAGCGCAGCGAAAAAAAGAAGAACTCGAAAATAGTAAAAAATCTGATTTTTTTCAATAACGATGTCGCTAACGTGAGCGATGCTGCTGATCCGAAATATCAGGTCAACTCAATTTGCCCCTTATCTTACGCCGCGTAATCTCTCATCCTTACTCTTGATTGGGATTGGGCTGATTACTTTTCAGCAACACCTTCACGGCCCCTGCCCCACCTTCATTGGGTGGTGCTTCACAAAACGCTAGCACCTCGGCACATTGTGTCAGCCAATGCCGCGAGCGTGTTTTGAGCACGCCTTCTCCGCCCTCTGTATGCCAGCCCTTGCCGTGAATAACACACACGTAGCGAAAATTATTTTGCGCCGCTTCATGCAAAAATTGCAGCAATAATTTTTGTGCGGCATCGCTGGTTAAGCCATGCAAATCTAAGCTGTCTTGAATTTTTACACGCCGCAGTTTGCGTAATTCCCTACGTGAAATCCCTGAGCGGGTAAATTCAGTCAGCAGATTATTTTCTGCGCCCGCATCCGACAGATTGTTTTTAATCGCGGTTCGATTTTCGGTTCTGACTTGAATGAGTGCGGAGTGAGCGGGTGGCGTAGCCAGCTCTGCACGGTTAGAGGGGGGAAGTGGAATGACCTGACCCAATGCTTGCCGAAATAATTCAGCATCGGCAACGCTGGGTAAAATAGGGAGCTTTTTATTTTTCACATATGTCGCCATATTCATTGAATTTGTCATTCCCGCGCAGCGTGTATTGTTGGGGCTTCAGCCCCAACAATACACGCTGCGTGGGAATGACGAAACCAAACAAATCAAGTTCCCATTACGTTCTGCTGCTGAGATATTTATCCGCATCCAACGCTGCCATGCAGCCGGTAGCCGCGCTGGTCACCGCTTGGCGATAGACATGATCCTGTACATCCCCTGCGGCAAACACGCCGGGAATGCTGGTGGCAGTGGCATCCCCCACGTTGCCACTGCGCGTGATGATGTAACCATTTTCCATGTTCAGTTGTCCGGCAAAAATATCAGTGTTGGGTTTGTGCCCGATGGCGATGAACGTGCCCGTGACCGCGCAGATTTGCGTTTCTTCTGTTTTAACGTGTTTGATGCGGATGCCCGTCACACCGGTGTCGTCACCCAGTACTTCATCCAATACATAATGCAGCTTCAGCGTAATTTTGCCTTCTGTCACTTTTGCCATGAGCCTATCCACCATAATGCGTTCGGCGCGGAAGGTGTCGCGTCGATGAATTAACGTGACGTGGCGCGCAATATTGGATAAATATAACGCTTCTTCGACAGCGGTATTGCCGCCGCCGACCACGGCCACATCTTGCCCGCGATAAAAAAATCCGTCGCAAGTGGCGCAACCCGACACACCTCTACCCATAAATTTCTCTTCGGAAGGCAGACCCAAATATTGTGCCGATGCACCCGTCGCAATAATGAGCGCATCGCAAGTGTAATGCGCGGCATCGCCTTCTAACATGAACGGTTGTTGCTTGAGATGCGCGGTGTGAATATGGTCATAAATAATTTTTGTGTCGAACCGCTCGGCATGTTGCTGGAAGCGCGCCATCAATTCGGGGCCTTGCACGCCCATCGCATCAGCGGGCCAATTATCCACATCGGTGGTGGTCATCAACTGGCCGCCTTGCGCCATACCAGTGATCAACACGGGTTTAAGGTTCGCGCGAGCCGCGTACACGGCAGCCGAATAGCCCGCTGGGCCAGAACCTAAAATAATGAGGGGGTGATGCTGGATTTCCATAATTGAACCTTTAGATAATAATAAATCGAATAAATAAGCGTCAAGAAACCACTGCAATTCAACAACGATACCATCGCCTGTCAGTTAAAATAGCCGCCATGACTACCTTGACTATTTTACTCCCTTTGTTGCTGGCTTCCACTTTTTTAGCCACGCCCGCCTTAGCTGCCGACCTGCCTCAAATTCCACAATTTATCGACGAGATGGTGGCTAAACACCAGTTTCAACGCGATGAGCTAGTGGAAGTTTTTCAGCGGGCCCAGCATCGTCCAGAAATTATCGCGGCCATTACCCTACCCGCCACCACCAAACCGTGGCCGGAATATCGTGCTTCATTTGTAAACGATAAACGCATCAGTGGCGGAGTAGAGTTTTGGCAAAATCACGCGACGACACTACAGCGTGCCGAACAAGAATATGGCGTGCCGCAAGAAATTATTGTCGCAATTATCGGCGTGGAAACATTGTATGGTCGCCATGCTGGGCGCTTTAGCACGCTAGATGCACTGACCACGTTGGCGTTTGATTTTCCACGTCGCGCACCCTTTTTTCGCAGCGAATTAGAACATTATTTACTGCTGGCACGCGAGCAAAGCTGGGCACTATTCAAAGTGACCAGCTCGTATGCAGGCGCGATGGGCATTCCGCAATTTATGCCCAGCAGCTACCGCAAACATGCCGTGGATTTTAACGGTGATGGAAAAATAGATTTGCTCGGTGATCCGGTCGATGCCATTGGCAGCGTTGCCAACTATCTCAAACAATATGGCTGGCTACGCGGCGAACCCGTCGCGATGTTGACCCAACCGGGCGGGCTGGACACCACCGACATAAGCAGTAATTTATCCAGTAATTTATCCAGTAATTTATCCAGTAATTTATCTGGCAACTTTGCAGCCTCCAGCGTGGGAACCACGCAAACCTTAGCCGCTTGGGCACAGTCTGGCGTGCACCCCGCCACGGGTTCGCTCACGTCCGGCATCAGCATACCCAGCTCGGCTTTACCGAAAAACATGCTGAATGAAAAATCGGCACGGCTACTGGCCTTTACCCTCACCGAAGGCAACGAGTCGTGGTTGGCATTCAAAAATTTTCAGGTCATTACGTTGTACAACAACAGTAATTTTTACGCCATGACCGTACATCAGTTGGCTGAAGAGATCCGTGCTGCAATGGAGAAAAATGAGCGCGTCATACATTAGCCCAACCTCGGTGAAAAGATTAGCCTTAAGCATAAATATGCTAGTGTCGTGAATCAGAAATATTAAGAACAAAATGAAACGGATGGATTTTTTTGCAGGGCAAGGCGCGAGGAGGCGACATAGCCAGCTCTACGGCAACGACGAGCAACGCCGCTATGCGGAATAGGGTCACGCAGGGCAAGGCGCGAGGAGGCTGCTCGCAAAAAGACACCGTTTCATGTTTCGATATTTTTAATTCACGACACTAAGCTGGGTTACGGATAGCAGGTCCTTCAGGGCCCCTCTAAAAATTCAAATTACTAAGCCAGACAAGGCGCGAACAAAAAATTGCGACGACGCATATGTTTGATATGTTAGAAGTAATTTTTTATGAGCAACACAGTATGGCGACGGAAGTTGGATTTTTAGAGATGCCCTTCAATCAATCATAGGACAGGAAGGTAGGCTTGAGCATGCAGGTCAATAGCACGGTTCTAAATTCAATAGTCCAGCTCACTCAAGAGCGAAATAAAAAATCACTTGCTGGCGCATTAGTGAAGACATTATCAAATTTGATTGAATTTGAGTCCGTGCTATTCCTGCACGTCCCGCAGGATAATTTGGGCCTAGAAGTGGCTGTTGCTATCCCTGAGCATGCTGCTGAAAGCAAGCTGACGCGTATGACCCACAATTCTAAGCCCCCGTTATTCCATCCAGATGAGCCAATTACCCACTGCATCCGGGATCAGCATGTCGTTTTGGTAGAGGACGCAACCGCCACGCGATGCTACTTTCCGGTCAAATTGAATAACCGAGTAGTCGGGGTGCTGGCCGTTTACGGGTATCAGCGCAGCGAAAACTCAGATGTATTAATCGGCGGTTTTTTAAGTATTTACAGCAATTTCTTAGCGGTGCTTGACGAAAATGAGCACGATACCCTCACGCAGTTGCTCAACCGAAAAACATTTGACGCATGTATTTCAGAATTTATTGCTAAAGCGAGCTCAAAAAATATAGTGCCGCTCCCGGAGGGGAAGGATCGACGTAACGCTAACTTGTCCAACGGACACTGGTTAGGCGTATTGGATATAGACCATTTCAAAAAAATTAATGATGGCTACGGACACATTTATGGCGATGAGGTGTTGTTACTATTCTCCAATATTATGAAAAAATCATTTCGCAGTAATGACATGTTGTTTCGTTATGGCGGTGAAGAGTTTGTGGTGGTGTTGTCGCCAACAAGCGAGGCTAATGCGCTAATGGTGTTTGAGCGATTCCGTCGAGCGGTCGAATTATTCGACTTTCCGCAAGTTGGGCGCGTCACTGTAAGCGTAGGGATGGTGGAGATCAATGCCCAGGAGCATCAATCGACGGTGATTGAGCGCGCCGACCAAGCTTTATATTACGCGAAGGAACACGGGCGCAACCAAGTCTGCGTCTATCAACACCTAGCTGCTGCTGGACTACTTACCAAACGCCATGCTGCTGGCGATATCCAATTGTTTTAACCGCAATAATAGATACAATCCTACCTGCCCCCCTATTTAGCTTCATCAAATTAGCATCGCCTAACAGAGGGCTTGGCGGACATTCAACTTGGTTGAGGATGTTCCAGCCAATACTCTAATACTGAGGATAAACGTGCGATATCAATTGGCTTGGGGAGATGATCATCCATGCCAGCCAACAAGCATTTGACCACTACAATCCCCCTCCATGATGTTGGCAGTCAACGCGACAATCGGTAAACGCTGGTTCGTATTTTTCTCTGCCTGGCGAATCGCTGCGGTCGCTTCATATCCATCCATTTGTGGCATATGACAATCCATCAGTACGAGCGCGTATTTTCCTGTGGCTACGTCAGCAACCGCAGCGATGCCATTGCTGACGATATCATAAAGATAACCTAGCTTACCCAGAACGGCCCCTGCCACACGCTGGTTAACTATATTGTCTTCCACCAACAGCAAGCGCAATTCAGCACCGTGAGTGGAGCTGGCTTGCTGCGTCGATGGCCTATTTTCTTTGAGGTTAGTGAGTGTGGATACCTTCGGCAACTCTATCCAGAAGGTGCTGCCCTTACCTTCGATAGAATCAAAGCCAATATTGCCACCCATGGCCTCTGCCAAGCGCTTTGAAATGACCAGCCCAATACCCGTCCCTTCTATCGCGCCCCCCTCTTTTCCCAAGCGATCAAACGCGTTGAAGATGCGTGAATGTTTGTCCGCAGGAATACCCATCCCCGTATCGACAATGCTAATACGCAACTTGTCAGTTTTGGCTTGGCAAGATAGCGTCACACTCCCATTTAGACGATTGTATTTGATCGCGTTAGAAAGAAAGTTGATCAGTACTTGGCGTAGGCGGACGTGGTCTGCATGTACCGTTGCCGTGCGACACTCACCGAATGTTTGAATAATGGTGATGCCCTGTTTTTCAGCCATCGGGGCAACGATAGTCAAGCAGTTATCAAGCACGGTTTTTACCGACACTGGCTCCATGTTGAGCATCAGCTGACCCGCTTCTATCCGTGACAAGTCGATCAAGTCATCGACCAGCAGTAGAAGATGCTGGCCAGCTTGATCTATTTCACCCGCGTAGTTTTTAACCTCTGGCCGAAGCGTGGTATCCATCTTTAGAATTTGTGCAAAGCCCATGATGGCGTTTAATGGCGTGCGTAACTCATGACTCATAAATCCTAGAAATTCACTCTTTGCGCGGCTAGCCGATTCAGCAGCATTTCTGGCTTGCTGGAGCTGACTGAAGGTGAAACGAAGCTCAAGATTGGTCATCACTTGAGCCGCTATAATTTTCAGTGCTGAAATTTGTTGGGCACTCAACGTGCGGGGCGCGTTATCAATTACGCATAGCGTTCCCAACGCCAATTTATCTGCTGTAATCAGCGGAATACCGGCATAGAAACGAATATTGGAGTTGGCAACCACCAGCGGGTTGTCCGCAAATCGTTCATCATCTAATATGTCATGGATAATCAGTGCCTCTTCTTGCAGAATGGCATGGGCACAAAAGGCAAAATCCCGTGAAGTTTCACGCACATCAAGGCCAAGAGCCGCCTTAAACCATTGCCTATCTGAATCAATCAGACTAACCAGGGCAATGGGTATGCCGCATATGCTGGCGGCCAACTGTACCAGTTCGTCATAAGCTTGCTCGAATGCGGTATCGAGGACATTGTAACGAAACAGTGCAGCTAGGCGTTCTTTCTCGTTCGCTGGTAAAGGAGCAACTTTCATGTACTGATCTTTTCAATTAAAAAATTTAGCAAAATAATTTTACGAGCGAGTATCCCCAACTTGTCAAATAATTGTGTTGCACGAAGATACCCGCCTCACCTATTCTGATACTACTGGCATGAAACTCGTTCGCAGATTAAGACCCAAAAAATGACGCTGAGTGAGCACCGCAAAGAAAAGTTGCTCCAGCTGAACATCGCTCCGTCGTTACCTGAACTGCATTGAACCGCCTCTTAGACTAAAAGCGTCAGGCCAATTATATCCAGCCATGCCAGTCTATGGGTCAGTTCAAGCTTTCAACTTGAATTTCACTTGCTTGGATTTCAAAAAATACAGCGCAATCTAATTTGTTTCGAGTGTGTAAAGCACAATCAACCCAACCATCAAATTGCTGATCGCATTGAGCGTGCGCTTCAACCCTGCTTGCTTTTGTGCCGCGATGGCTGCTTCAAGGTTGAGCGGCTGCAATTTCGCGCAACATCAGCTCGAATTGTTCAGGTGGCTGCCCGCCCTGTATGAGATGACGTTGGTTAAAAATAATGGAAGGGACGGCATGAATGCCTTGCTGAAGATAATAATTTTCACGTTCGCGTACTTGCTGTGAAAATTCATTTGAAGCCAATATTGCCCTAGCGCGGGTTGCATCCAGACCCACTTCTGCGGCCAGATCAATCAAAGTTTCGTGTGCGGATGGATTTTTCCCCTCGGTAAAATAAGCGCGCAGTAACGCGTGTTTCGGCGCGGGTTGTCTACCTTCCAAATCTGCCCAATACAACAAACGATGTGCATCAAATGTGTTGTATATGCGGCGGCGCATGTCCATATTAAAAGTGAAGCCCAGTGCCGCACCTTTTGCCCGAATGGCTTCCGCGCTCTGCGCTAACTGTGCTGGGGACATCCCGTATTTTTTAGCCAAATGCTCGGCCAAGTCTTGGCCTTCCGCCGCCATGTTGGGATTTAATTCAAAAGGCTGAAAATGAATCTCCGCTGCCACTTGATCAGTTAATTTGGCGAGGGCGGCTTCGAGTGATTGCAAACCTATCGCACACCAAGGGCAAGATACATCGGAGACAAAATCTATTCTGATAGAAGTGGCCATCTATTGTTTTTACTTTATCTTTAGCCAATCGAAAAGCGGGTAATACAACCCACTAATCTATTTTATTCCAATTTCAGTTTGAAAGTGATACAAGGCGGCAACAAGCGAGCGACGAAGACAGTACATTTGAGTACGGCTAGGAGCGAGCGCGGAAGCCAACACAGTAGCACTGATAAAATGGAATTGGAATTACTCAAGCTCATTACTCCTTCCCCGCAGTACCTCTAAAATAACCGACGTAGAAAATCCGCGCGATTGTAGAAATCGTATTTGCTTGGCTTTTTCTTTGGGGTCTTGTGGGGGAGAAGCGAATTTTTTTTGCCAAACGGCGCGAGCGGCAGCGAATTCGCCTTCTTTTAATTGCGGCAGGGCGGTGTTAATTAACTCATCGCTGAGCCCTTTTTGACGGAGCTCATGCGCCACCCGCTGCACGCCAAAACGGCTGCTGCGAACGCGCACGATTTGTTCCAGCGCACGTTCATCTGATAACCAACCGCTGCTCATTAAATCATTTAACAGCGCATCGACCGCTTCCGCCTCGGCAGCATGAGGTAGCAGTTTGTCCTGCAACTCAGCACGGCTATACTCGCGCCGCGCCAAATATTGCAGGGCGCGATTACGTAGCGTTGTTTCAGGCTTCTTTGTCGGCACTCTTGCTAGCACTGGCTTTGGGGCTGACTGCGCGCGCGTTTTTTTTGGTTTCTGGCTCTGTGGTCGGTGCATTTTTCGCAGCTACGCCAACCGCATCGCGAATTTTATTTTCTATTTCGGCCGATACTTCAGGATGCTCTTTCAGATATTCCCGCGCATTGTCTTTGCCCTGCCCGATTTTTTCGCCCTTGTAGGCATACCACGCGCCAGCCTTTTCTACGAATTTATGTAGCACACCCAGCTCGACAATTTCACCTTCGCGCGAGATGCCTTCACCATACAAAATGTCAAATTCAGCCTGCTTGAACGGCGGCGAAACTTTGTTTTTCACCACCTTTACACGGGTCTCTGAACCGATCACTTCATCGCCTTTTTTAATTGATCCCGTGCGGCGTATATCCAAACGCACCGAGGCATAAAACTTGAGCGCGTTACCGCCCGTCGTGGTTTCTGGGCTACCGAACATCACGCCAATTTTCATACGAATCTGGTTGATAAAAATCACCATCGTGTTCGAGCGTTTAATATTGGCGGTCAATTTACGCAACGCTTGCGACATTAAACGTGCGTGCAAACCCATTTGCGCATCGCCCATTTCACCTTCAATTTCGGCTCTCGGTGTCAGTGCTGCAACCGAGTCTACAATCACCACATCCACCGCTGCCGAACGCACTAACATATCGACAATTTCTAACGCTTGTTCGCCGTTGTCCGGTTGCGAAATTAACAAGTCTGTTACGTTCACGCCCAGCTTCTGCGCATACTGTGGATCAAGCGCATGTTCCGCATCAATAAACGCTGCCGTGCCCCCAATCTTTTGCATCTCAGCGATCACTTGCAAGGTCAACGTCGTTTTACCAGAAGACTCTGGGCCGTAAATCTCGATCACGCGCCCGCGTGGCAAACCACCCACGCCCAGCGCAATATCCAACCCTAGCGAACCGGTAGAAACCACTTCGATGTCGCGCGCAATATCATGCTCGCCCATGCGCATGATGGAACCTTTACCAAACTGTTTTTCAATCTGACTCAAGGCTGCGGCCAGCGCTTTGCTTTTATTTTCATCCATAAAATTCCCCTTAAAATGACGTGCAGTTATTGCACCTTTCAAATGCATCTCTACGATTTCAGCCTTTACCGCGCACTCGCTTTATTCGCCGAAACCGCAGAGGCGGCTGGACGTTCGTTCAATATTTGAAAAAATACTTCGTCGCGTTTGACCATGCCGAGCTCGCTGCGTGCACGCTCTTCAATGGCGGCGGTACCTTGCTTGAGATCGCGCACTTCGGCATCCAGCGCAGCATTGCGCGCCTGACTCTGCCGGTTTAATTCTTTTTGCGCCTCAACCTGATTATCCAATTCCCACACCTTGAGCATACTGCCCTTGCCCAGCCATAGCGGGTATTGCAGCAGCGCGATAAGCGCGAGCAAAACCAAGCTAAGCCAACGCATATAACACCTTACCGCAACCGCGTCGCTTATAAAAAAACGACGGACGCAAGTGAATGAGTGAAATTGAAAGTGGTGGCCGCACGCTTACGCGAGTTGGTAATACGCATCGCGCCCAGGGTAAAACGCGCTATCGCCTAGGTCTTCTTCAATGCGTAACAGTTGATTGTATTTCGCCATACGGTCTGAGCGCGACAGCGAGCCAGTTTTAATTTGTAGCGCGTTGGTCGCCACGGCAATATCCGCAATCATCGAATCTTCTGTCTCGCCAGAGCGGTGAGAAATAACGGCGGTGTAGCCCGCACGTTTCGCCATTTCAATCGCGGCAAACGTTTCTGTCAGCGTACCGATTTGGTTAACCTTAATCAAAATAGAATTGGCGATGCCTTTTTGAATGCCTTCTTTTAGGATTTTGGTGTTGGTCACAAATATATCGTCGCCAACCAACTGCACTTTTTTGCCGAGACGATCCGTCAGCATTTTCCAGCCTGCCCAATCATGTTCGCTCATGCCATCTTCAATACTGATGATGGGATATTTGTCCACCCAAGTGGCGTATAGATCAATGATCTGCGCGGTGTTAAGCGTAAGTTTATCGGCCTTCAGATGATACGCGCCGTCTTTGTAATATTCTGAGGCCGCGCAATCCAAACCGATGGCCACATCTGTGCCGGGCACATATCCTGCGGCTTCTATCGCTTCCATAATCACTTTCAGCGCGGCTTCATTCGAGCCGAGCGCGGGTGCAAAGCCCCCTTCATCGCCCACCGTGGTGCTCAGGTTGCGGTGATGCAAAATATTTTTTAGATGATGAAATATTTCTGCACCGCAACGTAACGCTTCGCGAAAGGTTTGGCTGCCAATGGGGATAATCATAAACTCTTGAATGTCTGCACCACCCGTGGCATGCGCGCCGCCATTGATAATATTCATCATCGGCACTGGCATGGCCATCCCTGCCGCGCCGCCCAGATAGCGGTATAAAGGCAGGCCGGATTCCTCAGCCGCCGCTTTGGCCACCGCCATCGACACCGCCAAAATGGCGTTTGCACCGAGGCGCGATTTATTGTCCGTCCCATCCAGATCAATCATGGTGCGGTCGATGAAGGATTGCTCGGAAGCATCCAGCCCGATAATCGCTTCTGCGATTTCGGTGTTCACATTTTCCACTGCTTTCAACACGCCCTTACCGAGGTAACGCTGCTTGTCGCCATCGCGCAACTCCACCGCCTCCTTGGTTCCGGTCGAGGCACCAGAAGGCACCGCAGCGCGCCCCATCACGCCCGACTCCAACAATACATCTGCTTCAACGGTAGGATTGCCGCGCGAATCTAAAATTTCACGGGCGATAATATCAACAATTGCACTCATTCTTTTTCCTTCTTCTCTTTATTTTAATCACTCAATAATCACTGCCACACCTAGGCGAATCAAACCAATCTCTATACGCTTTTCAAATCTATTTTTTCTTCAATCAACCCCTGCCGCTTCACCGTCTCATCTAATATTTTCAAAGTCTGCAACAACGCTTTTAAATGCCCTAGCGGAAAAGCATTCGGGCCATCGGACATGGCCTTGGCCGGATTAGGATGTGTTTCCATAAACACGCCCGCAATGCCCACTGCCACTGCCGCACGCGCCAGCACCGGCACAAATTCACGCTGCCCACCGCTGACTGTGCCCTGCCCGCCGGGCAGTTGCACCGAGTGCGTGGCATCGAATACCACTGGACATGCGGTGTTCCGCATCACCGCTAACGAACGCATATCGGACACTAAATTGTTGTAGCCGAATGACGCACCACGCTCGCACACCATGATGTTATCTACGCCGCTGGCTTCACGCGCTTTAGCTACCACATGCTGCATATCCCACGGCGATAAAAATTGCCCTTTTTTAATATTGACGGGTTTACCACAGCGTGCCACGGCATGAATAAAGTCGGTTTGGCGGCACAAAAAAGCAGGCGTTTGTAATACGTCTACCACGGCTGCCACGGCTGAAATTTCCTCAATACTATGCACATCGGTCAGCACCGGCACGCCAATTTGCGATTTCACCTTGTCTAAAATTTTCAGCCCCGCGTCTATGCCGAAGCCACGAAAAGATTTACCGGAACTGCGGTTGGCCTTGTCGTATGACGACTTATAAATAAACGGGATGCCGAGCGCGGCGCAGATTTCTTTGATCTGTCCCGCCGTGTCCAAAGCCATTTGCTCAGACTCGATCACGCACGGGCCGGCAATTAAAAATAGCGGCTGATCTAAGCCTGCTTCAAAATGACATAGTTTCACATGACCACCTTTTGCTTTGTTACTGCTGATTTTATTGGCGCTTCCTGTATGGCCGATGTTGTGCGATGCTGCTGCACAATCGCCTCCACAAAGGCATTAAACAACGGATGCCCCTCGCGCGGCGTGGAAGTAAACTCCGGGTGAAATTGCACGCCGACAAACCACGGATGCACAGTTTGCGGCAGCTCCATCATCTCTGGCAGGCTTTCGCTCGGCGTGCGTGCGGCGATAATCAGCCCTGATTTTTCCAGCGCGGGCACGTAATAATTATTCACTTCATAACGATGGCGATGACGCTCGTTGACCTCTGCACCATAAATACTGGCCGCTAACGTTCCCGATTTTATAGGGCAGCGTTGCGCGCCCAAACGCATGGTGCCGCCCTTGTCTGAACCCGCCGTGCGTACCTCAGCCTTGCCGTCTTGATTGCGCCATTCGGTGATTAACGCGACCACTGGATGTTCGGTCTCGGGATTAAATTCGGTGCTGTTGGCATCCGCCATACCCGCCATATTGCGCGCATATTCGATCACCGCTAACTGCATCCCCAAACAAATGCCGAGGTAGGGTAATTTGTTTTCGCGAGCGTAGCGTATCGCGGCAATTTTGCCTTCGGTGCCGCGCTTACCAAATCCGCCTGGCACCAAAATCGCATCCAGCTTATCCAAGCCACTCGTGCCGTTGGCCTCAATTGCTTCAGAATCAATAAACTCAATATTCACGCGCGTGGAAGTGTGTATGCCGGCGTGACGCAAGGCTTCGATCAACGATTTATACGACTCGGTCAGCTCCATATATTTGCCGACCATGCCAATGGTAATTTCAAACTTTGGATGCTCCATCGCATGGACTAATTTAATCCATACGGATAAATCAGCAGGCGGCAGCGTCAATCCCAATTCCTCACAAACAATTCGATCCAAGCCCTGTTCGTGCAACATTTGCGGAATTTTATAGATGCTATCAACGTCCGAAACAGAAATCACCGCCTCTGGCCGCACGTTAGAAAACAATGAAATTTTCTCTAACTCTTCTGCGGAAATTGGGCGATCTGCACGGCACAATAACGCGGTAGGGAAAATACCAATCTCACGTAGCTTTTGAACACTGTGTTGGGTAGGCTTGGTTTTAAGCTCGCCTGCCGTGGCGATATAGGGTACTAAAGTCAGATGCACATAGGCCGTACTATTGCGCCCCCGGCGCAAGCCCATTTGACGCACCGCCTCCAAGAACGGCAGCGATTCTATATCGCCCACCGTCCCGCCGATTTCAACAATCGCCACATCGGCGCAACCGTCGTAAGAAGCGGCGGCACCCCGTTCGATGAACGCTTGAATTTCGTTGGTGATATGCGGGATAACTTGCACCGTCTTACCCAGATATTCACCGCGCCGCTCTTTGCGAATGACGCTTTCGTAAATCTGCCCCGTCGTGAAGTTATTGCTTTTACGCATCTTGGCTGACACAAAACGCTCGTAGTGGCCGAGATCCAAATCGGTCTCTGCGCCATCTTCTGTTACGAACACTTCGCCGTGCTGAAACGGGCTCATCGTACCAGGATCGACGTTAATGTAGGGGTCGAGCTTGAGGAGCGTCACTTTGAGGCCGCGCGATTCAAGGATTGCCGCGAGCGATGCCGCAGCAATCCCCTTGCCTAAGGATGACACGACCCCACCGGTAATAAATATGTACTTAATCATGGGGCGCAATGATACCGTAAAAGCCCAGCACCCTCAAAACTTAGTGTCCTCAAAGTTAACTAGACATTACCCGTGACGCTGCGCGCTGGCTCAGGCTAAAATAAACTGTCGGCTGATGCACAAACCGCTTACTTAACTCAAGGAAAAAATATGCTTACCAAACCCATTCTCACTCTAGAAGACGCGCAGCGCGTCGCCGCCGCCGCCCAAGCCGAGGCACTCCGCCACGAATGGCGTGTGGTCATCGCCATTGTCGATGATGGTGGGCATCTGCTGTACTTTCAACGCAGCCATGATACGCAGTTTGGCAGCGTCGAAATCGCCATGCAAAAAGCCCGCGCCGCCGTCGCGTTCAAACGCCCAACCAAAGCCACCGAGATGGCCGTGGCCGAAGGGCGACTCAATCACCTCGTCTTGCCTGGCCTGCTACCCGCTGAAGGCGGTGTGCCGCTCATCCGCGAAGGCCACATTATCGGCGGCATGGGCGTGAGCGGCGTGCGTTCTGCACAAGATGGGCAAATTGCTGCGGCGGGAGTGGCGGTGTTGGGGTAAAGCTGGGTACTGCTCAACCATGTGTTTACCAAAAAATTACTTTGCAGCAGCAACACAAAGTGATGAATGCGAGATTACGCTTAACGCCAGATTGCTCCCCCTACATCTGCCCCATTTTGCCGCTTTGATAATCCATCATCGCCAGCCTGATTTCTTGATCCGTATTCATCACAAACGGGCCGTGCGCGACGATGGGTTCGTTAATCGGCTCGCCGCCCAGCAACAGTAAATTACATTCTTCTATCGCACGCAATTGTATGCGTTGCCCTGCTTGCTCCATCACGGCAAGATCCGCAGCACCCAGCGTGTCATCGTTCAACGCTAACTTGCCGGTACGAACAAACAACATAGTGTTGTGCCCGGCAGGCACGGTTAGCTCAATTGTTTTGCCCGCGTGAATATTAATATCCCATAAATTAATTGGGGTAAAGGTTTTAGCTGCGCCTTGCGTGCCAGTAAATTCCCCCGCAATGACACGCACCGTGCCACCGTCATTTTCCAATGGATGCACCGGAATTCCCGTACTGACTATCGGTTGATAGCGCGGCGCAGTCATTTTAAATTTTGCCGGCAGGTTAACCCACAATTGCACCATTTCAAGCGCACCCCCTTGCTCGGCAAATTTATGAGAATGCATTTCTTCATGCACGATGCCTGATGCTGCGGTCATCCATTGCACATCGCCAGGGCCAATTACCCCCTTATTGCCGACCGAATCGCCATGTTCAATTTCGCCTTGAAAAGCGATGGTGACCGTTTCAAATCCGCGATGCGGATGGGGTCCTACACCGCGCTTTTGTTGCGTCGGAGTGAAGTCTTGCGGGCCGCCATAATCAAACATCAGAAACGGGCTGATGTCCGCAGTGAACGCCATATCCGCAAACAGCGCGCGCACCGGAAAGCCGTCTCCTACCCAGTGTCCACGACGTGGCGCACGTAAAATTCTTTTGATTTGCTTCATGACTTTCTCCTGTTAATAAGATTAAGTTGGGGACTGCGGATAACTACGTTTTTTCGCAGCTTCATCGCGAATTTCCTGCGCGGATTTGGATTCTTTTAAACGTCGATCAATGATGACTTTATAAAACATCGGCACAAAAAATATCGCCAAAAAAGTGGCGGCCAACATCCCGCCCATGACCCCTGTACCCACCGAATGCCGCGCCCCCGCGCCCGCGCCGCTGGAGAACGCCAACGGTGCCACGCCTAAAATAAACGCCAGCGAAGTCATGAGTATCGGGCGGAAACGCAGTCGTGCAGCCTCTAGTGCTGCGGCACTGCTCGACATGCCCTCGGCGGATTTCAGCACGGCATATTCGACAATCAAAATGGCGTTTTTTGCGGACAACCCCAGCAGCGTGACTAAGCCAATTTGAAAATAAACATCGTTGGTCAGCCGCGTAATCCACACCGCCAACAACGCGCCAAATATACCAAACGGCATGGCCAATAACACCGATAAAGGCAGCGTCCATTTACCGTATTGCGCGGCCAAAATTAAAAACACCATCACTGCGGCTAATACCAAGGCTAACCCACCTGTGCCGCTGGCGCGTTTTTCTTGGAACGATGAGCCAGTCCAGTCGTAGCTCATGTCGGGCGGCAAGGCTTGTGCGGCCAAGCGTTCAAATTCGGCGATGGCTTCACCTGAGGAATAGCCCGGCGCGGCTGCGCCCATCAACTTGACTGCGGGTAAATTATTGTAGCGATCCAGCGCATCGGGCCCTGCAGAATTCTCGATCTTGGCAAAGGAAGCCACTGACACCATTTCGCCGCGCTCGCTCTTCACAAAAATTCGCGCAATGTCTTCTGGGCGTTGCCGATATTGTTTATCGGCAGACATCAGCACCTGCCAGGCGCGGCCATGCTTGTTGAAATCGTTCACATAATAAGTGCCGAGCGTGGCCGCCAATGTATTAAACGCCGCATCCAGTGGCACACCGAGTGCTTTGGCTTTTTCGCGATCTACACTCACCTTTAATTGTGGCGAAGCCGGTCGCCACAAGGTTTGCACGCCCGCTAAAACTTTGCTCTGACTGGCCGCGCCCATCATCGCATACATGCCTTGCGCCAATTTATTCGCCCCGCCTTCGCCGCGATTTTGCAAATACACTTCAAAGCCGCCGGTATTGCCCAGCCCAAAAATCGGCGGCGGATTAAACGCCAACACCAACGCCTCTTTGATGCCGCCCGTTTTCATAAACACTTCGCCGACTAATTGCTGGGTGCTGACATTGCGCTCATCCCAGTGTTTTTGCGTGACGAAAATAGTGGCCGCACTATTTTTATAACCGCCACCCAAAAAATCAAAGCCGGTAAACGCAACCACATATTCATTGGCGGGATTGGATTTAATTGCCGCCACCACTTCGTTGACCACCTTGTCGGTGCGTGCCAGCGATGCGCCATCCGGCAGAAAAACCGCTGCAATAAAATAGCCCTGATCTTCATCTGGCACCAGCGAGCTGGGCGTAATTTTCCACAAACCTGCGGTGATAATCACCATCCCTGCAAACAGTGCTAAGCCAATGCTGGCGCGCTTAATCATCCACAGCACGCCATCGGTATAACCTTGTGTGATCTTGGCAAACCACACGTTAAATGCGGTGAAAAATTTCCCCGGCATTTTGTGCTCACGCTTTAACATTTGCACACACAAAGCGGGTGTCATGGTCAGTGCAACAAAGCCAGAAATGATAACCGCGATAGAAATTGTCACCGCAAATTGACGATAAAGCTCGCCGGTTAGTCCCCCTAAAAAAGCGATCGGCACAAACACTGCCGTCAGCACCAGCACAATTGCCACCACCGGCGCGGTTACTTCATGCATGGCTTTAATCGCGGCATCACGTGCCGATAAATGCTCTTCATGCATGATGCGCTCGATGTTTTCTAGCACCACAATCGCATCGTCCACCACGATACCAATTGCCAACACCATGCCAAATAAAGTGAGCGTGTTAATGGAATAACCGAGCAGCAGCAAACCGGTAAACGTGCCGATCAACGACACAGGCACAGCGGCAAAAGGAATGAGCGTGGCGCGCCAGTTTTGCAGAAATAAAAATACCACCAGAAACACCAGCAGCATCGCTTCGGCCAAGGTCTTCACCACTTCGCGAATGGAGACTTTTACAAAGCGCGTGGTGTCGTAAGGCACCGAATACGCGAAACCCTGCGGGAAGCGTGCAGACAGATTGGCCATGGTGGCGTTGACTTCTTCGGCCACGTCCAGCGCATTCGCCCCGGGCTGTAAAAAGATGCCCACCAGCGTTGAAGATTTGCCATTTACACGGCCGATAAAACCATAATCTTTCGCGCCTAATTCTACCCGCGCAATATCTTTCAGGCGCAAGGTGCTGCCATCGGCTTTACTCCGCACGATGATATTTTCAAACTCTTCCGCGCTCGCTAAACGCCCCTGCGTGGTAATGGTGTAGACCATCTCCTGCTCTGTGCTGATGGGTGGAGAGCCAATTTTTCCTGCTGCAAATTGCGCATTTTGTTCGTTGATGGCACGCGCCACTTCATCCACCGTCACGCGTAATTGCGTCATGCGATCCGGCTTCAACCATATCCGCATCGCGTAATCTTTGGCACCAAAAATCTGCACGTTAGTGGTGCCAGGAATGCGCTTGATGTTGTCCAGCACATTCAGCGTGACGTAGTTGGAAATGGTTAAATCATCGAAGCGATCATCCGGCGAATCAAACGCCAGCACTTGCAAAAACGCAGACGAACCTTTTTCCACGGTCACGCCTTGTCGCCGCACTTCTTGCGGCAATTTGGCATCCACCTGCTTAATGCGGTTATTGATATTTTGTGCGGCCTTATCCACATCCGTGCCGATTTCAAACGTCACTTGAATCGTGACGATACCGCTGGATGTAGAGGTAGAAGCCATATACATCAGGCCTTCCAGCCCGGTGAGCGCGTTCTCAATCGGCGTGGCCACGGTCTGCTCGATGACCTCTGCCGACGCGCCGGGATACATGGCCATGACCTGCACCACGGGTGGCGAAATTTCTGGGTACTGTGCAATCGGCAACGAACGCACTGCCGATAATCCCGCGATCACAATGAAAATTGCGATCACGAATGCAAGAATGGGTCGATCAATAAAGAAACGTGAAAACATGAATGGCCTTTTTTGTAGGGGCAGGTTTCAAACCTGCCCATGATTTTTGAGATCACATTTTTGATCGGATTAAAACCCGCTCTAGGTCTCTCAATGTTTTATTCCGGGCGGATTTTAACCCGCTCCTACGGCTTAGCCGAAGGTGTAGCGGTTTGCGCGGCGGCCTTTTCAGCCTCTGCCACGGTCATCGGCATCAACGGTTGCCCCGGCGCAAAAATGCGCGCAATACCATCAATCACCACCGCATCTCCGGCCTGCAATCCTTGCCGAATAATCCAACCATTTTTTTCTTTACCCGCCAGCACCACCCATTCACCCGGCACAATCGGACGCGGCTCGGCTATCGGCTTGCCGTCTTTATCTTTACCCACCAGATACACAAACTTACCCATCGGCCCATCGACCACCGCACGCTGCGGCACAACAAATGCCTTGGTGCGCGTTGCCCCGCCCAGCACCACGCGCACAAATTGCCCCGGAGCCAACAGACCACGCGGATTAGGAATCGCCGCACGCATGGCATAAGCCCCGGTGTTGGCATCAGCCTTGTAATCTGAAAAATCCATTTTGCCTTGCATCTCCAGCAACGTGCCATCGGTGTTTTTTAGGCGCACCACATAGCCCCCTTTTGGCAGCTTCAAACTACCTGCGGCAATCTCTGCGGCGCGATCATTTTTTTCGCGCTCCGCAATACTAAAATTAACATGCATGGGATCGACCTGCGCCATCGTCGCCAGCAAACTATCGCCGCCCTCGCTGTTGGCCAGCGCGCCTTCCACCTTTAGCGCACGGCCAATCACGCCACTGATTGGCGCATCAATTTGCGTATAGCGCAACTGCACATTGGCTGCGGCCAATTGCGCCTCGGCGGTTTTATGCCGCGCTTGTGCAATGTCTAAATCCGAACTGATTTGATCCCACGCTGCCTGGCTGATGACCTTACTTTCCGCCAACGGCTGCATCCGCGTAAAATCGCGTTCGGCTTTTTTCAAACTGGCCGTAGCACTCGCCAACGCCGCCTCGGCCTGCGCCGCTGCCGCCGCATAAGACGCTGCATCCAGCTTAAACAACGCTTGCCCAGCCTGCACCACACTGCCTTCCTGATAATAACGTTTATCGACAATGCCATTTACCCGCGCACGAATTTCCACCTCGCGCGAACCCGCAGTCTGGCCGAGATATTCATACTCCACTGGCACATCCCGCGCTGCGGCCACTTCAAATGTCACGGCGGCAGGCGGCATCCCACTAAAGCCCCCTTGCGGACCCTGCCCGCAGGCCGCCAAAAAAATTGACATAAAAATTACGCTAAATGAAAGCTTGCGTGCGCCGCCAGCTCGCAAAAAATCAGCGCGTAGAAAAAAAGTGGGGTTAATGGTTTGCAAAATAGACATCATGAAATGTTCCTTGGAAATAGCAGTTGATGCGATCTGACGTGCTGAAAAGAACGGCGGAGTAAGTATTGTCAGCTAAGAAGTAAAACTTAAAACACACATCCGGCATTCTGCACGGTTGCAATATTTTATCACTGGAAATTTATTACCGGCGGGACAATGAGAAATGTGTGGCTCTATAAAAACCCTCTAAACCATTTCAGGCGGGGATGATGCAAGCGGGTTTTAGGTTAAGGCGATTGGCGCGGCGCGCAAATTTTTCGTTATCAAAGGTCAGCATTTCTGTACATCCGGCACTGGCCGCAAGATGCAAAGCGTCGGGAAAATCCAGCCCGTTTTTTTGCCACTGCAATGCCTTCATCACCGCCTCAATATCTTCAATCACAATTGCATCTAGACCAGCAAGATGCGTGACGACTTCGTACGCTTGCTCACTGGAAAACATATATTTTTTTGATCGCGTCAGTGCCCACCACAATTCGAGCACCACGGTTTTGGGTACAAACAATGCCGCCTCAGTTTTCAATACGCGCAACACCGCCGCATGCTGATCGGCATCGTCTGCGGTGTAGTAGCGCACCAGCGTGGTCGTATCTAATGCCTTCATAGCGCGCGCGCCGCACCTGCTGCAATACCTTCTTTAATCTCGTCCAACGTGGCCTTAGGCCCTTTGTAATTCAGTATTTTGGGGCCGTCTTCCACTTGCGATGCGCCTTGCTTATCCGCCACAAAATAAACCCTGCGCCCTTCGATTACCTCTCTAACCCTGCTGCCCTGGGTGAGTCCTGCTGCAAGCATGGCTTGCTTTGAAATGGTGAGTTGCCGCTTGCTTGAAATCGTGGTTGCCATGATGCTCTCCCTGCATGAAAGTAAAGATGTTTCATCTTACCCCCCAAATCTTACCGAGTAAAGCGTGCCACCCAGACTGCAATGAAAAATATGCCGCGCATGTGCATTTTTCCCAATACAAACAAAATTCTACTTGTGCCTACAGCTGAGGATAACGTATTCTCACGATAGGCTGGCCAAAAAAAGAAAAGCCCGACGGGTTCGCCGCCAGGCTTTGGATACAGATTCAGCCTTTCGGCTTTATCTTTATTGTAGCAACGGCTCTCACCCCGGATGATCTACTACAACGGCTTCATTATCATGGAGAACGCAATGACAAGCAAGCAAGAAAATATCGGCGCACTGACTTTCGGATTGGACATTGGCATTGCTTCCGTTGGCTGGGCGGTGCTGGGTGAAAACCGCATTGTTGATCTTGGCGTGCGTTGCTTCGACAAGGCCGAAACCGCCAAAGAAGGCGACTCGCTTAATTTAGTGCGACGGACAGCCAGGCTGATGCGTCGTCGTTTGCGTCGCCGCGCATGGCGGCTGACCAAGCTGGCAAGGTTATTAAAACGAGAAGGTCTGATTGCGGATGTCAACCTATTCAAACGGAAAATAGAAAAAACCACCACAGCCCCAAAATCATCTTGGCAATTGCGCGTAGATGCGCTTGACCGCCAATTAGCTGCAGAAGAATGGGCGCGGGTGATCTATCACCTGTGTAAACATCGCGGCTTTCACTGGATCAGTCGTGCGGATGAAAAAGCGGCGGAAGGCGATAGCAAAAGCGAAGGTGGCAAGGTCAAGCAAGGGCTGGCTGGCACGAAAAAACTGATGCAGGAAAAGAACTATCGTAGCGCCGCCGAAATGGTGCTAGCAGAATTCCCTGATGCGCAACGCAACAAACAAGGCGACTACAGCAAAGCCCTTTCCCGCCAGTTGCTCAATGATGAGTTTGTGTTGCTGTTCCAACGGCAACGAGAGTTAGGTAACTCACACACCAGCGCAGAATTCCAAGAAAAGATACTCGGCACGGGCGATAAAAAGAGCGGCTTGTTCTGGGCGCAAAACCCCGCACTGGCTGGCAGCGATTTGTTGAAAATGCTGGGGCATTGCACCTTTGAAAAAACCGAATACCGCGCACCCAAGGCCAGCTTCAGCGCCGAACGTCACGTCTGGCTCACCAGACTCAACAACCTGCGTATCGTGGTAGATGGTACGACTCGACCGCTGAATGAGGCGGAGCGACGTGTCGCTCTTCTCATGCCTTATCAGCAAGCAGGCGACTTTACCTACAAGCAACTGCGAACCGCGCTTACCAAAGCGGGCTTTTTGCCCGAGTCATTCCGCTATACCGGCCTATCGTATGCCAGCGGACAAAAACCCGATGAGAAAACCAAAGACCCAGAATCCGCTACGCTAGTGAAACTTCCGGCTTGGCAGGAATTGCGCAAAATGCTGGAGAAAAAGGAACTCGCCTCCGAGTGGCAGAAAATTTCTACCGACGCACTGGACGGCAAACCGCAACTTCTCGACGACATCGCTTGGGTGTTGAGCGTCTATAAAGACGATGCCGAAGTGGAAGCCGAGTTGCGCAAACTGAACTTGCCCAATTCAGAAAAGATGATCGACGCGCTGCTGGATATTCGTTTCGACAAATTCAGCAACCTCTCGCTCAAGGCGCTGCGCCAAATTGTGCCGCTGATGGAACAAGGCCAGCGCTATGATGAGGCCGTCGCCAACATCCCGGAATATGGACACCACAGCCAGTTGCACAAGGTTGGTGCAGGCGAACATCAATACCTGCCGCCGTTCTACAAAGAGCGCGACAAGACCGGGCGCATGGTATTCAACGACGACATGGACATCCCGCGCAATCCGGTTGTGTTGCGCGCGCTCAATCAGGCGCGCAAGGTGGTCAACGCGCTCATCAAAGAATACGGCTCGCCGCATGGGGTGCATATCGAGATGGCGCGGGATTTGTCGCGCCCACTCGATGAACGCCGCGATATAGAAAAACTCAGTAGTGTCCGGACATTTAATTAAATAAATTCAATTGGTTAGTATCTTTTGAAAGATTCATTTGTTGCTCCACATTTTTAAGTAATTGATCGAGTGGTGTTTTTTAGAAAAGAGTGGGGCTTAAAATCTGTAGAATTGTGTAAAGCGAAGCCTCGATTTTGAGGCGTTTTTTCACGATGGCAACCAGAACGTAAACGGTGATAGCGATCCATATTTGCGTCTTGACTGCATTCTCGGTAG
>Ga0105164_10000156_pt1 | contig 50651 bp, 42 predicted proteins | sample VDWuncwatermetaG_FD_89674 | JGI IMG/M metagenome (GOLD analysis project Ga0105164, IMG submission 89674) | Wastewater microbial communities from Netherlands to study Microbial Dark Matter (Phase II) - VDW unchlorinated drinking water | ecosystem: Environmental > Aquatic > Freshwater > Drinking...
CAGCGCGGCGTGATGGCCGCCGGGCCAGGTTGGGCGGCCCAGAACGTCGTAACCGGCCAAGCCGCCCGCGAGGGTCGTCGAGAAGGTCCCGGACTCGGACAGGTGGCGCGCGATGTCGAGGTGCTCGAACTCGTCGTTGTACACGCGGTGCGCCGGCCCCGCCGCCAGCCGCAGCGCCAGGGCCGCGAAGACGAGAGCCGCGAGGAGGAACGCGGTCTCCTTCGAGAGACGGCGGCGCAGCCGCCCCAGCGCCGCCGGCAGCAGGACGATCCACGCCGCGAGGACCAGCGCCAGCGCCGCCGGATACCAGCGGGCCAGCGCGCTCGCGGCGGACATCAGCCGCGGGTCAGCTTCTTGTAGTGGATGCGCTTGGGCTGCACGTCGCCGAGCCGCTTCTTCTTGTCTTCCTCGTACGCCTCGTAGTTGCCCTCGAACCAGGTCACCTGCGATTCGCCCTCGAACGCGAGGATGTGCGTCGCGACGCGGTCGAGGAACCAGCGGTCGTGGCTGATGACCACGGCGCAGCCCGGGAAGGCCTGGATGGCTTCTTCCAGCGCGCGCAGGGTGTGCACGTCGAGGTCGTTGGTCGGCTCGTCGAGGAGAAGGACGTTGGCGCCCTCCTTGAGCATCTTGGCGAGGTGGACGCGGTTTCGCTCTCCGCCGGAAAGGTTCTTCACGAGCTTCTGCTGGTCCTGTCCGGCGAAGTTGAAGCGGCCGCAGTACGCGCGCGAGGGCATCTCGAGCTTGCCGAGCTTGACGATGTCGAGGCCGTCGGAGATGACCTCCCAGACGTTCTTCTCGCCGTCGAGGATCCGGTTTTGGTCCACGTAGCCCAGCTTGACGGTGGGGCCGACCTTGAACTCGCCCGCGTCGGGCGTCTCTTGTCCGGTGATCATTTTAAAGAGCGTGGTTTTGCCCGCCCCGTTCGGTCCGATCACGCCGACGATGCCGTTGGGGGGCAGGTTGAAGGAGAGGTTGTCGTAGAGCAGCTTGTCGCCGAAGGACTTTGCGATGCCCTTGGCCTCGATGACGGTGTCGCCGAGGCGAGGCCCCGGGGGAATGTACAGCTCGAGCGCGTCGTAGGACTTCTCCTTCTGCGACTCCTCGAGCATCTTGTCGTAGTTGGACAGGCGCGCCTTGTTCTTCGCGCGGCGTCCCTTCACGCCCTGGCGCACCCACGCGAGCTCCTCGGCCAGCGCCTTCTGCATCTTGGTCTCGGACTTGGCTTCCTTGGCGAGACGGTCGCCCTTTTGCTCGAGCCAGGACGCGTAGTTGCCCTTATACGGGATGCCCTCGCCGCGGTCGAGCTCGAGAATCCAGCCCGCGACGTTGTCGAGGAAGTAGCGGTCGTGGGTGACGGCGATGATCGTGCCTTCGTACTTCGAGAGGTGCTGCTCGAGCCAGTCCACGGACTCGGCGTCGAGGTGGTTGGTCGGCTCGTCGAGGAGCAGGATGTCGGGCTTCTGGAGGAGCAGCCGGCACATCGCCACGCGGCGCTTCTCTCCGCCGGAGAGGGTGCCGCATTTCTGGTCGGAGGGCGGGCAGCGCAGCGCGTCCATCGCGATCTCGAGCGTGCTGTCGATCTCCCAGGCGTTGGAGGTGTCGATGCGCTCCTGCAGCTTGCCCTGCTTGTCGAGCAGCTTCTCCATGCCCTCGGGCGTGAGGTTGGGGTCGGCGAGCTGGTCGTTGATGGCGTTGTAGTCGGCGAGGAGCTTCATTGTTTCGGCGACGCCTTCGGAGACGGTCTCCTTGACGGTCTTCTCCGGGTCGAGCTGCGGCTCCTGCTCAAGCAGCCCGACGGTGTAGCCTTTCGACTGCGTGATCTGCCCGGTGTACTCCGTGTCCTTGCCGGCCATGATGCGCAGCAAGGTGGACTTGCCGGAGCCGTTGTCGCCGAGCACTCCGATCTTCGCGCCGTAATAGAACGAGAGGTAGATGCCCTTGAGCACCTGCTTCTTCGGCGGGTGGATGCGGCCAACGTCGATGAGCGAGTAGATGATCTGCTTCGTGTCGGTGGTGGTGCTGGCCATGGTGTTACCTCTTGGGGGGGTGCGCCTTGAGCCACGCGTCCTGGACGGACCAGGCGGCGGCGGCGGCGAGCGGAACGAGCGCGAGCTGCTTCGTCAAAGGGAGAAATTCGGCGGCCTGCGCGGCGGCCAGGACAAGAACTCCCGCCTGGACCTGCGCGGCGCCGACGAAGGCGACGAACGCGTCCTCGTCGGACGAAGCCATCAGCGCGAGCGGCAGGACGGCGACGCAGTAGGCCCAGAGCAGGCGCAGCAGGAAGGGAAGATGCTCGCGCTCCAGCACCGGCGCGGAGGCGGCCCAAGTCCAGGCGTAGAGGGCGACGGCCGTCATCGCCGCCGCGCCGAGCGCGTAGACGCGGCCGTGGCGGCGGGCGATCAGGTGGCCGGGCAGCAGGATCATCTGGAGCACGAGGGGCATCAGGGCCGCGCCGATGAGCCCCGCGGCGAGGAGCTTGAGCTCGTCGGCGACGAGCAGCCAGGCCGCCGAGGGCAGGATCAGCCAGGAGGAAAGGTACAGCGCGATGCGCCCGCGCTCGGCGGCGTGCTTCCACTTCGGCGGCACGCGGAGTTGAGCCAGCGGCAGCTTGGAGCTCATGGGATCTTCGCCCGGCCGTGAAAGAGCAGGCCCGCGCTTTGCGGCGTGTCCGCTTCGCTCATGACCTCGTTGAACGCGCGCACCTTCGCGTCGGCCGCGCCGTAGCGGAAGGTGACGCTCGGAATGCCGGCCGCCGTCAGCGCCGCGTCCACGTTCTTGGCGTGGTGCGGCTTGTCGTCGACGAACACGATCTTCTTGGGGCGCAGGCCGATCTTCTTCAGGAAGGCGGTGAGCGTGGCCCCCTTGTTCGGGCCTTCGCCGACGAAGAACACGCCGCGCGAGTAGAGGCCCTTCTGTTCGGTGGAGAGATCCTCCTTGCGCACCGCCGCGGCCGCCAGGTCCACGCCGATCGCCTGGAGCTGAGCGAAGGTCGCCGCCGCGTCCTCGGCGCCGCGCGCGGTCAGCGCCATGACCTTGAGGCCGCGCTTCTGCTGCTCACGGACGAGCGCCGTCGTCAGCGCCTCGACCGGCTTCACCTTGACCGTGCCGAGGGTTTTCGTCCAGGCCTCGCCGGCCGCCGCGTCGGCGGCGGCCTCGTCGAGCCCGTCGCGGCGGAAGGCCTTCTCGAGATAGTAGTACCACTGGTCCGAGCCGATGTTGCCGACCGGCTCGACCAGCGTGTTGTCGATGTCGAAGACGAGCAGGGTTCCGGGAGCGAGCTCGGGGACGATCTCGGCCATGGACTGAATCTCGCGAAGGTCCGCGCGGGCGGCGGAGGCCGAGAGCAGTAGGGCGAGCGCCAGCCGTTTCACTTGATGTGAAGCCTCTTCGGATCGAGCTTGGTCCGCAGCAGGTCGATCTCCCGGTGCGTAGGCAGCGAGACCTCCGCGAGATGGGCGGCCTTCTTGAGGGCCCAGCCGACGTTTTCTTGGACCTGCTCGAAGGTCACGCCGGGGTACAGCGCCGTGAGCGTCAATTCTCCGGTGCCGTCGGGCTCCAGAATGCCCATGTTCGTGATGACCTTCTTCACGCGCTTGCCGTTGGAGGTGATGAAATCCACCTTCTCCGGGAACGCCCGCTTGTCGAGCTTGGTCACTATCAGAACGCGTTGCGCATGCTGCGCGATCTCGCAGGCGCCGCCGGAGCCGGGCAGGCGCACCTTGGGCGAGGCGTAGGCCCCCACGGCCGTCGTGTTGATGTTGCCCCGCTTGTCGACCTGCGCTCCTCCGAGGAAGCCGATCTGGATCTTGCCGTTCTGCAGGAAGGACTGAAAAATATCGGACATGGAGGTGACCATTAGGGAGCCGGTCACCAAAGCGGGGTCTCCGATCGAGGGGGGCACGCGATCGGGCACGGCGCCGACCGCTCCCGACTCGTAGATCAGCGTCATGTTCGGCGCGTGAGTGGCGCGGGCGAGGTTGCAGGCGAGGTTGGGCAGGCCGATGCCGACGAATACGACGTCGCCGTCGCCGATCTCTCGGGCGGCGAGCACGCACATCAGCTCGTTGAGGGTATAGTCCGTCGAGGTCGCGGTGCCGGCGCTCATGGCGTCATTTTAGCGTATTTCGGCCTAGAGATCGTTCGCGGCCTTGAGTTCTTCGTAGCGCTGGGGGTGCTTCGTCTTGAATTCGGCCACGAGGCGGCTTCGCAGGGCCTTCCAGGCTTCGAGGTTCGCGCCCTTTTTGCGCCTATCGCTGTCGTAGGACAGGAACTGCCAGATCATTTTGCCCTCGGCCTTGGCGATGTTGCAGCCGGGCTTGTTCATCATGCGCTTGACGTAGCGGTTCCAGGTTGCCGAGTCGTCGAACCGGCTGTTGAGCGGCCGCGAGGCGGCATGGCACTGGGCGCAGCGCACGATCAGGAGGTCGTAGCCCTTGCGAATGTCGGGGGGATAAGACGCGAGCGTCGCCTCCGGTAAGGTCGCCGGGCCGAGGTCGTTGGGATAGGGATTGGCGAGAGCCTTATCCTTCTCGGACAGCGCCGGCGCGGGGGGCGTGACGGGCGCCGGCGCGTCGGCCGGCGCCTCCTTAGCGGGCTCCGCGGGCTTGGAGCAAGAGGCGAAGGCAAGGAAAGCGGCGGCGGCGATGATCTTCATCATGAGTTAGTCCTCGCTATGGCCGTCCCAGTTGCAGGAAAGGCCGTGGTTTCGCATTTCGTTTTGCCGGCTCCGGCACTCGGGCCGGGTCAGGCATTTCGGCTTGAGTCTGATCGCGCCGTAGCAGTTGCACCAGCCCCAAGGGCGAGGGCAGGGATCCACGCCGAACACGCCGTTCGGATCGGGCGCCGCGGGCGGCTTGGGCTTGGGCCGGGGCTTCGGCGGCTTGGCGAGGATGAGCGTCGCCCCGCGGGCGGCGGCGCGCACGTCCTTGTTCTCGTCCTTCTCGGAGGCGCGGCCGACCGCGCCGAGCGCGAGCGCGTCGCCGCGCGCGCCCAGGGCCTCGGCCGCGCCGCGCCGGACCTCGGGGCTCGGATCGTCGGCGAGGGCGGCGACGAGGAGGCGGGTGGCGTCCGGGTTCTCGAAATGCGCGGGCTCGGTCGAAAGTGCCACGAGCAGCTCGCGGCGGACCGCGGAGCCCGGCTCCGTTTTGAGGAACGCGCCGACGAGCTCGAGCGTCGCGCCGCCCGGGTAGGTGATGACGGCCACGGCCGCGGCCAGGCGCACGCGGTCCGACAGGTCCCGATTCATCGCCTCGCCGAGCGCCCGGTAGGCTTCCTGGCCCCGGTGCGGCGGCCGCGCGAGCTCGCCGGCGGCGGCGATGCGCTCGGCGGTCTCCTGGGCCGACTGGAGTCGCGAAATCGGCGCCGGCGCGTCCTCGGCGCTCGCGAAGGACGCGGTCAGCATCGCCGCCGCGAGCAGCAGCGCGCGCATGCAGGCCGTCATCTTTGCCCCGCGGTGTCGAGCTTCCGCCAAAGGTACCAGCTGGCGACTGAGCGGTACGGAGCCCAGAGCCTCCCGTGCTTCTCCAAAACAGAAGGCGGGGGGAGCCGGCCGTTCTTTCGGTAGAGCAGGCCGAACGCCTTGCGCACGCCGAAGTCTCCCGTCGGAAGCACGTCCGGTCGGCCGAGCTTGAACATCAGGAACATCTGCACGGTCCACTCGCCGATGCCGCGCACCTCGGTGAGGCGGGCGACGATTTCGGCGTCGGGCAGGGCCTCGAGCTCCTTGCGGGGTGCTACGACGCCGGACAGGCACTTCGCGGCGAGGTCGCGCACGGCGAGGAATTTATTCTCGGAGAGCCCCGCGCCGCGGAGCTTGTCCTTGGGCATCTTAAGGAGCCGCTTGGGCGTCAGGCCCTTCTCTCCGCCGAACAGGGCGAGCACGCGGCCGTGGATTGTGGCGGCGGCCTTGCCGTTGAGCTGCTGGTAAACGATGGACTGCACGAGCGACTCGAAGGTGTCCTGATCTTTCGGCACGAGGCCGTACGCGCCGACGCTTTCGATGTGCCGCCCGAGGACCGGGTCGGCTTTCTTGAGATGACGGATAGCGGCTTTAATATCCGTAGTTGACTCCCTCGCAAATCTGGGGCTTGGCCTTGAGGCGCTCGGCGAGGCCCGCGTTTTTCTTCATGTACTCCGCGCGGTCCTTCACCCCGTACACGTACTCGTCGAGGTACTTCTTGAAAGACGCCTCGTCTCGGGCGGTCTTGTCCCAGGCGACGTAAAAGTCGTTGTCGCGGTCGTAGTAGCCCTGCGCGTAGGACGGGTGCGCGCCCCACGGCTCGACGACGACGGCGTCCACCTGCAGCCCGGGGATCAAGGTCCGATTCGGGTCCTGGCGGATGACGGACTCGTCGACGAGCTCCTCCACGACGACGATCACGCGCCGGGAGGCGAACGCCGCCTCCTTCTGCACGCCCATGAGGCCCCAGACCTGGGTGTTGCCGCCCATGTCGGCGCGCTGGGCGTGGACGATGGTGACGTCGGGGCGCAGCGCCGGGACGGTCGCGAGCGTCTCGCCCGTGTAGGGGCAGTCGACCGACTTGATCAGCGGGTTTACCTTCGGGATGTCGGTGCCCTCGTAGTTCTTCAGCGGCCAGAACGGGAGGTTCGCAGCACCTGCGGAGAGCCGGGCGACCATGCCGAAGTGCGAGTACTCCTCGAGCTCGAGCGTCGGGGGCTTGGCCTCGACGGCGCGGCGGAAGGCGTGCAGCGAGCCGACGCCCGGGTTGCCCGCCCAGGAGAAGATCAGCTTCTTGGCCACGCCGGCGGCGATCATCTGGTCGTAGATCAGGTCGGGGGTCAGGCGCGCGAGCGTGAGGTTCTTCTTCTTCTGGCGGATGATCTCGTGGCCCGCGGCGAAGGAGATCAGGTGGGTGAAGCCTTCGATGACAACGGTGTCTCCATCCTTGACCAAGGAGGCCACGGCGTCCTTCATGGACAAAACTTTGTTCTTCACGGGTCTATTCTAGCGAAAAGGCGGCAGGAAGAGGAGGGCGGCGGCGCAGGCGGTCAAGGTGTAGGGCCAGATTCCCGGGAGGCAGAGGGCGAGGCCGAGGTGGAGGAGGACGACGCCGGCGACGCCGAAGCGCGGATAACGGAGGAGGGCGAAGGGCAGGGCCGCCTCGGCGACGAGGGCGAGCTTCGACATGACGGGCGCGGCCGCGAGCGGGAGGACGATCCACGGCGACAGGCCCCGGTCTCCGAGCTGCTCCAGGGTGGCGGCCAAGGAGTCTCCGGAGGCGAAGCCGTCCCGGAGCTTGAAGGCGACGCTCGCTATATAGAGGAGGAGCAGCTGCCCCCGAACGGCTCCCGTCGAGGGGCCGGCCTCCTCGGAATCGGGGGGGTCGATCGCGAAGGCCGCTAAGGTCAGGACCAGGAACATCTTCTGGTTGAAGTAGTGCTGGGTGAGCGCGGCGACGGTCGCCAGCGCGGCGACCCGGACGGCGGCGTTTCTTTTCCAGCCCGCGATCAAGGCGAGCCCGGCCCCGGCCTGGACCAGCCACAGCGCGATCATCGCCGCGGCGGGGAGCAGCGGAAGGAAGCCGGGGCGGCGGCCGTACAGCTCGCCCGTGTGCACGCCAAGGTGACCGGCGAGATATTCCTGCGCGGCCATGACGATGACGGCGGCGCCGAGCAGACGGAAGGACCAGTCGCGCGCGCCGCGGGAAACGGGGCCGCCTAGGGCGCGCATGCGTCCTCGGCCCGGCCGTCCTTCGAGACCAGCTTCCATGGAGCGCGCTCGGGCATCCGACGGCAGGCGAACGCGGCGATGGCGCGCGCGCCGGAGAGGCCGGTCACGTACACGTCTTTCGGAACGAACGCGTAGAGGCTCTCGGTCTTGCCGTCCTTGTCGACGAGAACCGGCGGGAGCCGCTCGAAGCGCGCGAACATCGTCCAGCCCGGCAGGGACGGGAACACGAAGCCCGCGCCGAACCACGCCGCCTGCGCAACGACAAGAACCAGGGCGGCGGAGTTGGCTACGAGTTTTTCACTGGTCGGGGGCATCGCGGAATTCTAGCCAATCCGATATGTGGTGGCAGCATAAATCGAGTTATTCACACTTTGCTGACAAGAATAAAGTGTGAATAGATGGAACAAATCGAGGGGGTCAGTCGTATAGTAAGTATGAACGAACCGCGCACCTTGTCGGATCAAGACCTTCTCGCTGAGTTGGAGGCCGCGGGCACGCGCGAGAGAGCCGCGCTCCCGCATTTTTTCGCTTGCTTGGCAGAGGTCGAGCGAAGGGGACTGCATCTGGATCGGGGACATAGGACGCTGTTCGACTTTTGTGTCCTAAGGCTGAAGATGTCCGATGGCGCCGCGATGCAAGGCATTAACGCCGCCCGCCCGGCCGCAAAACACCCTGAAATCTATGCGCGATTGCGCGATGGAGAGCTTACGCTCAGCGGCGTATCTCGGTTATACCCGTATCTCGATTTCACAAACGCCGCAACGCTCCTGTCTCGGGCCGCGGGAATGCGCCAGCGGGAAATTGAAGAACTGATAGCGGAACTTGCCTCCGAGCGCAATGCGGCGCGCACGGATGCGGTAGCGTCGCCGGAGGATAGCGATGTGCAGGAGTCATTTATGTTCGGGCATGCGATTCCATCGCCGGTGGGCGTAGCGGCGACTGCGGTCGAACGGCCGCCCTCGGTCAAGCGGCCTCCATCCTTAAATCCTGAGCCTGCGAGCGATGATGGCTCCGTAATGAGACGGCGCGATATCGTCAGGCTCGACGGGCCAGGCGTCCTGAAGGTCTTTTTCTGGACACGACCGGAGTTTCAAGAAAAGCTCGAACTTGTGCGCAGACTCATCGGCCGCACGGACGGCAGAATCGAGAGCATTCTGACGATTGTGCTCGACGAATATCTCAAGCGCGGCTCACGAAGCCGAAGTTGGATCAAGCTTGGCCGTCGAATCCGCAGAATTCCGAAAGGAGTGCGGAGCCTCGTCTGGCGCAGGGACGAGGGCCGCTGCGCCTTTGCCGCCGCCGACGGTGTGCGTTGCGAGGCTCGGACGCGGCTGGAATATGATCACATCAGGCCGTGGGCGCTGGGCGGCGTGTCGCACGATCCGGCGAACATCCGGCTGCTCTGCCGGGCGCATAACCTGCGCACGGCGCGGAAGACCTTCGGCGACCGGGTGCCGGCGCCCCGGCCTACTTAGTCAGCTCGGTCAGGCACTCGTCGAAGATCTCGAGGCCCTTGTCGACGTCGTAGGCGGTGAGCACGAGCGGGGGGGCCACGCGGATCGTGGACTTGCCGCAGCCGAGCAGCAGCAGGCCCTTGGTGAAAGCGAGCTGCTCGAGGTCGGCCATCAGGTCGTGCGCGGCCACCTTCGATTTGCGGTCCTTGACGAGCTCCACGCCGACGAACAGGCCGAGGCCGCGCACGTCGCCGATGCATGCGTGCTTGGCCTGGAGCTTATTGAAGCCCGCGACGAGGCGCGCGCCCATCTTGGTCGCGTTTTCGGCCAGCTCGTCCTTTATAAGGGAGATGGTCGCGAGCGCCGACGCGCAGGCGAGGGGGTTGCCGCCGTAGGTCGAGCCGTGGGAGCCGCGGGGCCAGGTCATCACGGCTTCCTTGGCGACGATCGCGCCGATCGGCATGCCCGCGCCGATGCCCTTGGCGGTCACGAAGATGTCGGGGACCACGCCGTAGTGCTCGGCGGCCCACATCTTGCCGGTGCGGCCGGCGCCGCACTGCACCTCGTCGAAGATGAGCAGTATGCCGTTGTCCGAGCAGAACTTGCGCCAGAACTGGAGGAACTCTTTCGAGGGGAGGACATAGCCGCCCTCGCCCTGCAGGGGCTCCATGATAACGGCGGCGACGTCGGAGGCGTCGAGGCGCGTCGCGAAGAGCTCCTTGGCGGCGTGCACGCATTCCTCGAGCGTGTTGCGGTAGGGGTTGTGGAACGGGAGGTGGTAGGCGGTCTCGGGCAGCAGCGGTCCGAAGCCCTTGCGGTACTTGACCTTCGAGGTCGTCAGCGACATCGCCGCGTAGGAGCGGCCGTGGAACGAGCTGTGGAAGGACACGATCGCGGCGCGCTTGGTGTGGTAGCGCGCGAGCTTGACCGCGCCCTCGATCGCCTCGGTGCCGGAGTTCGAGAGGAAGGTCCGCCACTTGCCGCCGCCGGGGGCGGATTTGGCGAGCGCCTCGCACAGATCCGAAAAACCTTGGTAGTAGAAGTCGGTGCCGCAGATATGGAGGAATTTCGCGGCCGCGTCCTGGACGGCCTTCGTGACGACGGGATGCTGGTAGCCCGTCGAGCAAACGGCGATGCCCGCCATCCAGTCGATGTAGCGGTTGCCGTCCACGTCCTCGACCATCGCGCCCTTGCCGCCGGCGATGACGAGCGGATACTCCTTGATGTAGGAGGGGGAGGAGTACTCCTTGTCCTTGGCGATGATCGCCTTGGCCTTCGGCCCGGGAGGGGCCGTGACGATGCGGGGGTAGTCCGTCTTCACCGGCGCGAGGGTCTTGGCCATATCACTCCATGATGGTGCGCGACTGCTCGCGCATGAACTGCGTGACGTAGTAGGGGCCGCAGCCGCCCTTGCCCGTCGAGCCCGAGCCCTTCCAGCCGCAGAAGGACTGCACGCCCGGCCACGCGCCGGTGGTGGCGCCCGTGGGGCGGTTGGCGTAGCACACGCCGGATTCGATCTCGTCGAAGAACTTCTCGATCTCGTCTTTCTTCGCCGTGAAGATGCCGGCCGTCAGCCCGTACTCGGCGCGGTTGGACTCGGCGATGGCCTGGTCCATGTCCTTGACCTTGCCGACCGCGAGGACCGGGACGAAGAGCTCGCGCATGAACAGCTCATGGTCGAGGGGCAGCTCGACGATGGTCGGGGCGACGAACTGCCCCTTGTCGAAGACGCCGCCCTTCAGGCGCTCGCCGCCGAGCAAAATCTTGCCGCCGATCTTGGCCGATTCGATCGCGCCCTCGAAGGTCTTCACCGCGCGCGCGTTGACGACGGGGCCGAAGTAGACGTCCTTCTCCGATGGGTCGCCCATCACGATCGCGCGGCTCTTGTCGAGGAGCTTGGCGACGAAGGAGTCGTAGACCTTCTCGTGCACGTAGACGCGCGAGCACGCGGAGCACTTCTGCCCCTGCAGGCCGAAGGCGGACTTCATCACGCCCGAGGCGGCGTCGTCGAGGTTCGCGGTCTCGGAGACGTAGGTCGGGTTCTTGCCGCCGAGCTCCATCAGCGCGGGCTTGGGGTAGACGGAGGAGAACTCCTTGACCATGCGCATGCCGACTTCCTTGGAGCCGGTGAAGACGATGCCGTCGACGCCCGGATTCTTCCAGAACGCGTCGCCGATGACGGCGCCGAGGCCCGTCACGAAGCTGAACAGGCCGCCGGGGATGCCGGCCGCCTTGTAGCACTCGTAGAGCATGAGTCCCGTGAGCGGCGCGTCCTGCGCGGGCTTGTAGACGACGGCGTTGCCCGCGAGCAGGGCCGCGGCCGACATCCCCGTCGAGAGCGCCATCGGGAAGTTGAAGGGCGCGATGCAGACGAAGACGCCGAAGGGGCGCAGGACGGAGCGCGTGTTCTCGTTGGGCAGGAGCTTGCCGAGCGGCTTCACGTAGCCGTCGTTGTCCGTCACCATCTTCGCGTAATAGTCGATGAGGTCGGCGGATTCCTCGGCGTCGCCCATGGCCTCCATGCGGCTCTTGCCGACCTCGAGGCTCATGACGGCCGCGATCTCGTATTTGCGCTCGCGGATGAAGTGCGCGGCCTTGCGCAGGGTCTGCACGCGCTCCTGCCACGGCAAAGCGCCCCACTGCTTCTGCAGGCGGCGCGCGGCCTTCACGGCGAGGTCCACGTGCTCGGGCGTGGCGGACTGGAACTTGCCCAGCACGGAGCCGTCGATGGGGGAGGTGTCGACGAGGAGCGGGGAATCGGACTTGACCGCCTTGCCGTCGATCCAGAGCGGATGCTCGGCGCCGGCCTTGGCGCGCACGGCCTTCAGGGCCGCGTCGTAGTCCTTATGGAACTGCGTGAGGTCCATGTTGGCGGAGGTGTAGGTGATCTTCGTGGGGGCGGCATTAGCGGTGGACATTCATCTTCTCCCGTTGAGAAACCGAATCTACCATATTGGCGCGAAGCAGTCGGAAATCAGCAGGTCATTAGGGAGGCATGGGTGAGCCTGAAGCGCGAGACGATTTCGTCGATCTCGGGCTCGGTGATCGTGAAAGGGGGGGCGATCATCACGAGGTCGCCGTGCACGCCGTCGGCGTGGCCGGTGTTGGGCCACAAGATGAGGCCGTGCTCCTTCGCCCTCGCGACGAAGCGCTCGGCGTAGGTCCGCGAGCGCGCGTACGGCTTCTTCGTCATCTTGTTCTCGACGAACTCCACGCCGGCGAGGAGGCCCAGGCCGCGGACGTCGCCGACGTCCGGAAGGTCGAGCAGCGCGGACAATTTTTTCTGGAGCACGGCTCCCATCTCGGCGGAACGGGCGACGAGGCCGTGCTTCTTTATGTAGCGGACGGCGGCGAGGCCCGCGGCGCAGGCGACGGGATTATGGGAGAAGGTCTGGGCGTGCTTAAGGGCCCCGGAGACTCTGATGGTGCCGACGACCTTGTTCGTCGCGACGACGGCGGACAGAGGAACATAGCCGCCGGACAGGCCCTTGCCCAAGGTCATGATGTCCGGCCTCACGCCGAAATGCTCGATGGCCGCCCATTTGCCGGTGCGGCCCGCGCCCGACAGCACCTCGTCGGCGATGAACAGCACGTCGTGCTCGTCGCAGATTTCGCGGACGCGCTTGTAGTAGCCCTGAGGCGGCACGGACGCGCCGGTCGAGGAGCCTCCGACGGGCTCGGCGATGAAGGCCGCGACCGTTTCCGGGCCCTCCTTAACGATGGCGGCCTCGAGCGCGTCGGCCGTCATCTCGGGCGAAGCGGGCAGGCATCGGTACGGGTACGGCGCGGGGATCATGGTCACGGGCACGAGCCACGGGCCGAACATCTTCTTGTATTCCTCGCGCGCGGACGCCGAGAGGGCGAGCATGGTGTTGCCGTGGTAGCCGGGGTTGCGCGCGATGATCTTGCGCTTGAGCGGCTGGCCGGAATCGACCCAAAACTGGCGCGCGAGCTTGAGCGCGGCCTCGACCGCCTCGGACCCCGACGAGAGGAAGTAGGCGAAATCGAGGCCTTTGGGGTTGAGGGTCCGCAGCTCGGCCGCGAGCTCCTCGACGGGCTCGTTCGTGAAGGCGGTGCCGTTGACGTAGGCCACCTTGCGCAGCTGCTCGGCCACCGCGTCGGCGATCTCGGGCACGCCGTGGCCCAGGTTGGCGACGTAGGCGCCGCCGCAGGCGTCCAGGTAGCGCTTTCCCGTGTCGTCGATGAGCCAGCAGCCCTCGCCGCGCACGATCAGGGGGAACTCTCGGTCGAGCGCGCGGTAGAAGACGCCGGTCTCGGGATAGCGCCGGGGGGGCATGGATTTTATTGTAACATAAGCCCATGAGCCTGAGGCTGCTCGCCGACGACGGATCGCTGGCGGCGTGGGCTCCCGCCTCCCCGCCGCGCGTGCGCTTGCTGGCGGAGCCGCGTGGCGCCCGGACGCGGGCCGTCGCCGGCGCCGCGCGCGGGGCCCTCGCGTTCCTGGGCTTCGAGCCGGCCGACGCCTCGGCCGCTCCCGCGGACCTGAGCGTGTCCTCGGTTCCGGGTCCCGGCCCGCGGCTGATCGTGGGCCCTTCTTCAGACGAGGAGCCCCCCTTCGCGACGCGGGGGTTCACGGACGAGGATTTCCATTATCTCTGCCTGAAAACCCATCCGCGCAAGGCATTGGCCTTCAGTTGGGAGGCGCTGGGCGCGGCCCGGTCTGAGCTTGAGGCGCTGCGCGCCTCGGCGCGCGCGCTCGCCGGCGTCACGCTCGAGCCCAGCTCCCGCGGGCTGACCGGCTATCAGCACCGCTTTCGCGAGGCGCTCAGCCGCGATTTTGACTTTCCGGAGGCCCTGTCCTGCGTTTGGGACGGGCTGCGCCCGGGCGCCCTGTCCCCGGGCTCGAAAGCCGCGTTTTTGCGGGCCGCTTTGCCCGCTTTGGGCCTCGTTCCATTCTCGGCGGGCAGGTCTTGACGGGAGGGCTTCTCCCTGGTACACTCCAAGGGTCGGAGGTACTATGTCCGAAACCACGCTTCACATCAATCTGACCTTCAGCCGGAGGTTCCTCAGGGGCCTCACCGCCGCGGTGTTCATGCTTTGCGCCGTCCCTGAACTGGACTCCGAAAGCGTCACCCTCTCCACATACTACCCCGCGCCGTCGGGCGTGTACACGAACATGATCACGACGGGCAACACCTACCTGGCGCGCGATGGCGGCGCCGCCACCCGCGTCGGCATCGGCACGACCGGCCCCGCCCAGAAGCTGGACGTGATCGGCTCCATCCGGATCGGAGGGGGAAGCTTGACGGGCCCCTACGGCCTCACGCCGAACTATACCAATTGGAACGCTTACGGCACGGGCGACGGCGGAGCGGCGATCTACAACTCCAACGAAGCCGCCTATCAGTCGCTCATGCTCGTCGGCAACGACTCGGGCGGGACCCTGCGGCGCGTGAAGGTCTGGGACGAGATGACCGTCAACGGCTCGCTGCGGGCGACCAGCACCATCATTTATACCGGCGCGGCGTGCATCGACACGCTTTATGGCTTCGGGGTCGTCAACTGCCCGGCCGGCACCTACGCGACATACACGACCGGCATCATGGTCAAGAAAATGACGACCAGCGGCACCACCGACCCGAGCGGCACGATGCTGTGCTGCGCCTGCCCCACCGGGGGCTGCCCCAGTTTGTAGCCGTGAGCCGGGCCGGGCGCGGAAAATGTATAGTTTAGGCCCATGGCACTGCATCTCCCGGTCAATGGTGTCTGCAACATCAAGTGCGTCTTCTGTTCCTCCGAAGGCCGAACCGGAACCTACGCCCTTAAGTACCTCCTCGACGAGATAGACCGGGACAAGACCGGCCACGTCCAGATCTCCGGCGGGGACCCGCTGCTCAAGGACCCCGCCGAGCTCCTCGAAATCCTGCTTCATTGCCGCAAGAAGGGGAAAATCGTCGAGTTCCAGACCAACGGCGTCCTGCTGACGCGCTACGACCCCAAGCGCCTGAAGCTGATCCGCGGCCTGGTGAGCTTCTTCAATGTCAATTTTTCCGCCCACGACGCCGAGCTCGACGTGGCCGTCACGGAGACTCCCGGCGCCTTCGACCTGCGCGTCGCGGGCGTGCGCCAGCTGATCGCGCAAGGCTCCGAGGTGCGCCTGAACTACATCGTCCACGCCCTCAACTACCGGCACGCCGAGGCGTTCGCCCGCTTCGCCGCCAAGGAACTCCCCGGCTTCTCCTGGATCCAATTCAGCTACTGTAAAGGCATGGGCCGCGCCAAGGGCAACGAATTGATCATGCCTCGCTTCGAGGAGGCCGCGCCTTTTCTCAACGCCGCTTTCAAGGCCTGCACGGAGCACGGCGTGAAGTTCGACGTGGACCACATCCCGGTTTGCTTCGTCATCGACTACAAGGACCACCACGCCGACTACCGCAAGATGCGCGAGCACAAGCCGGGCGTGCACCTTGCCGAGAAGCAGCAGATCGCCGAGTGCGACGGCTGCGTCATGCGCGAGGCCTGCCCCGGGCCGCGCCGCGATTACCTTGAGGTTTACGGCGAGCTGCGGCCGATGCCGCTCATCAAGGCGGTCCTCCCCTGACGCCCGCTTCCGCGGCAGCGCCCGCGCTCGACGTCGAGGCCGTCCGCGCGCTCTACCCGGCCCTGGGCCGTGAGGTGAACGGCAAGAGCCTCGTCTACCTCGACAGCGCCTGCACCGCGCTCAAGCCCGCGGCGGTCGCCGAGCGCCTCGCGGATTTCTACGCGAATTGGGGCGGGTGCGGCGGCAAGCGCTCGACGCATCTGCTCAGCCAGCAGGTCGAGGATTGGTTTCAAGAAGCCCGGCGTTCCGCCGCTTCATTTCTGCGCGCCGAATCGCCGAACGAGATCGTCTTTACCTCGGGCACGACCGAGGCGGCGAACATCGTCTGCGGCGCTTTTCCGTTCGATGCCGAGCGCCGCAAGGTCGTCATCACCGATCTCGAGCATAACGCGGTGGCGCTCCCGTTCCTCGAGGCGGCGCGCGCCGGGCGCATCGAGCTGTCGATCTGCCCGACGGAGAACGGCGTCCTCGACCTCGACCGCCTCGCCTCCCTGCTCGACGACAAGACCGCTTTGCTCGCGATCACGCACGCCTCGAACGTGATGGGCGGCGTCGTGCCCGTCGCGGAGGCCGCGAAGCTCGCGCGCCGCAAGGGCATCAAGGTCTTCGTCGACGACGCGCAGTACCTCGGCACCCATCGCGAAAACGTGTCCACTCTCGGCGCGGATTTTGTCGCGTTCTCCGCGCACAAGCTCGGCGGGCCGTTCGGCGTCGGCGTGCTGTGGGGCCACGAGACCGAGCTCAACCGCCTCGGCACCTGGAAGCTCGGCGGCGGCACCGTGAAGTCCGTCTCCTGGGACTTGAAGTCCGCGCCCGAGCCCGTTTACCTCGACGCTCCGGGACGCTTCGAGGCGGGCGTGCAGAACTTCGGCGGGGCGCTCGGCCTGCACGAGGCCCTGAAGGTCCGCGAGTCCCTGCCCGAGGCGGGCTTGCGCGCGCACGTGGGCGGCCTCGTTCGCCGGCTCGCCGCCGGCCTGGCGGGGCTCGACGCGGTGCGCGTGCTCGGACGCGTCGAGGATCTCGAGAAAGGGAGCCTCGTGAGCTTCGCGTCCGCGCATCCGGACTTCTCGCCCGTCGACTTCAACCTTTTCCTGAACCACGAGCTGGACGGTCGATTCATCGCTATCCGGGTCGGCGAGCACTGCGCGCACCTTCAGCACCGGCGCCTCGGCGTCGACGCGACGGCGCGGGCGTCGCTTGGAGCCTACAACACGGCGGCCGAGGTGGACCTGTTCCTCGACGCGGCGCGCGCGTACGCGAAGGAGGCCTGCGGTGGCTGAGGCTCCCCGAATCATGACGGAGCTGCCCAAGCTCGAGCGGATCGACCGCGAGAGCTACGACGGCACGAAGTGCTTCGACATATTATTGAATTACAATTGTTCCGCGAAATGCCTGTTCTGTTCCCAGGATTTTGAATGGCGCAAGGAACCGAACGATCTCCCGTTCGAGAAGGCCGTGGAGTTCATGTACATGGCGTACAAGAACGGCTACCGGCGCCTCGGCTTCACGGGCGGAGAGCCGACGATCCGTCCCGAGCTGCCGAAGCTTATCGCGCTGGCCAAGAAGATCGGCTACGGCTATGTCCGCATTCAGACCAACGGCATCCGCATAGCCGATTATGAATACGCCAAGACGCTGAGAGACGCGGGGCTGACCTTCGTGAAGTATTCCTTGCACGGCCACACGGCCGAGCTTCACGACAAACTGGTGGCTGTTCCTGGAGCTTTCGCGAAAAATCTGAAGTCTATCGAGAATTTAAAACAGCTCAACGTCGGAATCGGCGTGAACATCGTCTTGAACGAGCTGAACTACCGGCATCTCGTCGAGTTCTACGAGCTGTTTTTGCTTAAGCTTCAGCTTTCCAACTTCGTGATCATCGCCCCTCTGTACGAAGGCAACATGAAGCTCAACGCGAAGGTCGGGGGCAAGATCGGCGTGACGATGACGGAGATCGCGCCGTACATCAAGAAGGCCTATGAGGTCTTCACGAAGATCAACTATCCGAAGCCGCCGCTGCTTCTCCACTTTACGCCCTGCGTCTTGCCGGGTTACGAGCAGCAGATGTTGGGCTGGTCGGCCTTCAACACCATGGTCGTCAATCCGCTCGGCGAGAAGCGCGACCTCGACCAGACGGCGCAGGCGCACACGATGAAGACCGACGAGTGCAAAAAGTGCGTCTACAACGACCGCTGCATCGGCTGGGACGCGAGCTACGCGCGCTACTTCGGCACCGACGAGATCAAGCCCATCCTCGAGATCCCGGAGCGCTACGACGCGCGCTCGCCGCGCATGGAGCGGCACGAGGGCCGCGGCGGCGTCCTGACCGACAACGAGCAGTGCGTGATCGAGGTCCTCAAGATCAAGAACAACGTCACGACGAAGCAGTTTCTCGCCGTCGCCGAGGATCTGCCCCTGTGCAAGGACTGCAAGGACGAGAACGCGGTCATCAACGCGGCGGAGACGCTCATTAAAATGGGCGCGGTCAAACGCGAGTTCGTGAAGGGCAAGTACATATGGTCCCTCCACACCGAGGCGCTCTCGTGAGCCAGGCCCAGGAGAGCGGGTGGACCCCTCCGACCGGCGGGCGGACGCAGAAGCTCGTGCTGTTTACCGGCTTCTCCTGCAATTCTCACTGCCACTTCTGCATCGACCTCAACAAGCGCGACCTGCCCGACAAATCCACGCGGCAGATCGTCGAGGAAATGGTCCAGGCGAAGGCCGCCGGCGTCGAATATCTCGAAATGATCGGGGGGGAGACCACGATCCGCCGGGACTTCATCCCGCTCGTGAAGACCGCGAAGAAGCTCGGCTTCAAGGACATCGTCGTCGTGACCAACGGCCGCATGCTCGCGTATCCGGAGTTCGCCAAGGAGACGGTCGCGGCGGGCGTGACCGACCTGGTCTTCTCGATCCACGGCCATAACGCCAAATTGCACGACGAGCTGACCTACGCGGAGGGGTCGTTCGACGATCTTCTGAAAGGAATCGAGAACGTCAGGAAGGAAGGCTTGGAGCGGATCTTCGGGAACTGCACCGTCATCAAGCAGAACATGAAGCACCTGCCCGAGATCGCCAGGCTGTTTTTACAGCAAAAGATACATCACGTGGAGTTTATCTTCGTGGATCCGACGTACGGCGGCGCGTACACCAACTTCCACGGCCTCGTCCCCAAGATATCCGACGCTGCCCCGTTTATGAGGGAGGCGCTCGACATCGGACGCGCGGGCGGCACGAAGGATTTCGTCGCGCGCTACGTGCCGCTGTGCCACTTCCCCGACCATCTCGACCAGATCTCCGAGATCCGCGAGGTCGCCACCTTCCGCACGCGCCACTGGGCGCCCGATTTCAAGAACGACGACGTCGGCGCGGGCCGCGTCGTCGCCGGCCGCAGCAAGCCCGAGAAGTGCAAGGGCTGCGCGCTCTACGACCGCTGCGAGGGCGTCTGGAACGAGTACCTCAAGCGCGTCGGCGATGACGAGCTCAAGCCCCTGGTCCATGCCTGACTTCCCCATCTGGCCGCAGTGCAACATCGCCTGCGTGTTCTGCTCGAACCCCGTCGACGGCTTCCGGCACACCACGGACAAGTACGGCTTCGACGAGCTCAAGAAGAAGCTGGCCGACTATAAATCCGGCCTGCGCACCTTCGTCAAGTTCGACGAGGAGCGCGACTACTTCAACCTGACCGGCGGCGAGCCGACGAACCACCCCGACTTCCTGAAGATCCTGGCCCACATCCGTACCGAGTTTCCGCAGAATCTGATCCGCCTGCTCAGCAACGGCCGCATGTTCGCCTACGAGGATTTCGCGCGCCGGACCTGCGGCATCGCACAGCTTCCGTTCGAGATCGCGGTCCCCATGTTCGGCCCGACCGCGCCCACGCACGAGAGCATCTCGAGGACCCCGAAGAGCTTTGAGCAGACCACGCTCGGCCTGCGCCATCTCGCGAAGCACCGTCGCCCCGGCCAGCTCGTCGAGATCCGGATCATCATGACCAAGGTGCAGGCGCGCTACCTCGACGGCCTGCTCGACTTCCTGCTCGCCGAATTCCCGTGGGTGGACCGCGTGGTCTTCCTTTTCGAGGAGATCGAGGGCTTCGCCGAACAGTACAAGGGCCAGCTCAAGTTCACGCAGACCGAGTGCGCCGCGCACCTCGACCGCAACTACGAGAAGCTCAAGCGCTTCAAGGACGCGCGCCTCTACCACTTCTCGCTGTGCACCGTGCCGACGCGGCTGTGGCCCTTCGTCTGGAACACGCTCGCCGGCTTCAAGGTCACCTATCAAGAGGGCTGCCGGACCAAGTGCGCGTATAAATCGCAATGCGTCGGCGTCCACCGCAGCTACATCAAGCACATGGGCGCGCCCGACATCGCCCCGATCACGGAGCCCCGTCCCGTGGCCCTCAGCGGCAATCCGTATCATCCGATCGCCGCGGCCGACGAGCGGGCCCTCCAAGGATAATGGCCGGCTCCGCGGTCGTCCGGTTCGCTTCCGTCGACGAGCAGGCCTTTCTCGGAGCCGCGTACGCGCTGACCGCGGACGCCTACGCGCTCGTGACGCGCAAGGGGAAGGGGGGCAGCGTCGAGCTGTGGCCCAAGAGGAAGCTCGCGCCCAAGGCGCTCGCCGCCGCGTTCCGCCGCGAATACGCCAACCAGCGCCTGCGCTGGGCGCTGACGCGCGACGGCCTGGGCCTGCGCGCCGAGACCTTGCGCCGCGCGTTGGCGCTCGCCGATGCCTCCGGCGGCCGCGCCGAGGCTCCGCAGGCGGCGCTCACGCCCGAGCAGAAGGCCGAGATCGCGGCGCTGCTCGCGGAGGCGGAGGCCGACAAGGGCCCGCGCGATCCGCTCGGCATCACTCAGCCGTGGGAAGACAGCCGGAAAGAGCGATGAAAGTTATCCCCAGGACTTCCAACGTTGGAAACGCAGTGGATAACGTTTGGCTGAAGCGATGAAGATCGTCAAAGGCGCCGTCGCCGTCAAGTTCGGGAAGCCGCTGTACGGCGCCGAGGCGCTCGCCGCGGGCGCGCTAGCGCTGGGTAAACGGGCTCAAGTCTTCGTCGGCGAGACGAAATCCGTTTTCTCCGTCGAGATCGTGCCAGCTTCGCGGCTGACGCCGGCCGCGCTGCTCGCCCTCGGCGGCGAATTCTTGAACGAAGCGTTGAACCACGAGTATCGCCAGCGCGTGATCCAGGCGAACGCGCCGCTGACGCGCGCCGTGCTCGCCCCGCTGTTCGCGAAGGGCTTCCCGGCGGTGCCCGCCGATCCTCTCGAAGAACTGGAGCCGCAGGTGAAGGCCGACCGGGTTCGCGACGTTGAAGAGCTTTTGGCGCAGGCGCGAGGAATGAAATGAGCGCCTTCGGCGGCGGGCTTATCCACAAGGGGAGCGTCAACTGTTGCCAACAACAGTCGGCTCGACCGTCGTGGACAAGATGGAGCGCGCATGAGTAGGCTGACCTCGTTCGAGAAGCCGCCTAAGCTGCGTCCCGGCGCGGCCGCGCCGCACCAATATCGCCTTCTCGGAAAAAAAGTCCTGATCACCGACGAGCACGGGCGCTGGGCCCTGCTGACGCCGGCCGAGCACGCGCGCCTGCTCGCGGGCCTCAAGCCGTCCGACCCGTTGTGGCCCGAGCTGCAGGCGCGCGGCTTCGTCGCCGGCGCCTTCGACTTCGACGCCGCGGCCCGGCGGCAGTTCGAGCGGAGCCTGCTGTCTTGGAAGGGCCCGGCGTCGCACGTCCTGCTTCTCGACGGCATGGGTCTCGAGACGGCGCGCGCCGTCGTCGAGTTCGTCTTCCGCTGCCCGGGGCCGCAGCTGACGCTCGAGCTCGTGTTCCGGGACGCGTCCGCCGTGTGGGCCGTGCTCTGGTTCGTCGTGCAGTATGCCCGGCGCAAGGGGGAATGGACGCGGCGTCCCGTCTTCCTCATCGCGCGTGCCCGTACGATGTCGCCGGACCAGGCTGACTTTCTGCGCTCCCACGGCGTCACGCGCGCCCTGACTCTTGAGCTCGCCGGCGCTCCCGTGATGAAGACGTCTCCGCCGTTCCGGGCCCAGCGCGCGCGCGCGGTCCTGGCGCCCGGCGCGGTCGAGCCGCGCGCGTGGGCCGAGTGGTTCGAGAAATGGGGCTTCGAGTCCGTACGGCTCGAGCCTGCCGCGCTCGACGAGAAAGGCGTCGCGGACTTCGCATCGTTCCACGACGGCTTTCTCGATTGGCTCCTCGAGCACGGCGAGGAGGCGAACTTGCGCGACGAGTGGGCGAGCGCGTTGCTCGCCGGGCGGAGATGGTCCCTGCCCGGCATGGACATCCTCGAGCAGCTGGCGTATGACGCGACCGGCCGAGTGTTCGCCTCGGAGCTCTCGGCCGCCTCGAGCGAGTCGTGCCTCGGCGGGGTGGGGGAGCTTCGCTATCAGGATCTTCCTCGCCGCGAGGCGGCGAACGCCGCGATCGCGGCGAGCCATGCCGATAATCAGCCTCAGTGTTCGCAGTGCGCGTACCGGCCGTTCTGCGCGGTGGCGCCGTCTCTTAACCAAAGATTGCAAAGCAATCTTTGGGGGCAGACCCCCGCGAGCTCGGCCTGCGTTCTTCAGATGGGTATTTTAGACCGTTTTTTTAGTCGTTTTGTTGACGAAAAGTGGTTTCTTTTATTGAATAAATGGCATGTTGACATGACATAACTATCCTGCTACACTCCTGTGACAGGCACGCGCCTTCCTCTATTGTAGGAATTGGGATGAAATCAAAGAAGAAAACACCGAGCAAGGGGGCGAAGTCACCCGCCCCGAAAAAAGCCGCCGCAGCCGTTGCGAAGCTGACCTCCTCCGAAGCCTCCCTCTCTCTCGACATCAAATCGCACGGGCTTGAGCCCGTTCTAGGCGCGGCCTACTTGATGATGGACAAGGCGTACGTGTCCTTGTCTGGCGATCGCGCCAAAACTCTGGTCGTCACGCTGCGCGCGAAGGACCCCGCGGCCGTCAAGCCGAAGGCGCTCGCCGAGGAATTCCTCCTCGACCTCGCGTCGCAGAAAATCCGCTGGGCCGTGGCCAAGAACAATCTCCCGATCCGCGAGTTCGTCGCCGAGCAGGCCGTCCTCATCGCCAACGGCACGGTGCCTCCCCCGTCCGCGGCCGCGGCGCCCGAGCCCGCCGCCGAAGAGCTCACCGACGACCAGCGCGCTGAGATCGAGAAGCTGATCTCCGAGGTCGAGGCCGAGATCAAGACGATGAACGACAAGAAGGTCGCCACGGACCCGAAAAACATCAAGGCCTCCTGGGAAGAAAAACAGGAGCAGGAGAACAAGGCGTAATGAGCCGCCTCACGGCGCTGGCGAAGGGCGCCGCCGTCGACACCGGCGCCCTGTCCGCGTTCAACTTCCGCGACATGGGCGGCTGGCACCTGCTGACCAACGAGTGGGGACAGTTTTTGATGCTGTCGACCGCCGACTTCGAGCGCTTCATGGCGGGCAAGGTCGAAGCCTCCGATCCGCTTTATGCCGAGCTCGAGAGCCGCGGCTTCCTGAAGGCCCGCCTCGACTTCAAGCAGCTGGCCGCGAACTACGTCAAGAAAAATTCGTTCCAGTGGTTCCCGGGCCCCAGCCTGCACATGATCGTGGTGACCCTGCGCTGCAATCAGAAGTGCCAGTACTGCCACTCGAGCGTCGTCGATCCGTCGCGCACCGACACCGACATGGACGTCGAGACGGCGAAGAAGACCGTCGATTTTATTTTCCAAACACCGAACCCCACGATCTGCATCGAGTTCCAGGGCGGCGAGCCGCTGCTCAACTGGCCGGTCGTGAAGTTCATCACCGAGTACGCGCAGGCGAAGGCGAAGGCCGGCAACCGCAAGCTGCTGATGGCGCTGGTGTGCAACTTCACCTTGATGACCGAGGACAAGCTCGACTTCCTCTTCGACCATCATGTCTCGATCTGCACCTCTCTCGACGGCCCGGCCGAGCTGCATAATAAAAACCGCCCGTTCCTCGGAGGCGGCGAGGCCCAGCAGAAGGTCGTCTACTGGCTCGAGAAGATCCAGGAGCGCTGCAACGCCGACGAGAAGAAGAAGTACTACCTGCCCGGCGCGCTGATGACGACGACGCGCTTCTCCATGGACTACGGCCCGGAGATCGTCGATCTGTACGTGAAGCTCGGCCTCGAGCAGATTTTCCTGCGCCCGCTCTCGCCGATCGGCTACGCGTAGCGCGTCTGGAAGGACGTCGGCTACGAGGCCGATGAGTTCGTGAAGTTCTACGAGAAGACGCTCGACTACATCATCGATCTGAACGTCTCCGGCAAGTCCAACATCATGGAGCGCATGGCGCTGATCCTGCTCAGCAAGGTCGTCAAGGGTGAAGACCCCGGCTTCATGGACCTGCGTTCGCCGGCGGGCGCGGTGCTCGGCTGCCTCGCATACAACTACAACGGCGAGATCTTCGTCAGCGACGAGGGCCGCATGGTCGACCACCAGGGCGACCCGATCTTCAAGGTCGGCGACGTGGCGAAGAGCGACTGGATCGAGGTCATCGATCACCCCACGACGCGCGCGTGCGTGACCGCGTCTACGCTCGACAATCAGCCGATGTGCCACCAGTGCGCGTTCAAGCCCTACTGCGGCGTCGAGCCCGTTTTCCACTACGAGACGCAGAAGAGCGTCTTCGGCCAGATGCCCACGAGCGGCTGGTGCGTCTCGCACATGGGCGTCTTCGACGTGATCTTCCGCAAGCTGCGCGATCCGCGCGCGCGGAAGGTGATGGACAAGTGGCTCGAGCGTGACCAGTGCCGCTGGCAGGAAAGCGAGGCCGTCCCCGCGGGACAGCCGGAGGTCGTGCGATGATTCTGGATACCGACGTGAAGGAGCGCAGCGTCTCCTTCGAGCTGCCGAAGAAGATCTACTCGATGGACGCGCTGCGCATCGCCGCGCAGATCCTGTCGCCGAAGATCGACGTCTATCTCGACGAGAGCAAGTCGGCTTATGAAGTCACCCTCAAGGCCAAGCGCCGCGACGCGGGCGAGGCGCAACTGCAGGCGCTCGCCGGGGAGTTCGGCAACGAGCTTCTGAACCAGGAGTACCGCTTCGTCGTCGGCCGCTTCAACTCGAAGATCTCGAGCCTGATCGTCACGCAGACCTTGATGGCCGCGCGCGGCGGCGAGACGCCCGCCGCGCCTCCCGCCGGCGAGTCCACGCCCGAGTTCAAGAAGCTCGTCGCCGACCTCGTCAAGAACGCGCAGGCCGAGGTCGCCCGCACGATGCCCAAGAAGATCGCGCCTCAGGGCACGCCGCTGCCGCCCGTCAAGGAGGATGCGGGTGTCTAGGCTGACCGAGCCCGCCGGCACCCTCGAGGCGAGCCCCTTGCGGGTCGCCGCGCACAACGCGCGCCGCCTGGGCGCCTCCGTGCTGATCACCAACGACATCGGCGAGCACGCCTTTTTGACGGCATCCGATTACGAACGCTACCTGGCCGGCCGCGTCGAGAACGGCGATCCGCTCGCCGTCGGCGACGGCAAGACGAAGGGCCTGCTGCAGAAGGACTTCATCCGCGATCAGCTTGACTTCAATCATCTCGCGGACCGCACCGTGCCCCGCCACCTTCTCGATTGGAAAGGCCCGAACGTTCATACCGTCGTCGTCACGCTGCGCTGCAACTTCAAGTGCCTGTACTGCCATGCGAGCGTCGTCGGCGTGGAGCAAACCGACAAGGACATGACGGTCGAGACCGCTCGGCAGGTCGTCGACCTGATCTTCCAGAGCCCCAACCCGACCTTGATGCTCGAGTTCCAGGGCGGCGAGCCGCTGCTCAACTGGCCGGTCGTCAAGTTCATCGTGCAGTACGCCAAGGAGAAGAACAAGCACCATAAGCGCTCGCTGCACTTCGGGCTCATCTCCAACTTCAGCCTGCTCGACGACGAGAAAATCGACTTCCTCATTGCGCATGGCGTCTCCTTCTGCACCTCCTTGGACGGCCCGAAGGATCTCCACGATAAGAACCGGATCTACCTCGGCGGCAACAGCCACGAGAGCGTGCTCGCCGGCCTGCGTAAGGTCGTCGCTAAAAAGGCCGCCGGCGCCAAAACGGACACGCCCAACGCGATCTGCACGATCACCCGGCACTCGCTCGGCCGGGCCCCGGAGATCGTGGATCAGCTGGTCGGCCTCGGCCTCGAGCGCATCCAGTTCGGCCCGCTCGACCCCATCGGCTTCGCCAAGAAGAGCTGGGACACCATCGGCTATACGTCGGCGGAGTTCGTCAAATTTTACGCGGACGCGCTCGACTACATCATCGCGCTCAACAAGAAGGGCGTGAAGGCGTATGAGAAGATGGCGATGATCCTCGCGGTCCGCATCCTCGAGGGCGGCCACTGGCGCTTCCCCAATGCCGACGGCGTCGCGCGCCTGGCCTACAACCACGACGGCGGGGTCTACACCTGCGAGGAAGGCCGCCTGCTCGCCAACGAGGGCGACGAGTTCTTCAAGATCGGCCAGGCGGGGGAATCCGCCTTCGCGGACCTGCTGGATCATCCCACGGTCCGCGCGAGCCTGCTGGCGTCGAGCGCCGTCTCGCAGCCGATGTGCTTCCAGTGCGCCTACAACCCTTTTTGCAGCGTCCTGCCCGTCTACAACCAGGGCACGCAGGGCAGCGTCTTCGGGCGCATGCCGGACAACGGCTGGTGCGAGAAGATGATGGGACTTTTTGACGTGGTGTTCACGAGGCTGCAGGATCCGGAGGCCAGGAAGATTCTCGAATCCTGGCTTGAGTACAAATCGCGGTAGCGCCGCGGAGGAATAACGATGGCCAAGAAGACTCCGAAGAAGAAGGACAAGAAGAAGAAACCGCAGCTCCTGCCTCAGCTCAAGAAGGACGCGTCTGTGTTCCTGAGCTCCGAGGAAGGCAAGATCACCAAGGAGAACGTCATCAAGACCGCGGCGGCGCTCGGCATCATCGGCGCGGCCCTGCTCAAGGCGACGCCCGCGCCGGCGGCGCACTCGAACTACCTGCACAACTCCGGCGGCACGGGCTCGCACACGAGCCACGGCTCGCACGGGTCTCACGGGTCCCACGGCTCGCACGGGTCTCACGGCTCGCACGGGTCTCACGGCTCGCACGGGTCTCACGGCTCGCACGGGTCTCACGGCTCGCACGGGTCTCACGGCTCGCACGGGTCTCACGGCTCCCACGGGTCACACGGCTCGCACGGGTCCCACGGCTCGCACGGGTCCCACGGCTCGCACGGCTCGCACGGCTCCCACGGGTCCCACGGGTCGCACGGGTCCCATTGCCGCGGCGGCTGGTGCAATCCGCGCTGCTGAAGGGCATGACGGTATGGGCGCATCATGGGGCAACTTGATCATTTGGCCGTCTATTTATCCGACAGCTGCAACTTGGCCTGCAGCTATTGCTACGTAGCGGTCAATCAAGGCCCCGGCGCCCGCCTCACGATCGAGCAGGTCCGTAAAGCCGTCGACGAATTCTGCGACGCGGTTCCGTCCCCGGACCGCAAGGTGACGTTCCTCGGAGGGGAGCCGCTTCTGGATTGGAAGCTGTTCGCGGCCTCCGCGCGCTACGCGCGCGAGCGGGGCGGCCCCGAGATCGTCCTGCAGACCTTCACCAACGGCACGCTCCTGACGCCGGAGAAGGTCGCCTTCCTCGAGGACGTGGGCGTGCACTGCACGATCAGCCTCGACGGACAGAAGAAGGACAACGACCTGCACCGCGTCTACTATAAGACGACGGACCGCAGCGTGTATGACGACGCGATGGAGCGGCTCGCGCCGCTGCCCAAGAGGAACCTCGGCGTGAGCCTCGTTTTCACCGCCGCGACGGTGGACCGGCTCCTGTCGAACATCCACGCGTTCCACAAGATGGGCTTCGGCCGCATCACCTTCAACCCCGAGCTGTACGAGGACTGGCCCGAGGAGAAGCTCGCCGTCATGCGCAAGGCGCTGTCCGGGCTGGCGCGCTGGTACAAGGCCCTGCTCGACTCCGGCACGCGCCCGCCGCAGATTCAGATCCTGTTCGCGGTGATGCAGAACCTCGAATCCAACCGCCTCGGCGAGCGCTGGTGGCACGAGTGCCACAACATGGTGCTTGGTCCCGACGGCAGGTATTACTCGTGCGACAAGGGGCTCTCTTATCCCATCGGCACGGCGAAAGACCTCCAGACCGGAGGCGTCACGGAGGGCCTGGACTGGAACGGACGAGGCAAGCAGCTCTCCGAGTTCGCGGCCTGGATCGAGAAGATCGGAGGCGGCGACAAGGAGGTGTTCTGCCCGATCGGCGTCGTGGCGCACGCGAAGCAGGGAGGCAAGGATCCGGTCAAGGCGCTGAAGAACTTCCGCCGCGCGGCCGACGCGTTCGCCGAAGGGCTGACCGAGCTCGTGGACCTGTGCGGCGAGCATCCCGTGTTCGAGGAGATTTATGCGCGCGTCCGCGTCGTCTGAGCTCGACGCCGCCTACGGACCGAAGGCGCTCGAACGCCTGCGCCTGAAAGGGCTGGCGTCCAACAAGGAAATTCGGCGCTTCAAGGTCGCCATCAACACGGCCTGTCCTCTGCGCTGCGAGTACTGCTTCATCGACAAGGACTCGGGCGAGACGATCGGCTGGAAGCACGTCGAGGCCTTGGTCAAGTTTCAGCTCTCCTCTCCCGGCAAGGTTAAAAAACTGCTGCTGTACGGCGGCGAGCCGTTCATGAACTTTGAGATCGTTCGCGAGATCTCCCTGTACGCGCGCGCCGAGGCCCTCAAGGCCGGAAAGGACCTGGACCTGAGCATCTGCACGAGCGCGGGCCTGCCGATCAAGCGGGAGTGGCTCGAGTTTCTCGCCGCTCAGCGTTTCTTTTTGTCGGTCAGCATGGACGGCGACGCGGAGACCCACGACAAGCACCGGACGATGAAGGGCGGCAAGGGCTCGCACGCGCTCATGCTCCCGAGCCTGCCCGTCATCTTCGACACCATCGGCAAGCGCCGCGCGATGGCGATCCAATGCGTGCACCCGGACAACGTCGATGATATGCTCGACAACTACAAGACCTTGGCCGGCTACGGCTTCGAGAACATCGAGATCGAGGTGATTCACGGCTTCGGCTGGAAGGAGACCAAGCATCTGTTCCGCCCGATGCTCGAGAAGGTCTTCGCGTGGATCTGGGAGGAGGCGCACCAGGGCCGCTTCCGCTTCGTGGTCTGCTCGCTGGTGCCTCTGATGCTCAAGGAGGGCGTCACGCTCGAGGACTGGTGCCCGTTCCACTCGTCGATGGAGACGTATCCCGACGGCAACTTCTCGTTCTATCCGTTCGCGTTCGTGGACTGGGACGGCCGGAAGAAATCCAAGGTCGGCAGCGCGTCGGAGGGCGTGCCTGAACGCTACCGGGACTGCACCTTCGATCTGACCTCGGACCAGTGCAAAACCTGCACCTCGAATTATTACAGCAACCCGACCGTTAACGAGGGCAACGATCCTTATCGCTGGCGCACCGAGATGGCACGCGCCTTCATGGACCGCGTGGCGCTCGCGGCCAAGACCGATCCGGTCATGCGCGATTACCTCAAAGAGGCCCTGGTCCGATGCCGCATCAGCTGACCTTGCTCGGCGCGTCGCGCGGAGCGGTGCTCCGGCGCGGCGCGGTCAAGGCGAACCTCATCCATCATCTGGCTCATGCCGGGGGCGCGGCCGTGCTCGTGCGCTTGGGCCGTTCGTACGCGCCGCCGCGCGATTGGGTGCCGGCCTCCTTCCGTTCCGCGCCGGCCGCGCTCGTCCCAGCCTTCGACCGCGCCCTCGCCGTGCCGACCGCGTCGCTGCGCCGTGATCATCCCGCTCTCAAAGCGCTCGACGCCCTCGCGGCGAAGGGGGAGTTCTGGGCGCATGTCGGCCTCGCCTTCAATCTGCTGCGCGTGTGGGACGGCGACGCGTCGTTCCGCGAAGCGTTGTCCCACGCGGACGCGGCTATCGCGCTCGAGCCGTCCTGGGCGTGGGGCCGCCTCCTGCGCGGCGAGATCCGCCGCTCGCTGATCGACTATGCGGGCGGCGCGGAGGATCTGCGCGCCGCGATCGCGCTCGACCCTGAGTGGTCCTGGGGGCACGGCTTTCTCGCGCGCGCGCAGTTCCAGGGCGCCACCGACGCCTCCGATCTCGGGCCGATGGACGAGGCGATCCGGCTCGAGCCAAAGGCCGGCTTCCTGCGCTGCTGGCGCGCCGAGGCCTACCGCCGCCTCGGACGCCTCGACGAGGCCGGCGCGGAGTTCGAGCTCGGCCTCAAGCTCGACGCGTCCTACGATCAAGGCTATGGCTGGCGCGCCCGGCTCCTGGACGCCCAGGGCCGGCATGACGAGGCCGCCGCGTCCCTTCGCCGCGGCATTGTCCTGTGCCCGCTCTTCGAGAAGGCCCGCCGCCAGCTCGTGCGGTCCTTGCGCGGCGCGGGCCGCACCGCGGAGGCCTTGCGCGAGCTCGACCGCGCCGCGGCGCTCAATCATCGCAACGACTGGCTCGGCGTGTGGCGCGCCGAGGGGCAGCCCGACGGCGCGTCGGCGCGCCAGGCGCTGGCCGAGCTCGACGCCCATCTCGCGCGCCGTCCAGCCGATGCGCGCGCGCTGGCGTGGAAGGGGGAAACCTGCGTTCAGATCGGCCGTCTCCCCGAGGCCGTCGCCGCCCTCGACGCCGCGCTCAAGCGCGCCCCGCGCGACGCCTGGGCCCTGGCCTGGCGCGGCGAGGCCTTGCTGCGGCTCGGCCGGTTGGGCGAGGCCCGCGCCGACCTGGACCGCTCTGTCCGCCTCGACCCGTCGTACGGCCGCGCCTGGGCGTGGCGCGGGCGCGCGCGTCTGCTCGCGGGCGACGCGGCCGGAGCCGACGCCGACCTGACGCAGGCCCTGTCAGCGCGGCGCGTCGAGTACGCGCCGATCTCGGCGTGGCGCGGCGAGGCCCGCCTGGCGCTCGGCCGCAAGCAGGACGCCCTCGACGATCTTAAGGCCGCCCTCGCTCTCGATCCGGGCTTGAGGCGCGACCGCGCGGAGACTCTGCTCTGGCCGGACCTCCCCTGGCGCGCGATCCTGGCGGCGAAAAAACCGTCCGACCTCTCCGCGATCCTCGCGCGTCACGGCAAGACCGCGCCGTGGGTTTACCTGATCCGCTACCGCCTCAAGCGCGAGGCGGGCATGCGCGACGCGCATCGCGACGCCGACCGCGCGTTCCGCCTCGATCCCTCCTCGTGCTGGCTCGTTGGCCTCGGCGACCCGCCCGCGGGCGCGCCCCTGCAGGCCAAGCTGCTGCGCGACGCCTGGCGCGGGTTTTACAGCGAGTCCGCCTCCGCTCCGATCCACGCCTACCGCGGCCAGGATCTCCTTCGCCGGGGCGAGACGGGCCTCGGCCTGGCGGCGCTCGAGCGCGCGACGCGCCTCGAGCCCTCGGGCTGGATTCTGGCGTGGCTGGGCGAAGCCTTGCGGGCCTCCGGACGGAAGGAGGAGGCCATGGCGGCCTTCGACCGGGCGCTGACGCTCGATCCGAAGTACGATAACGCCTGGGCCTGGCGCGGCACGCTCAAGCTCGCCGCGGGCGACGCCGCCGGCGCGCTGTGCGATCTCGACCGCGCGCTCGCGCTGCGAAAAACGTCCCGGGCTTTCCACGATCGCTTCGGGGCGCTGCGCGCCCTGAAGCGCATCCCCGAGGCGCTCGACGCGCTCGAGAGCGCCGTGCGCCTGAACTCCGAGCTCGGCTGGGGCGGCCCGCGGCCCGAGCAGGCGAAGGGAGCCCTCGCCGAATTGGAGGCGCTCGATCCGGAGCTCGATCCGCTCCTGTCGGAATGGAAGGGGGAGACTCTGATCAGGCTCGGCCGCCACGAGGAGGCCGCGCAAGCGCTCGTGAAGTCCTCGTCCGCTTGGGGCTTGGCCTGGCGCGGCGAGGCGCGCCTCGAGTTGTCGGGGCTGACCGCCGACGCCGCTCGCGATATCGCCGAGGCCGTCAAGCGCGACCCGAAGTGGGCGAAGGCCCGCGCGCTCGCCGCGGAGGCCGCTTATCGCTCCGACGACCGGGCGAAGGCGCTGTCGCACGCCGCCGCCGCGGTCCGCCTGAATCCCTACTCCGCGCGCCTGCGCGAGCTCAAGGCCAAGGTCCTGCGCTGGAGCGGGAAGAAGGCTCCCGCCGAACGCGAGCTCGAGTCCGCGCGGCGGCTGGCGCCGACCGCGCTTTCTATCGAGCTCAAGTCCCTCGAGTTCTTCGTCAACTACGCCTGCAACGCGAAGTGCCCGTTCTGCTTCAACCCGCCCGATGCGACGCCGGAGCTCGACTACGGCCTGCCCCTGCCGGAGCTCGCCCGCCGCCTGCTCGAAGGCTGGCGCGAGGGCTACCGCGCGGTCAAGTTCATCGGCGGCGAGGTGACGGTCCGCGACGACCTCCCGAAGATCCTCGGCCTGGCGCGCCGCATCGGCTACCGCTCGATCCAGGTGACGACCAACGGCATACGCCTCGCCGACCCGGCGTACGCGCGCCTCCTGGTGCGTCTGGGCGTGGACCGCGTCCGCTTCTCGATCCACGGCCACACGCCGGAGCTGCACGACGGCCTCGTCATGGTGCCGGGCGCGCTCGCCAAGATCGAGAAGGCGGCGAAGACGCTCAAGGCCCTCGGCGTCTCGATCGGCGTCAACTACGTTCTGAATCAGGTCAACGCGAAGGCGTTCCCGGACACGCTCGACTGGCTGTACGGCGCCTTCGGCGTCGACGACGTGATCGTCTATTTCATCCGCTACCAGGGCTTCGGCGCGCTGCCGCAGAACAAGAAGCTCCTGAAGCTGACCTTCACCGAGGCCGTCGGACCGGTGCGGGAGGGCTTTGAGCGGCTTCGCCGCTCCGGCGTGACCCGCTTCCCTCAATTGATCCACTTCGCCCCGTGCGTGGCGCCGGAGCTGGCGCCGCACATGCTCGACTGGAAGCGCGACGAGTCCGAGGACCTCGTGACCATGCCCGACGGCCGGACCGGGCTCATCCGCGAGATCACGAACAGCGGGAAGCGGCCCGTCGCGGCCTGCGCGTCCTGCGCGCTCAAGGACCGCTGCCACGGGATCGAGGAGAACTACGCCGCCGAGTTCGGGGAGGACGAGTTCCGGCCGGTGCTCTCCGAGGAGGCGGCGGCGTGAGGACGCACGACGCCGTCTTCGAGCTGTTCCTGAACTACGCCTGCCAGGCGAAGTGCGCCTTCTGCTACAACCCGCCGATCACCGAAGAGCTTCTGCGCCGCGAGCTGTCCTTCGAGCAGGCGGCGGCGGCGCTGTACGGCGCCGCGAAGGGGGGCGCCAAGCGCCTGAACCTGCACGGCGGCGAGGTCACGCTCCGCGACGACCTGTCCAAGATCGTGCGCCTCGCGCGCAAGGTCGGCTTCGCGCAGATCACGCTCGTTACCAATGGAGTGAAGCTCGGCGAGGCGCGCTACGCGCGCGCCCTCGTCGCCGCCGGCGTCACGCACGTCCGCATGTCCCTGCACGCGCCCGACGCCGCGACGCACGACGCGATCGTGGCCGTCCCGGGGGCGCTCGAGCGCGCGCTCAAGGGCGTCGCCCATCTGCGCAAGCTCGACATCCCTGTCGGACTCAACTTCGTGCTCGTGCGCGCCAACGCGCAGACTTTGCCCGCCTTCCTGAGGCGCTTCGTCGTCGAGGAGAAGTTCGACGATGTGATCGTCTACTTCCCGCACGAACGGGGCATGATGGCGCTCAACGCCGCGGAGATCGGCCTCACCTATGAGCAGGTCCGCCGCCCCCTGCTCGATTCCGCCGCCCTGCTCGACAAGGCCGGCAGGCTCGGCGCCTTGCTGATCGCGAACGTCCCGCCTTGCGCCGCGCCCGAGCTCGCCGACCTGCTGCTCGACTGGGAGAAGGGCGAGGCGGAAGGCGCGTCGGCGATGGTGAGCCCCGAGGGCGGGCGGACCGATCTCAACGCGATGAAGGATGAACAGCGCAGGGAGGTTCCGGCCTGCCGCGCGTGCGCTCTGAAGGACCGCTGCCGCGGCGTGGAGCCCGAGTACGTCCGCCGCCAGGGCGACGGCGAGTTCCGCGCGCTGGCCGCCGTGCCGCCGGCGCTCGCGGCGGCGGCGCGCCGATGAATCTCCTCCTCTTCCTGTCGGATCGCTGCAACATGGCGTGCGACTACTGCTTCCTGGATCTCAACGGCAGGCCGGGCGCGGTGCTGAGCGAGGGGGACGCGTCCCGGGCGCTTGATCGCCACCTCGCCGCGCACGGCCCGCGGGCGCGCGTGACGATCCTCGGCGGCGAGCCGCTGCTGCATCCCGAGCTGGCGCTGGCCGTCGCGCGGCGCGCGCGGGCGGGCGGCGCGAAGACGACGCTCGTCACGAACGCGCTCAAGGCGACGCCCGCGCTCGCCTCCGAGCTCGCCGGGCTCGGGGTCGAGCTGTCGGCGAGCGTCGACGGCCCGGCGGAGGTGCACGACGCCCATCGCCGCATGGCCGGCGGGGCGCCCTCGCACGCCGCGGTCGCGGCCGCGCTCGAGCGCCTCGACCCGCGCGACTGGCGCGTCAACCTCGTGCTCACGGAGGACACGGCCGGCCGTCTGCTCTCGAGCGTCGAGTGGCTGCGGGCCCGGGGTTTTAAAAAGCTGTCGTTTCACGCCGATGTGCGCGCGCCCTGGAGCGACGGCGCCCATGCGGCGCTTGTCGCGGCGCTCGAGGGCTTCGGGCGGTACGCGCGCGCCCTGCGCGCGGCCGCGCCGGATGCGCTCGCGCTTTGGCATCTCGAAGGCTTCCTCGCGCCGGCCGCGGTCGCGCCCGGCGACGAGCTCGTGCTCGGCGCCGACGGGCGCTACTACGCGAGCGGCGCGTTCCTCGCGAAGCCCTACGGGTCCGCGCCCGAGGGCATGATCGGCGACGCGCGCACCGGCCCCGATCTGGCGCGCCGCGCGGCGATTCTGGCCGAGGCCGCGGCGGGCGCGTCCGCCGCCCTCGCGGGCCGTCCCGTCTACACGCCGCCCCTCGAATCGTGGCTGCTGGCGAAGGTGCGCGGCGGCGACGCGGCGGCGGCCGTACGCGCGTTCGCGCGGGCCGACGCGGCGATCGGAGCCGCTCTGTCGCCGCTCGCGCGCGAGGCCGTCGCATGAGGACCGAACGCTCCGACCTGCTCGTCGTGGGCGGCGGTCCCGCGGGGTCGACCCTCGCCGGCCTGGTCAAGAAATACGCCCCGCATAAGCGGGTCGTTCTGCTCGAAAAGGCCGCCGGGCCCCGCCATCACGTCGGCGAGTCCTTGCTGCCCGGCCTCGTTCCGGTCCTCAAGGAGCTCGGCGTTTACGACAAGATCGACGCCGCCGGTTTCCCGCGCAAAATCGGCGCCAACTACCAGTGGGGCATGAACGGCGAGGTCTGGGAAAACGATTTCAACGACGTGAACGTTTCCGCCATGATGGCGCGCGGGGGAATTCCGGAGAAGATCGAGTGGTCCTGGCAGGTTCGGCGCTCGAAATACGACGAGATCCTTCTCAAGCACGCGGAGTCCCTCGGTGTGGAAGTGGTGCGCGGCGCGCTGGCCGATTCGCTGCTCGAAGGGGCGGACGGGCGCGTCGAAGGCGTCGCGGGAGCGGGTGTCGAGTACCGCGCGGGCCTGACCGCGGACTGCAGCGGACAGAGCGGCTTCCTCTCGCGCTTCCGCCGGATCCGCGACTATGACCAGAACCTCAAGAACGTGGCCGGCTGGTCCTATTTCCGCGGCGCCGAGTGGAAGTACAAGTTCAGCGGCCATCCGGACAAGACCAAGATATTCGTCTGCTCCGTGCCGGAGGGCTGGTTCTGGTACATCCCGATTGACGACGGGATCGTCTCCATCGGCCTCGTCACCGGCGTCGAGCGGCTCAAGGCCGAAGGGGGCGACTTCCGAGCGATGTACGATCGCGCCCTCGCCGCGTGCGGCGAGATTTCCCCGCTGCTGAAGGGGGCGAAACGCGAAAGGAACTTCGACGGGACGCCGGATGATTTCTTCACCCAGAGCGACTGGTCCTACCTCAACCTTGAGGCCTCGGGCCCCGGCTGGCTCGCCGCGGGCGACGCCGCGGTATTCGTCGATCCGATCCTCTCCTCGGGCGTGACCCTCGCGCACCTCAGCGCGCACCGCGCCGCCTACTCCGTGCTCGCGCAGTGGTCGGACGCATCCAGCGAGGCGCGCCGGCTCGTCTGGGCGGATTACGGACGCTCATGCCGGGAATCCGCCGCGCAGTTTCTGGCCCTCGCGCTGTTTTGGTACGGGCGGGACCGTCACGCCGACAGGTGGTGGCTGAAGGCCAAGGCCGTCCAGCGCGCCTGGCTCCCCGCGGAGATGGGCGACCATACCGCCTTCATCACGGTCAGCGCGGGGCTCACGCGCTACTACGAGCGCGCGTTGTCGGCCTCGCGACTGCTCGAGGAATCGGCTCCCGCTCCGCAGGAATTCCCGTTTTATGTTTCCGTTCTCGGCCGGAATCCGGCGTTCGAAGCGCTCGCCGCGGCGACGCCGGCGGCGGCCGCGCGGCCAAGGCTGCTTTTCCCCCGAATGGTCGAGACCGTGTTTCTCCCTAACCCCGGGGAGGGAACTCTTCAGCCGGTGAAACGCGTGCGCTTCCTGAAATACGACGCGAAGGACGCGGTCGCCGACGCGGGCAATCCTCGTCTGATCGTCACGCGGTGGCATTTGGCTCTCATCGACGGCCTGGAGCGCGGTCCGGATTACGCCGCCGCCCGCGTCGCCGCGGCGAAGGCGGGTGCCCCGGACTGGTGGCTCAAGGGACCGGCGGCCGCCTTCGTGCGCGAGCTCTCGCTTCACGGGGTTCTGACCTTCGAGTCGCCGAGCCCGGCGGAGGCGGCCTCGTGAGGCGCGGCAAGGTCGGCGCGATGGCGGCGATGGCCGGCGGCCGGAAGCGGGTTGACGCCGGGGATCTGCGCGGCGCGATTCGGCGCTTCGACCGCGCCGTCGCGATCGATCCGTCGTGCGCCCAGGCCGTGCTCTACCGGGCGGGGCTCAAGCTCCTCGTGGGAGACCTCGATGGCGCCGTCGCCGACTTCCGCGCGATCTCGACGCTCGATCATTCGTACCTGCCGGCCTATCGCGACCTCACGACCCTGTCGGCCGAGGAATTCCCGGCGCTCATCCCTGCGGCGGAGGCCGCGCTGAGGCGCGCGCCGGACAGCGCGTGGGCCTGGGTGTTCCGCGCGTTCTCCCTGCGAAGCCTGATGCGCTACGAGGAGGCGGTCGCCGATCTCGACCGCGCCGTCGCCTGCGAGCCCGCCTCGGCCGCCGTGTGGGCGATGCGCTCGCGGGTGAAGCTCACTAACGGGCGGAAGTTCTACGACGGCGTGCGCGACATGGAGAAGGCCGTGGCGCTCGCGCCGCGCTGGGGCTGGCTCCAGTGCTGGCTCGGAGAGGCGCTTCGCCACCAGGGCCGGCATCGCCTCGCCTTGAGGAGCCACGACCGGGGCCTCGCTCTCGAGCCGGGCTATCTGCGCGGCTGGGCCTGGCGCGGCGGCGCCAAGGTGGCGCTCGGAGACTGGCGCGGCGCGCGCCGCGATCTTTTTCGGTCGCTTGCGCGGAATCCGATCTACTCCTACGACTTCGAGTACACCTACGACCAGAAATCGTGGGCGTACAACCAGCTCCAGCTCGCGTCGCGCGGCCTCGGCGAGATTCGCCGCGCCCTGCGTGAGCTCAACGAGGCGCACCGTTACGGCCCGCGCTACGCTTGGTGCTTCAACCCCCGCGGCGAGCCGCGCGTCTACGCCGCGGCCGTCGCCGAGCTCGACGCCTATCTCCGGAAGGCGCCGCGGGACGCCTGGGCGCACGCGTGGAAAGGCTGGACGCTGCACCAGTCGGGGGAGCGCGAGCTCGCCCTCGCCGCGCTGATGCGCGCCCGCAAGTTGTCGCCGCGCAATGCCTGGGCCGCCGCCTGGCAGGGCAAGGCTCTCCTCGATCTGGGGCGCCCCGCTCCGGCCGCGCGCGCGCTGACGGAGGCGCTCGGGCGCGACCCGGCCTACGCTCCCGCCTGGGGCTGGCGTGGCGAAGCTCGCCGCGCGCTCGGCGATCCGCGGGGAGCCGTCGCCGATTTCAAGCGCGCGGTGCGCCTCGATCATCGCGCGGCTTGGGCGCTGGCCGGGATGGGCGAAGCTCTGCGCCATATGGGCAACCTCTCCGGCTCCAGAGCCGCCCTCGATCGCGCGCTCGGGATTCATCCCGAATATCCCCAGGCCCTGGGCTGGCGCGCCGAGACGCGGCGGCTCTCGGGAGATCTCCCCGGGGCGCTCGCCGACGCCGGCTCGGCGCTCAAGCGCCGGCCGGACCTGGTCCACGTCTACGTCACGAGGGCGCTGGTCAAGCTGGCGATGAAGGATTACCCCGGTCAGCTGCGGGATATGCGCCGCGCGGCGAAGCTCGAGCCCGCGCTTTTCGCGGAGGCGGCTCGGTGAGCGCCCGGGATCTTCTCGCCGGTTTCGCTAAATCGGTGCTCGTCCATCGCCACGCGTTCGTGGCGTCGCCGGCCCAGACCATGGCGATCGGGCGGAGCGCCCGTCTGCCGGCCTCCTTCGACGAGGCTTTCGGCTCGCCCGCTGCGAGCGGCGTGGACCGGGCGATTGCCTCCGGACGCTGGCCGGCGGCGTTGAAGGCGCTCGACGCCTGGGCGCGCCGCGAGCCGGGCCGGGCCGAGCCGCGCGTGATCGCCGGGGTGATCCGGCTGTGGGCCGCTCCCGGCGCCGCGGTCCGCTCCGAGCCGCTCGAAGGGCTCATCGACCGCTATGCGGCGCCGTCGGGGATGCGCGCGCTGAAGAACACAGCTCGGGACTTCCCGCGGTGGGCTCCCGCCCGCCTGTGGCTGGCGCTGGCGCTGATGCGCCGCAATGAGCTTCCCGAGGCGGGCCGCGAGCTCGACGCGTTGGCCGCCGCGCGTCCCGATTGGGTCTGGCCGGCGCTCGTTCGCTCCGAGCTCGGGCGGGTGGACATAGTCTTCGCGGGCGCCCTGCGAGACCTGGAGGCGTGCGAGCGGCTGGAGCCCGGAAACGCGTGGGTTCACGCATTCCGAGCCCGCGTGCTATTCCAGAAAGAGGCGGGGCCGGCCGGGCTGGCCGCGATCGATCGCTCGGTGGAACTCGCGCCGAAGGCGGGATGGATCCGGGCCTGGCGCGCCGACGCGCGGCGCAAGCTCGGGGATCTGGACGGCGCCGAGGCCGATCTCGCGGCCGCGCTGCGCCTGGAGCCTTCCTACGACCGCTCCTACCTCTGGGCGGGCAAGATTCTGCGCGCGCGCGGCAAGGCCGCGGACGCGGAGCGTGTGCTCACTCGCGGGCTGAAGGTCTGCCCGCATTTCGAGAAGGCGTTCGCCGAGCGCGCCCGAGCGCGACTGACGCTTGGACGCGTCGACGCGGCCCTGGCCGATCTCGAAGCGGCGGCGCGGCTCAACCATCGCCATAATTCGCTGCGGAACTGGACGGCCGAGATCGAACCTCTCGACGACGAGAAGCTTCGCACGCTCGGCCTGCTGGCGCGCCATGCGCGCTCGGCGCCGCGCTCGGCTCGCGCCTGGGCGTGGCTCGGCGAGGCGCTGACGCAGTCCGGACGTTTCGCGGAGGGCCTGGCCGCGCTCGACCGGGCGCTCTCGCTCGACGCGGCGCGTCCCTGGGTTCGGACGTGGCGCGGGGAGGCGCTGCTCCGCCTGGGCCGCCTGCCGGAAGCCGGGCGCGAGCTGGACCTCGCGCTACGCGCCGATCCCTTCGACGGCCGCGCGCGCGCCTTTCGAGGCCGGGTCCGATTCCTGAGAGGAAATTTCTCCCGGGCCGTCGCCGATCTCGAGCTGGCGGCGCGCGATTCGATGGTCGAGTATTCCTGGATCTACCATTGGCGGGCGCAGGCCAAACGCGCGGCGGGCGACCGCGCGGGGGCCGCGGCCGACGCGGGGACCGCGGTCGCCCTCGAGCCTCGCCGCCCCGAATTTCGCGCGGGGAACTCATGAGCGGGCGCGAAAAGATCGATCGCCTCTTCGCGCGCCGCGAGGGGGCTCAGCTTATCGAGGCCTGGTATCTGGTCGCGTGGCCCCGACGTTCCTCGCGTTACAATCTTGCGAGGCACGGCGTCATCTACCGGCGCGAGTATGAGGACGTCCTCGCCCTCGCGCGGGGGCCGGCTCTGCTCTCTCGGCGGGGGCGGATCCTGCGCCTGCTGGGTCGCCGCGAGGAGGCGGTCAAGGAGCTCGACCGGGCTCTCCTTCTCGATTCTCGCGACGCCTCCGCCCACGCCTGGCGCTGGGAGGCCCTCCTCGGAGGGGACCGCCCCGCGCGGGCGCCGTCAACGGCGGGCATCGACCGGGCCATCGCGCTCGAGCCTCGAAATCCCTGGTGGCCGGTCTGGAAGGCGATCGCCCTGCTGTCCTCCCGGACCGTGTCCAAGGCGTCCTTATCGGTTGCCGAGACAGCCGTCGCGGCCGCCCTCGTTCGAGACCCGGGATGCGTGCTCGCGCACCTGGTCGTCACCGCGATCGGCCGTTTGCGGGGAGACTCGGGGATGGAGCGGCGCGGCGTCGACGCGGCGCTCCGCTTTGATCCGACGCTATACTTCGCCTACATTCATCGCGCGCAGCTGCGCCTGGCCGAGGGCGATCATGATGGGTTCTTGTCGGACCACGAGGCCGGCACTTTGCTCGAGGAGCGCGCCTGCTTCTTCACGGGCACGGTCGGCGCGCGTAATATCGCGCCCACGGCCCCGCAGCCGAAAATCAGCCTCTTGTGCAGCGGCATCGAGGCTCCGCTGCGGGTCGGCAAGCGCCGCCCGGATTCCGCGTGGGCAACGTATTTGCGCCGGGCGGGCGCCCGTTCGCTCCCCGTGATCGCCTCCGCCTGTACGCGCATCCTGGCCCGCGATGAGAGCGCCTATTGGATTCGGGTCCTGCGCGGGAACTGCCGGCGTCAGCCCGATATCGACGATTTGCCGGGGGCGCTTGACGACTTCGAGCGGGCGGTGGAACAGAAGCCGGACTGCGCCTGGGCTTGGGCGTACCTAAGCCGGGTGCACATGGCGACCTCCGCGCGGCGTCCCGCGCTCGAGGCGATCAATCGTGCCGTGGCGCTGCAGCCCGGCTCCGGCTGGATGCGAATATGGCGGGGCGAGGTCCGACGCTGGTTTTCCGACGCCGCCGGCTCCTTGGCGGACTTCGACCGGGGCCTTAAGCTCAACCCCGACTACGAGTTCGGCTACGCCTGGCGCGGTGGCGCCTATCTCGCGCTGGGCCGAGACGCGCAGGCGCTTGCGGACCTCGAGACCGCCGTGCGTCTCGAGCCGGGCTACTCCTGGGCGCTGAACCAGCGAACGACGGCTTTGAGGCGGCTGGGACGCACGCGGGAGGCGCTCGCCTCCGTCGACGCCGCCTACGCTCTCGACTCGCGGTCCGTGTGGTGCGCCAAAGCCGACGGCCGGGCCGCGGCGCTCGCCGAGCTCGACAAGGTAATCTCCGCCGATCCCGCCAACGCGCGAGCCTACGCCTGGAGGGGGGAAACGAAGCTCCGCGCCGGCGATGACGCGGGCGCCAAGGCGGACCTGGACCGGGCGAGCTCGCTGCAGCCGGGGCAGCCCTCGACCTTGGCTTGGCGCGGCTGGGCCTACGCCGGCCTCGGCCGCCTCGACGAGGCGCTGCGCGACCTCGATGAAAGCCTGCGGCTCGAGCCGCGTCACGCTCAGACCCTGGCGCGCCGCGGGCGCGTCCGCCAGCTGCGCGGAGACGAGGCGCTTGCGCTCTCCGATCTCGATCACGCCGCCGGGCTCGAGAATCACTCCATCGAGGTCTTCTCTTGGCGCGCCGAGGTTCGTGCGGGGCTGGGCCGCTGGAAGGACGCGCTGGCCGATCTCGACCGTGTCCTGTTCAAGGACGGAGGCAATGTCAAAGCACGGCTGCTCCGCGCGAAGGCTCTCACGCGCTTGGGCGATCGGGCCGCCGCCATCGCGGAGCTCGAGGCGGCTCGCCGCGCGGGAGCCCGCCCTTGAAGAGCGTGCTTCGACCGAGGGACCATCGCGCCTTTCTCGAGAACGGCTTCATCGTGCTGAAGCGCGGGGTTCCGCGGAAGGTCGCGGCCGCGGCGGCGGCCTTCATCGAGGCTCGCGAGGCCGGACGCCGCGAGGACGACCGGAGCCTGCTGTTCGTCTCGGGAAAGGAGATCGACGCCTGCCTCACGAGGAAGGCTCTGTCCGCGGTCTCCGAGCTGTTCGGCGAGCCCGTGCCGCTTCCGGCGCGCGGGAGCCCCGCCCTCGCCGTTCCGCGCCGCCCTCGACCCGGCGCGGCGTGGAGCACGCCGTTCGCTCATACCGACGTCGATTATCCGGCGATCATGCCCGAGCAGTGGGCCGTGACGATGTTCGTGTTTCTCACCCGCGTCGGTTCCAAGGAGGGAGCCTTCGTTCACTTCTCCGGCTCGGCGAACCGCAACCGCCTGCTGGCCGCGACGACGCCGGGGGCTCTGAAGGCGCTGGAGGGACTGCCGCGCTATTCGGGAGCCTTCGAGGAGCTTCGGGCGGAGCCCGGCGACGTCCTTCTCTATCATCACCTGCTGGGGCACTGCGGAAGCGAGAACGTCTCGGGCGCCGTCACGAGGCACGCTCTCAAGCGCGGGTTCCATCCGGGCCGCCGTCTCGCTCCCGGCGCGAAGCCCTTCGCGCGCATGTCGACGATCGAGAAGGCCAATTCGCCGCGCTACCTCGAGACCCTGCTCGGCGTGAGGTACCCCTCTCCGCGCGCCGAGCCGGCAGGACGCCTGAGCCGGTCCTTGAGGGAGGGAGATCCGCTCTCCGCGGATTGCGCGGCGCACGCCGTCCTCCGCCACGGCGGCCGCACCTGGCGCTTCTTCGCCGACAAGCGCGATCCATCGACGGTCCGTATCGCCTCGACCGCGGGCTGGGCTCAGTGGAAGGAGGAGGACCGGCTGGATCTGCGCCCGGGGGGCGTCCGCGCCCTTCACGCGTTTCAGCAGGGTCCGGAGGCCGTCCTCTTCGTCTCATTCGTCGGCGGAGAAACGCGCGCGTACCGGAGCCCGGATTTGAAGGCCTGGTCGGCGGCCGAGACCGAGCGGGGACTGCGGTCCGCGAGCGGACATTTCAGCGGCGCCTACGGAACCGGGGCCGACGCGTTCGTCCGCGTCGGCGTATCCTCCGCCCGGCCCGGCGTGATCCTTCGGGGCGGACGTCCGGCCGCCGAGCTTCCTTCCGGCGTCGAGGCGAACGACGCTTTCCTGGCGCCGGTGCTGAGCGAGGCCTCGTTCGCGCTCGTCGTCGAGGCGCCTCGGCCCGTCTATGCTCTGTCGCCGGACGGAGTGTCCTTCCCGGGGCCGTTCCGGCCGCTCGGCGCGCCAGAAGGCGAGGAGCCGCGCCAGTTGCGCGTCTATGCGCGCGCGCGAAACTACTGGCTGGCGACCTATCTGGCGCCGCGCGAGGGGGGCGACCGCATGCTGTGGGGCGCGATCGATTGGGAGAGCGCTCCCGTACGACTTGAGCCGATTCCGAACGCGGCCGCGCTCGATCGCGCCCTCGAGATCGTCGGATTGAGATGAGCTCGGCCATGGCGAAGAATCTATTGCGGGTGCTGGACCGCGAGCACGAAGGCATACTCGCCAACCCGAGCGCCGGTCTTTCCTGGCCGTTTCTGGCGGAGCACGATCTGTGGTTTCACCGCGCCTTCCGGGCGCCCGAGCTGCGAGCGCTGCTGGCCGAGGCGGAGCGGCGCGACGACGCTCGCTCGCTCGCGGCGCGCGGACGCGCGCGACGCCTGCTCGGGGACGACGCCGGCGCGGCGCGCGATCTCCGTGCCGCGCTCGACTTAGAACCGGGCTTGGGGCACGCGCTCGCCTGGCTGGCCGAGCTCGACTTGTCCGATCCAAGCGCCGAGGAAGGCTTGACCAGGTCCCTGGCTGTCCGCGGCGCGCCGAGCGCGGCGCTCCTTTACCGCGCGTACGCCCGGCTGCTGAGCGGGCGTACGGCCGCCGCGCTCTCCGACGCGGCGGCCTACCGTCGCCGCGCGCCGCGCTCCGTTTTGGCCGCGCTGCTCGCGGGAGAGGCGGCCTGGCGGCTTGGCCGCCGTCCCGCCGCCGGGCGCGCGTTCGCGGACGCGGCGCGCCTGGACCCATCCTGCGCCGCAGCCTGGCTTTTGGCCGCGCGCGCCGCCGCCGGCGGGCTGCCGGCCACGCTTTCCCCGCGGGCGGGGGCGCTCGCGGAGAAGGCTCTCGACGCCGACCCCACCTACGCGCTTATCACCCTCTCCTGGCACGGGCCGCGGGCGCGCGCCGGGATCGCCTGGCGCCGCCATCTGGGGAGGCTGCTCGGCTTCGCTTTCCGCGAGCCTGAGCGCGCGGGCTGGTATTACCGCCAGGACGACATTCATTACGCCCCGTATCATTTCCAGGAATACGCCGACGCGCGCGCGCTTCTCGCGATCCGCCCCGATTCGGCCTGGGCCGAGGCGCTCACCGCGCGCGGCGCCCTGCGCTGCCCTCCGGACCCCGAGCTGGCGAAGGCCGGCGTGCGTCACGCGCGCAGGGCCGCGGCGCTGGCGCCGAAGCTCGGTTGGCCCCGCGCGTGGATCGGCTTGGGCCTGATCAAGGCGCGCCGGCCTAAGGAGGCCGAGCGCTGCTTCACCGACTGCCTTCGTCTTCAGCCTTTCTATCATCGGGCGCTGGCATGGCGGGGCGCGCTGCGACGGGGCCTCGGCAAAGCGTCCGAGGCTGTCGTCGACCTCGATCGGGCGATCGCGATCGACGAGCTGTACCCGTTCGCCCCGCACGAGCGTTCGCTCGCCCGCCGCGCGCTCGGCGACTGGCTGGGTGCCGCGCTCGACCTCGACCGCGCCTTCTGCCTCGACTGGCGCTACGCCTGGGTTTTCGCCTCCGGCCGTGAGCCCGGAGCCGGGGAGTTCGCCCTCGGCGAGCGCGAGCTCTCCGACGCCGCCGCCGCGCACCCCGCATGCGTATCCCTGCGCGCCTGGCTCGGCGACCTCCACCGCGCCCGCGGCGACTACGGCCGGGCGCTTTCCGTTCTATTCGAAGCCGCCGCCCAGGATCCGGCCCATCCGAACGCACAGGCGTTTCTCGGCCGAAGCTTGCTCGAGGCCGGCCGCGCCCGCGAGGCCCTGGAGCCGTTGACCCGCGCGGTGGGGCTTTCGCCGTCACAGTGGATCTTTCGCGGATGGCTCGCCGAGGCCGAGTTCCGCGCCGGCCGCCGCGAGCGCGCGTTCGCCCGTATAAAGGAGATCATCGCAGGCACGCCCCAGCATTGGTGGGCCCTTCACCTGCGGGCGCGGTTCCACCTAGAGATGAACCGTCCGCGCCGGGCCCTCGCCGATCTGACGAAGGCCGACTCCTACGAGGGCCGCCACGCCGACGGCCACCATCTCGCCGCCCAGGCGTTGCTCGCCCTCGGCAAGCTTTCGGACTCCGAGGCCGAGGTGGACAAGGCCCTGCGCGTCTCGCCGCACCTGGGCCGCGCCCTGCTCCTGCGCGCCGAGATCCGCCGCCGCCAAGGCCGCGCCGCCGAGGCCCTCGCCGACTGGACGACGGTCTTCGACAAGTTCCCATATCTGCTCAACGCCGAGGAGCGCGGCCGCGTCGCCGCGCTGTTGGGACGATGAGCGTTTTGCGCGAGGGGCTCCTCGAGGATGTCGCGCGGCGCTGGGAAGTCCCGTTCGCGCCCGAATTCGAGTTGACGCTCTATCGCCGCTTGTTCGCGGCCGAACTGCGAGCCGAACTCTGCAATCTCTCGGACGCGGCATCGGCTGGTGAGCTTGCGAGGCGCGGTCGCGTGCGCCGGATTCTCGGCGACCCCGCGGCCTCGGGCGACTTCCGCGCGGCCCTCGACCTGAATCCCGCCCTCGCGCAGGCCCACGCCTGGCTCGGCGAGGCCGGCCTCGGCTCGCCCGGAGCGCTCGACAGTCTCGACCGCGCGGTCGCTCTCGCGCCGAAGGACGGCTGGGCGCGGACCTATCGCGGCGCCGGCCGCCTGCTTGCGAAGGACGCGCAGGGCGCGGCGTCGGATCTCGCCGCGGCCTCGAGGCTTCTGCCCAAGGAGGCCCTTCCCGCGCTCCTTCTCGGCCTCGCCCTGTCGCGCCTCAAGCTCAAGACTCCCGCAGACGCCGCCTTGCGCAAAGCCCTGAAGCTCGAACCGTCCTGCTCCGCCGCCGCGCTCCTGCGCGCGCGCCTGTGGCGCGGCAAGAAGGCGGCCGAGGCGGCCGAGCGGGCGCTCGACGCCGAGCCCGACCATGCGCACGTGGCGCTGTTCACCTGGGAGCCGGAACGCTCTTGGGACGGCTGGCTGTCGCGCCACGCCGACTTCTGCTTCAAGGACCGGGATCTGCCCCTCTGCGCCCGCTACGGCCTCGACGAGACGCGGTTCTCTCCGTACCCGGACGAGGCCGTCGCCCGCTCCCGGCGCGCGCTCGACGCGCGCGGTCCGCGCGCGTGGACCTTGGCCGTGCATGGCCGCGCCTTGGCGCGCGTGCCGGGCGGGGGCGAAGGCGGTCGGCGCGAGACCAAGCGCCTGCTCGACGCCGCCGTCCGCGCCAACCCGGGCGCCGGCTGGACCTGGGCGTGGCGCGCGCTCTCGCTGCTGGGATCGGAGCCCGCTCGGGCGCTCGCCGACCTAAATCACGCCCTCAAGCTCTCGCCGCATTATTTCCGCGCCTACTCCTGGCGCGGCGCCCTGCTGCGCCGCCTCGGCCGCCCCAAGGAGTCCCTCGTCGATCTCGACCGCGCCGCCGCCGCCGACGAGCGCTATCCGTTCTCCGCGCACGAGCGCTCGCTCACGCGCCGCGCCCTCGGAGATATTCTGGGAGCCGCGCACGATTTAGACCGCGCCTACAGCCTCGACGCGCGCTACTCGTGGGTGTACGCCCCGGGCCGCGAGCCGTCGCCCGAGGAACGCGCGTACGGGCTCGCCGAGCTCGAGCGCGCCTGCGCGGCGCATCCCGCGTCCGCGTCCCTTCGCGCCTGGCGGGGGGAGCTTCTGGGGCGCGCCGGCCGCCTCGGCGACGCCGTCCTGGCACTCGAGGACGCGGTCGCGCTCGATCCGGCGCACGCCCTCGCGCAGGGCTTTCTCGGGCTCGTCCTCCTGGAGGCGGGCCGCGCCGCCGCCGCGCTCGAGCCCCTGCGCCGCGCGGTCGCGCTCGACAAGCGCCATCTCGCCTTCGTCTCCGGGCTGGCCGACGCCCTGCGCCGCACCGGACGCGTGCGCGAGGCCGAGGCCGCGCTGGCGGCCGCTCTCAAGGACCGCCCGAAGGCATGGACCTTGCGCCTGCTGCGCGCGCGCTGGCGCATCGACGACGGCCGCGCGGCCGAGGGGCTCGTCGACGCGCGCGCGGCCGCCGCGCTCGAGGGACGAGACGCCGAGGGCTGGTACCTCGAGGCGCTCGCGCTGTCCGGCCTCAAGCGCCATGGTCCGGCCGAGCGGGCCGTGGAGCGCGCCCTGTCGATCGCCCCGAACCTCGGCCGCGCGTATCTCCTGCGCGCCCAGGTCCGGCGGGCCCTCGGCCGGGCCTCGGACGCCGTCGCCGACTTCCGCGTCGTGCACGAGCGCTTCCCTTATTTGTTCAATGACGAGGAGCGGGTCCGCGTATCCGCCCTATTAGGGAACCCATGACCGAACTGTTCGAGAAGCTCGAGGACCTAAGCCGCCTCTTCGGCCTTCCCCATTGCCCGGAGTACGAGCTGTCCTACTTCCGGACCTTGCGCCGGCCCGAGCTGCGCGCGGCGCTGGCCGAGGCCGACGCCGCCGTCGCCGGGAAGGACGGCGCCGCGGCGCGCGCCCGGCGCGGCCGCCTGCGCCGCATGTGCGGCGACCACGCGGGCGCGCTCGAGGATTTTCAGCGGGCGCTCGATCTCGATCCGTCCTTGGCCGAGGCCCACGCCGGCCTCGCCGAGGCCGACCTGTCCCGCCCCGAGGCCGAGGCGGGCCTCACTCGCGCCGTCGAGCTCGACGCGGACTTCGCCTGGGCGTGGCTGTGGCGGGGCGCCGCGCGCCTGCTCAAGGGCGACGCCGCCGGCGCGAAGTCCGACCTCGAGCGCTTCGCGGGCCTCACGCCCGACTCGGGCCTCGGCTTTCTCCTTCTCGGCGCCGCGGAGGAAAAGCTCAAGAGCCCGCCGCGCGCGCTGAAGGCGTACGCGCGCGCGTGGGAGAAGAATCCGGTTTGCTCGGCGGCGTGCCTGCTCGCGGCGCGCGTCGCGCCGGACTTTAAAACGCGCTTGAAATGGTTCCACCGCGCTTACGACGTGAGCCCCGTGCTCGGCTTCATCACGCTCCAGATCCACCAGACGGTGAAGGTCGACGCGCCCGCCTACGTGAATAAGATCATCCGCTTCTGCTTCGAGGAGCCCGAGGCGGTGGGCGCCTACTACCGCCGCGAGGCGACGCAGTCCCACTTCTCCCATTTCCCGGCCGAGGACTACGCCTTCGTGCGCAAGCTGTGCGCCGAGCATCCGGGCCTGTCCTGGGCGAACGCGTTCTACGGCCGCGCGGCCTGCTACACGCCCGCGGGCATGCCCGAGGGTGTCGTTCACCTGACGCGCGCCATCGAGCTGTGCCCGCACGCGGGCTGGGTCCGCGCCTGGCGCGCCAACGCCAAGCGCGCTGTCGGCGACTCGGCCGGCGCGCTCAAGGACTTCGCCGACTCGGCGCGCCTCCAGCCCTACTATCACCGCGCCTTCGTGTGGCGCGGCGGCCTGCTGCGCAAGCTCAAGCGCTGGGACGAGGCGCTCTCCGACCTCGACCGCGCGCTCGCGATGGACCCGCACTACAGCCTGACCTATTACGAGCGCGGCCTCGTGCGGCGCGGCAAGGGAGACCTCGTCGGCGGCGCCTTCGACCTCGACCGCGCCTACCTGCTCGATCACCGCTACCACTGGGCGTTTAAGACCGGCGGCGCGCCGTCGAAGGAGGACCTCGCGCGCGGCGTCGCCGATCTGAGCGGGGAGCTGAAGCGCCATCCGAGCGTGCCGTCTTTGTGGACCTGGCGCGGCCAGCTCAAGCTGCAGCAGTGGGACCGCTCGGGCGCCTTGCTCGACTTCGAGCGCGCCTGCGAGCTCGACCCGCATCACGCCTTGGCCCAGGGCTGGGCGGGGCGAGCGCTGCTCGAGTCGGGCAGGGCCGGCCCCGCCGTCGAGCGTCTGCGGCGCGCGCTGGCGCAAGAGCCGCGCTTCTGGATCGCGCGGATGTGGCTCGCCGAGGCGCTGAGCGCCGAGGGCCGCAAGGCCGAGGCCAAGGCGCTCCTGCTCGGGACGCTCAAGGAGAAGAAGACCACGCCGTGGGCGCACTTCCTGCTCGCGCGCTTCGCCCTCGACGAGGGCAAGGCCGCGCTCGCCGAAAAGGAGCTCGCGATGTCTCTGCTTCTCGACGGGAAATACCCCGACGCGTACCTGCTGCTCTCGCAGGTGCGCCTGGAGCGGGGCAACGCGAAGGGCGCTCTCGACGCGGCCCAGCGCTGCGTCGACGTCGCCGGCAACCTGGGCCGCGCCTACGTCGCGCGCGCCGCGGCGTACGAGGCGTCGGGCCGAGCCGACGAGGCGCTCGCCGACTACCGGAAGATTGTCGCCGAGTTCCCCTATTTGCTCAATGACGACCAAAAGAAACAGGCGGAGTCCCTTCTTGCCGCCCAGGCCTGATCCGCTCGACGCGTTGTTCGATGAGGCGTCCTCCTCGCTCGCCGCCGCGTTATTCCGCGGCTACATCAGCCATAGCCTTCTATTCTATCGCCAGAATAATCTCCGTGATTTCTCCGAATTGATCGCCGACGGCCGTTCTCTTCAACTCGGCCGCGGCGGCGAGCCCGGACGTCCCTTGCCGTCGGTCTTTGAAGGAGGGGCGGGCTGGGCTTCCGCCCTCGATGCGCTGTGGCAGGACGATGAGCGCCATGCTTTCCGCCTGCTGTCCGCGGCGATCAAGGCGTCCCCGCGCAACCCTTCTTTCTACGTTCTTCGGGGCTTCGTTCAAGGTGAACGTTATTGGGATTCTCGCCGCTTATCTCCGGCCTCCATCAGGGACTTCGAAAAGGCGCTGTCTCTCGATCCTCGGAATCTGTGGGCGCATATGGGGCTCGGCATGGCCCTCGAGATGCGCCGCCGCTTTACGCGCGCGCGCGCCCATTTCGAGGCCGCGTCGACTTTGGCGCCCCGATGGGCCTGGCCTCACGTGTTCCGCGGCGTCTGCCTGTGGTATCAGGCGGAGTTCAAGGAATCGATCCGGGCCTTCGGCCTCGCCGCCAAGCTCGACCCGAAGGGGGAGCTCCCGCTGCTATTCGCCGCGCGTGCGAAGGCCGACCTCCGCGACCGCTCCTTGATCCGCGACCTCGACCGCGCTCTCAAGCTTTGTCCGAATTCGGGCTTCGCCCTGTCCTGGCGCGGCCGCGCGATGTTCGTGCTCACGCGCCTGCCCGAGGCGCTCGACGACCTGCGCCGGACCTGCCGCCTCCTGCCCGCCTACGACCGCGGTTGGTCCTGGCTCGGCGTATCCCTGATCGAGAAGGGCAAGCTCAAGCAGGCGGTGCCCCTGCTTCTGAAGGCGCGCCGGCTCAACCCGTACTATCCGACGACCCTTTATCCGCTCTCCGGCGCCCTGATGAAGCTCGGCCGCTGGCGCGAGGCGGGCGAGGTCATGAAGGAGGCGGCGTTCATCGACCGCGCCGGGGTGTGGATCGAGCACCGCATTTCCATGTCGCACCCCAATCCCGCGGCCCTGCGCTCGCGCGCCGACCTCGATCGCTACGTCGCGAAGCGTCCGAAGGAAGCCTGGGCCTGGGCGTGGCGCGGCCAGACTGAATTGCTGCTCCAGAACTATGGGAAGGCCTTGTCCGACCTCACGAGGGCTCGCGCTCTCGACCGCCGCGACCCGTGGCCCCTGGTCTGGCGAGGCGAGACCCTGCGGCGTTTGGGCGAGTGGGAGGCCGCGATGGCGGACTTCGACGCCGCTCTCGCGCTCGATCCGATATTAACTTGGCCGCGCGCGGCCAAG
>Ga0105164_10000157_pt1 | contig 50505 bp, 46 predicted proteins | sample VDWuncwatermetaG_FD_89674 | JGI IMG/M metagenome (GOLD analysis project Ga0105164, IMG submission 89674) | Wastewater microbial communities from Netherlands to study Microbial Dark Matter (Phase II) - VDW unchlorinated drinking water | ecosystem: Environmental > Aquatic > Freshwater > Drinking...
AGTTCGTATTTTAAAAAAAGAACTGGTTAAAGAGTATTCATTTCAGAATATGATTGGCAACTCGGCCCCCATGCATGCAATTTTTGATTTGGTTAAAAGAGTCTCACAAGCCCCAACTAATATTATGGTAACCGGAGAATCCGGAACAGGAAAAGAAGTCGTGGCTAAGGCTATTCACTATAACGGACCACTTAAAGATAAACCCTTTGTGACAATTAACTGTGGTGCTATTCCTGAAAACTTAATGGAATCCGAAATGTTTGGTCATAAAAAAGGTTCTTTTACTGGTGCAATATCTGACAAAGTAGGTTTGTTTGAAGTAGCTGATTGCGGTACGCTGTTTTTAGATGAGGTGGGTGAACTTCCACTGTCAATTCAGGTTAAACTTTTACGCGCTATTCAGGAAAGAATTATTAGAAGAGTGGGGGCCACAGAGGATATAAAAATCGAAGTTCGAATAATTGCTGCCACGAACCGAAATTTAGAAGACATGGTGAGTAAAGGAACTTTTAGGCAGGATTTATATTACCGTTTGAATGTTATTGGCATTAAAATGCCCGCGCTGCGCGAAAGATCGGAGGATATTCCTATACTAGCGAATCATTTTTTAAAAAAATACAACGAAAAATTAAATAAAGAGATAGTCGGTATATCTATGGACGCTATGGATATTTTAAAAAAATACAATTATCCCGGTAACGTTAGAGAACTTGAAAATATGATCGAAAGAACAGTGGCGCTAGAAGCCGGAGCTACGATTTTACCAGAATCTTTGCCGCCACTTGTAAATACACTTTCGGGGCGCAAGATGGCGTCTAGTAATGAAATAGAAATTGGCGAAAACGGACTGGATTTAGATAAAGTGATCGGACAGATCGAAAAAGAGCTTTTGATCAAAGCCATTCACACCGCTGGCGGAACTAAAAAGCGAGCCGCTAAGCTCTTACGTATTTCTTTTAGATCTATGCGCTACCGTATTGAAAAGTATAATTTAGGAGTTGTTGGTGATGATGAGTTGGACGACGAGTAATGAAGAAAGAATATGAAGAATAGCATTTTACTCACGCAAACAGTTCAAAAAGGTGGCTGTGCGGCCAAAATTGCAGCAAGCGAGTTGCGTCAGATTTTAGCTCAGGTTAAATTTCCTCCGGTTTTAAAAGAAATACTGGTTGATGGTCAGTTAATGGATGATGCGGCAATTGTTCAAATAAGTGCAGAGCTGGCACTTGTACAGACTTTAGATTTTTTTACACCTATTGTAGATACACCCTACATTTTTGGACAAATTGCCGCCGCTAATGCGCTTAGTGATGTATACGCTATGGGTGGGGCACCCAAAACGGCGCTGGCCATTTTAGCCTTTCCACTGATCTCAATGGACAAATCAATAATTGTAGAAGTGCTGCAAGGGGCCAGTGATAAAATTGCGGAAGCTGGAGCAAGTCTGGTGGGCGGGCATTCAATTGATGATGACACTTTAAAGTTTGGTTTATCAGTAACCGGCTATGTTCACCCAGAAAAAATATGGAAAAACTCATGCGCAAAAACCGGAGATTTACTTGTTTTAACAAAGGCGTTAGGAACCGGAACCGCAACCGCCGCTTTAAAAAAACAAGACATTATAGAATCTGAAATTGCTGAGGAAATAAAATCTATGTGTGAGCTAAATAATATAGTCAGCTTACTGTCCGCTGAACATTTAACGGCCATTCACGCGGCTACCGACATTACTGGTTTTGGTTTAGCTGGACATGCCGTGCAGATGGCGAGAGCCAGTCAAAAAATTTTACAGATTAATTTCAATAATATTCCTGTATTTAGTAGAACTGTTAATTTTTTAAAAAAGGGCTATTTGACTAAAGCGCATCGCACAAATAAAGAATATGTGTGTGAAGAATTAAAGGCTGACAATTTGATAGATTTACAGCAGCAGATTCTATTTGATCCGCAAACCAGTGGTGGCTTATTGCTTTCGGTGGATAAAAAAGTCGCTAGTAAAATAGTAGAAATTCTAAAACTAAAAAACAAGCATACGGTAATTATTGGTGAAGTTAGAGATGATCGGTCGTCGCAAAATATCCGACTGCAAATTAATGCTTAAAACTATTACCACCACAGAGTTAAAAACTAAATTACTGCAAAACTATAAAATTATAGATGTTCGGGCTTCGCAGGAGTTTGCTCAGGGGGCTTTGCCAAACTCGGTTAATTTGCCGATATTAAATGATGAAGAAAGAGCATTAGTCGGCACTTGTTATAAAAAATTAGGAGCAGAAAAAGCTATAGAATTAGGAAATCAAATAGTTTCAGGTCCAAATAAAAATGAAAAAATTAAAAAATGGCAAGAGTTTGTGAATAAAAATCCACAGACCATCATCGCCTGTTTTCGGGGCGGCTTGCGAAGCCAAATTACTCAAGTTTTTTTGTCAGAACTGGGGATAGAAATTGATAGAATTGAAAAAGGCTATAAAGAAGCCCGTTCATTTTTTTCAGAGGAACTTAGTCGCTACTGTAAGACTGAATATGTTAAGGTTCTTACGGGCAACACAGGAAGTGGAAAAACCCAAATACTAAAACAAGTCGGTTTATTTTATCCTGCGGTGGATTTGGAAGAACTAGCAAAGCATAAAGGTTCTGCATTTGGGGCTCTGGCGACACCCCAGCCGGCGCAAGCCAGCTTTGAAAATTATTTATCATTTGAAATTATGAAGTTAAGAGCTGTTAACCCGAAAGCGATAATATTATATGAAGATGAAAGTCGCTTAATTGGCAAGATTCATCTTCCTGAAGTTTTTTTTGAAAAATTAAGAGATGCTAAAGTTATAAAAGTAAAAATCAGTCTTGAAGGAAGAATCGAAAATATTTTTTCCGATTACATTTATCCGGAAGAAGCTATTTTTCAAAAATACACATTAGCTATTTTTAAAATTGAAAAAAAATTAGGTAGTGCAAGATGCGTTGAATTAAAAAAAGATTTAGAGTATTCTAAAAAACAATTTTTAGAGCAGGGGCTACTAATTTCAAATAAAATTTGGATAGAAAAATTACTAGTATGGTATTATGATCCCATGTATTCCTATTCTTTCAATCAACGCAAGCCGCAGTTAGAGTTTGAAGGAGCGCCTGAAGAAATTATTGAGTATTTAAAAAATAAAAAAACTAAAAAATAAAAAAACTATTCAAACAAGCTTCCGCACCTAATAATTACACCACTCGCAGTTTTAACTGGCGACCACCCTTGTAGAATTTGCGCCAAGGGCTTAAGTTTAATAAGTTTTGGACTAAAATTTAAAATCAATCCGGAAGTCGTTAGTGTAATAAATAATAAATTTGAAAAAGGTATTCCAACCATCGAGCCAATGGCGGCTAGTGTAGATATTCCAGATCCTACAAATAAAGAAACATTTTTAAAAACTGCAATTTTAGAATTCCAATTGGGATTTATTTTTTCAAGTTGATCGGCGGCCTTTAAGATGCCCACATCAAAAACTCCTTGCGATAAAGTTGACTTTGCGGCGGTCGTAAACAAATTTTCAGCTATGGGTATATTGAGTAGCGACATTGCAGTTTGGCACGCCAATAAAAATCCGGTCTCTAAAGTGGCCCATCTTCCGTACATTTCGAATTCTCTTAAAATCCTTTCGCTTTGACTTATTTGGTTATTGTGACTTACCGCCAGTAGTCCCATTTTTTTTGCGGTGTTAACTAAAAGTACCGAATTAGACAGCCACTTAAAAACGGCGGCACTTTTTATTTGTATAGCTCCGGAGGCGGCTCCGGCTAAAAGGCCAACGAGTAGCGCGTGCTCAACCGGTATGCCTTTGCCAATAATTAAGCCGGTTGTAATGGCTGTCGAGTTGCCGACAAAACGAACTAAGGCTAAAGTTAAATTATAGTGTCGTTTGAAAAATCCATTTTTATTAGGAGGCTCAACTAAAATTGGTGGATTTTTTATTTTATGTTTGAATAAAATTGTATCTTCAATTTTATTCAAAGCTTTTTGTGCCGTAGCGTCTAAAGTAGTGTCTAAACTAGATGTTTGGTGTTCGGTGGTGCGAACATCCAGAATAAAAAGCTCATTCGTGTTAGGATTTTTTTGAGTTTTTTCTAAAAACTCGGCTTGCGCGGTCGCGATATCCTGTTCACTATTGATTTCCATTGCTTGGACTTCAACATGAATATATCCCTGTTTTGTTTGAATAGGGCTTGTGGATAAAAAAAGCTGCTGAAGGCGTTGCGCTGTAGGATCTTTTTTAAAGCTCGCGGGAAGGGCCCGGCTGGTTTGCGAGCTTAAAGAGAGCGCGATCATTTGTGCAAAGATAACGAGTTTTTTTAATAGAGAAGCTTTATGCATATTTATACCTTCTGACTAAGCTTTGTTCATATTACAATTTTGAGCCCACAGGGGCTGCATAGAATTGAATATATACGAATAGAGCAGCTTAAGAGTGTTATAAGCAATTTTCATTCTTAAATTATTTTTTTTTAAAATTTGGATAGAATAGGATCAAGACGGAAGTGGCTGTTAAGGCAAAAGCAACCCAAGCATAGGGACTGACTTTTTCCTGAAAAATAAAATAAGCCATAATTGAAGCCAGTACAGGCTCTATAAGCTTGCCACAGGTCATAAGACTGACACTCATGTATTTAACAAGGTAAGTGAAGCTGAAGTGACCCAAAAAAGTTGGTAAAAGTATTAGCCCCGCGATAGTGATCCAGGAATTTGAATCGTAGGGCGTAAGCTTGGCACCGGTGCCAAGGATACAGAGCCCAAAGAGCAGGGCGCATACCGAGTATTGAATTAGGGCATAGGACGTGTTGTCAAAATAGTGCCTAGCTTTTTTTCCGGTGAGCATATAGGCCGCATAAAAAAAGGCGGAAACTACGGCAGCACTATCGCCCGAGTTAATTTTATTGCTAATATTGAAATCATTTACCACTAAAATATAAACTCCTAGCAAAGCTAAACTATAAGATATTATTAAGCGGTTTCCAATTTTTTCGTTAAAAAAAATAACGGCGCCAATAGAGGCCCATATTGGATTAGATGAGAAAATAATCATCGTATTAGATATTGATGTGTTTTTCGCAGCGTATTTATAGGTCCAGAGGTGTAAGAAAAACAATAGACCAGAAACAATTGCCCAAGAAATCGCCTTATTATTTATATTATTGCGAATTTTACTTATGTTGAGTTTTTTGAACAGCAAGAATAAGCCCAGTAAAAGGCTTGCTATTCCCAGCCGGTAAAAACCTAGAACTTCAACCGGCATTTGATTGAGCTTTGTCCAGTTCGGAGAAGTGGACAGGCTAAGCAAGGCTAAAGAATAAAGTATTGTGTGCAGCATGTTATGTGTTTGAAATCCTACGGAATTCGATCATGATTTGATATTGAAGACAACATTTAAAGTTCAATGAAAGGAACATCAAATGAATAAACGGCTAGAGCTATTAAAAATTACAACTTCCATAGGTCTTATATTGACTTTAACGGCATGTAATAAACCCGACCTTAAATCAGACAAAGGCCAAGCTTCCTACGCTATTGGTCAGCAAATAGGTAAAAACCTAAAAGCACAAAATATCGAAATCGATACTAAAACCTTAGCGGCTTCTTTATCTGATGCTATTCAAGGTAAGTCTGAAATGAAAGAGGATGAGATTCAAAAAGCCATGATGAAACTTCAAGAAATGGCTATGAAGAAACAGCAAGAGGAGGGCGAGAACAATAAAAAGAAATCCGCAGACTTCTTAGAAAAGAACAAAACAGCGGAAGGCGTAAAGGTTACAGCTTCGGGGCTACAATACTCTGTGATTAAAGAGGGCGATGGCGCTATGCCAAAAAAAGAAGAAACTGTTAAGTGCCACTACACGGGTACATTAATTGATGGCACTAAATTTGATTCATCCGTGGATCGTGGACAGCCGGCAGAGTTTCCAGTTGCAGGTGTAATTCCAGGCTGGACTGAGGCCCTTCAAATGATGAAGGTGGGTTCAAAATATAAATTAGTAATTCCGCCAGAATTAGCTTATGGACCTGCTGGACGCCCGGGTATCCCGCCAAATTCCGCATTAATTTTTGAAGTTGAATTGCTTGAAATTGTAAAAGCGGGAGTAGCACCAAAAGCGGCGGCACCGGCTAATGTTCCTGCTAAAAAAGTTAAAAAGTAAAACCTAACAGTGGGTTTTGATTTTAAGAAAGATCCTTTTGACAATTTCTTAGAATTATATAAATTAGCTCAAGCTAAGGGAGTACCAGACGCCAACGCGATGGCACTAGCCACCGTTGGCAAAGAAAATCAACCCTCGGTCAGAATAGTCTTTTACAAAGGCATGATGAACGGGGGTTTTTCTTTTTACACCAATTACGATGGACGTAAAGCTCGTGATATTGAGCACAACCCTAAAGTTTCAGTTAATTTTTTTTGGCCCAATTTAGATCAACAAATCCGTATTGAGGGTGAGGCTATTAAGCTTAATCGCAAAGATTCTGAAAAATATTTTTCAACCCGCTCAAGGCTAAGTCAAATTGGCGCTTGGGCCTCACAACAGTCTGCGGAGTTAGAATCACTTGCGGTTTGTGAAAAAAAATTAGAAATTATAGAGCAAAAATATAAAAGTGAAACGGTGCCGTGCCCTCCGCATTGGGGTGGATACGCTATTAAGCCTAGCGAGATTGAATTTTGGTTTGGCAAATCAGGTCGCTTGCATGAACGCTATATCTATAGAATAAGTCAGGCGGGTTGGGATAAATCTCTGAGATGGCCGTAGTGAATTTAAACAGTTAAATTTAAAAAAACTTAATTCACTGCTGTGGGGGCAATAAGGTAGAATTCAGGTATCTCAATATCAAAAGTTTCACTATCTTCGCTCATAAATTGATAAGAGCCCTTCATGGTTCCGGAACTCGTTCTTAACGGACAAGCGCTATCGTAATCAAACGATTGACCCGCAGAAATTTTAGGTTGTAATCCCACCACACCAGGACCGCGCACTTCTTCAGTATGCCCCAGGGCATCGGTAATAATCCAGTGGCGACTCATAAGCTGAGCTGTGGATAAACCTACATTTTTAATTATGATTTTATAGGCAAAAAAATACTGTTGCTGCTCGGGGATCGATTCAGATTCAACATACACCGCGAGTGTGGTTATTTTTAAATTTGGAGTTTGGACTTTTTTAAGACTCATTTAGCTTTAGGCTCTCATCAAAATTCGATGTTTTCAAGCTTAAAAAATAGTGGGTAGTGGTCCGAGGCCAGCTGGAGTTTGGCATCTAAAGTTTTGGGTTCATCAATTGCAAAACCAAAATCATCTTTATAGCGATACACAAAGGTGTCTGGTTTAACTAGTTTTCCTGCAATATTTTTAGAGATAAAACAGTAGTCAATTTGCTTGCCCTCTGCTTTGGCGCCATTTTTTATTTGATAAAATGTTGAGCGTTTATCAACGCTTACGCCTGCTATCTCAAGAACATCATCTAAGTCGGTCTCATTATAAATTGGTAAAAATTCAGAATTGGTATCAGGTTTTCCAGCATAGCCGTTCATGTCTCCTGAAAAAATTATGGGGGTATTTGGATGCTGTTTTTTAAGTTCATTATAGATCTCTAAACAGGTTCGGAGCTCTGCGGCTCGTCTTTCCGTGCCACCAGGATCGATGCGTTCAGGATCTAATCTTGATTTCAAATGAGACAGTAAAAGAATCAAAAATGGCGCCCCTCTATTTTTAGTAAAAAGTCTGAGTTCTGCACAGTCGCGTGAAAAATACTGAGTGGTGAATTTTATTGGATAATTGGTTATTCTAGAGGTAATTTCATGCGGATATAAAAAATTTAAGGGCCGATTTTTATTTGAAGAAATATCAAAAAAACAGGGAAGATCTTTTTTTATCAAAAAACCAACGTCAATATTGCGGTTAGAGTTTCCTTCAATAAGGGCCACATGGTATTGGTCCTTTAAAAATAATTTGTTGAAATTATTTAGTGATTCAAGCCCCCCGACTTCACAGAGCATCAGGATATCAGGTGAGTTTTCAATAATTATCTGGCCAATCTGCAAGCATTTGCTTAGTGGTTTGAGTTTAAATATAGATTTAGATAATCTTTGCCACTGCACTTCAGTTAATTTATGGCAATGAGGCGGAATTTCCTGATCAAAAAATAAAAATAAGTTTTCAACATTGTACAGTCCAATCTTAAGTGACATCTTCATTTCTGGTATTAATCTACTTGATTGCAGATTTGTTGATGGACCTGTTGATTTTGTTGTCATAGCTAAGGCAAGATTATATCCTATTAGCTGAAGCTAAGATAGGAGATTTAATGAATCTGCAGTCAGTCTTAAAATCAAATTATCAATATGTCATTAACACTAAGCTTAACACTAAGCTTAATATTGAGTTTAACATTGAGTTAAAGGCCGATAAAGCACCGGCCTTTCTTTACATATTAGGGGCAAAATCTGTTTTGTCGCGAAAAAGTGAATTAAAAAAAATTGCCGCAACGCATGCGCCCGTAAAAGCATTAGATTCAGAAAAAAGAACAATAAATTTTATGGGGACGAAGGGGCCGGTGTGGATTATACAAAATTTGAAAATAAATAATGCAGCACAGGGGGGGTTATTAGAGGAGTCTGCCTATGCCTTATTTCGAGATCAGGCTGGGGCTTTGGTCGCGCTTTTTAAATCTCAGATGATTGAACAAATAGTGATTGATTTTCATGAGTGCAGTGAAGTCATTATGAGAGCCTGCATCATTGGTTTTGAATTAGCCAGTTATAATTTTTTAAATTCGTATAATAATGTGCGAGTAAAAAAAACAGTTATTCATTTGAATATAAAAAACAAATCTTTTAAATTAGATAGCAAACTCTTGGAAAAATTTAAAACAGAGGCGGAAGCTGTAAATTTAGCGCGGCATTTGGTCAATTTACCACCTAATAATATAAATCCTGCAACAATTGAAGATATTATTAAAAAAGAATTAAATTTTCCGGCCGCGCTTAAAATAGAAGTGTGGGATGCAAAAAAATTGGCAGATGAAAATATGAATTTACATAGAGCTGTGGGTCAGGGTTCTGAAACGCCGCCACGAATGATTCATCTTAAGTACCGCCCTAAAAAAAATAGACTAAAAAAAGTTTCAGCTAAATTAGTAAAAAAACCAATAGCATTTGTAGGTAAAGGTATTACTTTTGATACGGGTGGTTTAGATATTAAACCCTCTTCTGGCATGCGTTTAATGAAAAAAGATATGGGCGGCGCGGCTGCGGTTCTGGCATTGGCTTACTGGGCGGTACATTCAAATTACGAACGTAGTTGTGATTTTTATTTGGCTTTAGCTGAAAATTGCGTAGACGCTAAATCTATGCGGCCAAGCGATGTTTATCGTTCGCGTGCGGGGTTTTTAGTGGAAATAGACAACACCGATGCAGAAGGCCGCTTAGTTTTAGCAGATGTCATGGATGTCGCCGCCACTCAAAAAGGCGCAGATGAACCCGAGCTCATCATTGATATAGCCACCCTGACGGGTGCGATTAAGGTGGCGCTTGGAACTGAAATTGCGGGATTATTTACCAACAATGATGAATTAGCGAAGCAACTGCATACGGCAGGTCAGTACACGGGTGAATCCAATTGGCGCATGCCACTGATGCAAAAATATTTTAATTCCATGTCGTCGAATTTTGCTGATTTTAAAAATTCAGGAGAAAGTTTTGGTGGTGCCATCACCGCCGCGTTATTTCTAGAGAAATTCTGCTTAGGTAAAAAATGGGCGCATTTAGATATTTACAGTTGGAATGACAAACCGACGGGCGCGTTAAACTTTGCGGGTGGTAACGGGCAGCCGGTACAGTCCATGATCGAGTGGTTGAAACGCCAGGAATAAGCGCCTTATTGATTATTTAATACTGTCTTTTAGATTTATATTCATCTGTTTTAAGCGGCTTGAAAATGACTTTAGCATCGAAGACGCCCAAAGCGGCAAATCATTGAGCATCAGTTCGTAACCCTCAGATGAAATTTTCATAACTTTTACTGGTGTCATGGCTTGCGCGCTGGCGGCGCGGGCGCCGGTGCTGATAAGGGCGAATTCGCCAAAGGTTTCACCATCGTTAAGCCGAGCCAATTCTATTCTTTGGCCTTTTTGATCTTTTACAAAAATAGAGACCTCGCCAGATTCAATTATGTAAAAATGAGTTTCGATGTCGCCTTCAAAAAAAATAAAATCACCGGCATTAAATGTTTGCTTTGTAAGACTAGACATAAATTATCCCATATAAAAGTTAAGAGTTAAATAAAATGCGCCTAAAAATTATCTTAAAAATATACCTTAGCTAAATCAAGCACAGATTCTAAAAAATTCACACTGATTTTTTAAAGTCTGGGGTCTCCTGTTTTAGTATCGCCGTGATGAGACCTTAATCTAGCTTAATGTTTGATTTTGTTCTTTGATTTAGCCATATAAAAAGAGGTAACATGAGTACTGTTAAAGTTAAGATATTTGAGAGAGGTATTGGCAGTTGAGCTCACACATAAAAAACAACTATTTTAGGTTAGCAGCAATCGGATTATTTTTTTTCAGTTTGCAAACTTTGGCGATGAGCCAACTGAATGACTATTTTAAATATATCGAAAATGGCAAGCAAGAGAGGGCTCCCGAAGTTCGGCAAGAATGGCAGCCTAAAAGTTTTGAAGAAGAAGCGTATATAAAATATTTTCTAGCTTTAAAAAATAAAAAAGTTGAGACCTTTTGGGAGCTTTATCAAGATCTTGCAAAAAATAAAAAACTACTGAAGTTGCAACATGAATCTATTAAAAATATTATTGAGTTAGATTTTCTTTCGGAGAGCAGTACCGTCGGAAATTTTAATAATTTTTCTAAAATTGCAAAAACTATGCTTAAGCGCATGAGTGGACTTCCAGAAGGTGAAAAATATGATCTTCTCTATCTTAAATGGATTTTAAAAAATAAGAACATTAAAGAGCTTTGTAAAACCGAGCGATCGCGCTGGCTCGCGCAATCGAATCTTGAATTAGTGACTATCTTGCAGGGACTTGAAAGCTGTCCAATTACACGTGATGATTTTATTTATCGCATAAGAATGTTAATTTTTTCAGGGTTTGCAAAAAAAGCCGTTTCTGAAATCAACGATTTTGCTAATATTAATAAAATTAAAGTTTGGGAAAAAACATATCTGTTAGCGGTGTACTTTTCAAATGTGGGCGATCCGACCATGGCTTATCAGACTTTGAATCCGCATGAGTCTGAAATCAAAGAATCTGTAGATTATTACATTAATTTTTTTTATATTTCTCAACGGGCAGGGGAATTGGCACAAGCTGAAAAAATTATTGACTCTATTCTTCAGAATAAGTTGACCTCTAGTAAAAAAAAAGAATTTATATTTCAAAAGGCCTTTTTATTTTATCAGACCAAGCGCTATGTTGAGGCACTTAAACTCTTAAATGAATTAGTTAAAACTCACACCTCTCATCGTAGCCAGTCTAAAACAAAAGACTATGACAACCTCACTTGGCTCAGGGCGTGGTGCTATTATTTAGCCAAAGATTATGAAAATGCACGCCTAGCACTGATTGAAAATAAAAAGTGGACGACCGATAAGGCACGAAATCTATATTGGCTCGCGCAAGCAGAATGGGCGCTTGATAACCGCTCACCGGCTTTGTCGTACTTCCGGCAACTGGCCGCGCCTGTGCTTTCAGGACAGTATTTTAGCTACTACAATTATTTGGCGTGGCTGCGGTTTGAGACTTACAAAAAATATATGGATTCAGATATACTTGCAAGCCTAAGAATTCAACTGAGTAATATTAAATCTGGTCGCAATCAATATATTTTGCCAGATTTTTTAACAAATCCAAATGACTTGATAGAGGTATATGAATCTTATTTTGAAGATTCTAACGCCGAAAATAACGAACCTGACGATAACATAATTGTCACTGTGCGCGAAGAGCGTAAGCTGGATGAAGAAACCCAGGGTATTCTCGTTGCCACATCGACTGAATTAAAAAATGAAATGTTATGGGCCGATAATTTAATTCTTAGTGGTCACCGAGATTTAGCCAAGTGGCATTTATATGAGGTTGAAAAAACTTTATCTAAAAAGACTTATGTAGAACCTCTGGTTGAATATTATGTTAAAAATAAATATTACAACCGGGCACTTTCAATGGTTGATCGAACGACCTCACCACTTGGAAAGAAACTTGATATGTCAGTAGATTTGACGCTGTGGGGTAGTTTGTACCCAAAAGCCTATCAGCAACAAGTTGAAAAAGCAGCGAAGAAAAGAGATATTCATCCCTATTTGTTATGGTCAATCATGAAGGCCGAGACTCAATTTAAAGAAGATGCCGTGTCGCCGGTAGGAGCCGTAGGTCTGATGCAATTTATGCCGTACACTTCGCAAAAAGTGGCAGTAATGCTGGATGAAGACTATAAAAGTACAGATCTTTTTGAACCCGAAATTGCTATTAAATATGGGGCTATGTATTTAAAAAAATTATCAGATGAATTAGGGGGGCAGTTGCCTTTAGTGGCCGCCGCTTATAATGGCGGACCACATCGAGTAAGATTATGGCTAAAAAACTTTAAAGAAAGAGATAACAGCAATATGGAATATGATGCATTTATCGAGCATATTCCGTTTAATGAAACGCGAACTTATGTCAAGCGTGTATTAAATTATAACTTAATCTATCAGAAACTTTACGAAAATAAGCTTGAGGCTAAATTAGAGACTAAATCAATGAATTGGATTATTGAAAAAATTCCTTTTAAGTTAAAAGAACCAGTTGTACTAAAAGAAGAATGGCCTTTTGACTAGCTTTAATCATAATCAAGGCTGATGTGATTGTTTTTTTGAAACTTTTTACAAAATAGGATAAAATTTAAAGATGAAATTTTTAAATTTCTACAAACCTAAATTAAATTTCAGTCTGATTGTCGGCGGCGTGCTAGGTTGTATTTTAATTTTTCAAAATTGCGGGCGAATTGTTTTAAGTGAAAAAATTGAACCAGTCAATGCGCTCAGTCTAAGTGCTATTGATATTGCCGCCGAAGATATAATTAAAACTATGATCAGTGCAGGAATTAAAGACAGTTTTGAATTTAATGAGACTGTGGATCTGTCTGTTGAAATTATGACCTGTGGAACAAAGCCAAAATCCACAACGTCTGAATGTGTATTTACAAAAGAAAAAGTAAAATTTTCAAGCGTGGCCAAAACGGCGACTCATGTAAAAAATTATCTAGCTAGTGTCGGAGTGGCGCGCGACTGTTCAACTTGCAACGACAGCGAAAGCTACACCGTGACTAATTTAAAATGCAAACAAATTCCTAATTTTCCAAGAGATTCAACTTGTGAATTCATGAAGTAAACTTGAGGCAGCAGTCAGTTAAGTATATCAAATGTGCCTTTATTAATCTCTGTCTTTAAGGTCAAAAATTTCCCTACACATTAAATCTAAAAAATAAAATATCACCGTCTTTAACAATATATTCTTTGCCTTCAGATCTGTATTTACCGGCCTCTCTGACAGCGGCCTCAGACTTCAGTGCAAATAAGTCTTCACAGTGGTAGGTTTCAGCCCTAATGAAGCCTTTTTCAAAATCGGTGTGAATCACGCCGGCCGCTTGCGGACCTTTCATGCCGGTTTTTATTGTCCAAGCGCGTACTTCTTTTTCGCCCGCGGTAAAATACGTAGCTAAACCTAAAAGTACATAAGCTTCACGAATGAGGCGGTTGAGGCCGGGCTCAGTGGCCCCCATACTCGACAAAAATTCAATGCGTTCATCGGGCGGAAGTTGCGCGATGTCGGCTTCCATAGCTGAACAAATTAAAATGGTTTTGTTATTTTCTTCCTCCGCACGTTTTTCAACCGAGCGCACCCAGGCGTTGCCCCTTGCTGCAAAATCCGTGTCCGACACATTGCACGCGTACAAAACTGGCTTGCTGGTTAGTAAGTGCATGTCTTTAGCATAGGGCGCTTCAAGATCATTCAGTGTAACTGATCTGGCGGGTTTTCCCTGTGCCAAGGCTTGATGAATTCTGTGAGTCACGTCTAGCTCCATTTTAGTTTTAGTATCGCTAGAAGTTTTGGCGGCTTTTTCAATACGTTTTAATTTTTTATCAGCAGTATCAAAATCAGCCAGCATTAATTCGGTGTTAATAATATCCATATCTCGTAGTGGGTCAACACTACCCGAAACGTGAATCACATTTGGATCATCAAAGCAACGCACCACATGTACAATCGCATCGGTTTGTTTGATATGGCCCAAAAATTGGTTGCCTAAGCCTTCGCCTTGGCTTGCGCCTTTAACAATTCCGGCAATATCGACAAACTCCATAGTGGTTGGAATAACTTTTTGCGGTTTAATAAAACCGGTGATTTTATCCAGCCGGGCGTCGGGGACCGTGACCACACCCACATTGGGATCAATAGTGCAAAATGGGTAGTTAGCGGCCTCTGCCTTGGCAGAGGTTAAAGCGTTGAATAAGGTGGATTTTCCCACGTTTGGAAGCCCGACAATGCCCACTTGTAATGCCATAGATAATCCTCACTTAATTTTTAATAGTGCAAATTTAACAGCCCCACTAAATTTTGTCGAAGCTTAAGTTAGGAATTTATTCTGCCAGCATTATAGGCAAAATGAGTCCAGTTCGGCTACATACAGCGTCTGAACATGTGGCCAGAGTTAATCCAAACTTCCTATCCTTAAGGGGGCTGGAAATAGCCGAAATGACTTGTTCCGCTTGCTAAGTTCTCAGGTATTGATTTGGATTGGACAGCGTAACTCGATTCATGAAAGTTTAAAAATCATCTGAGACGGAACAGTGGTCATTTCACTAGGGTTATTATTCAAGTGTTAGAGGTCGTATCGACTGAAGGAATGGATATTTCTTAAAGTCTGAATCAAACGTAAAAATTCGTTTTACGTTGTGATGTTTCAAACAGATGGCAATTCTTGCATCAAAAATCTCATTTCCCTTTAATCCGGGTATAAGCTTTTCTATTTCTGTGAGTGTTTTCCACCAGTTAATATCTTCGTCCAATATTCTTATATTGTGACTATCTACAAATTCAGAAAATATGGAAATTGCCTTTCCAATTTTTAGTGGCGAAGTGAAAACTTTCGGGTGAGTTAAAATGCGAAGAGTTTCACCAACATTTGTGGGCGTTATACAAAAGTCATCGGCTAAATTTGTTATCCCTTTCAAAGATTCTTCATGCCAAGATGAGGATGAGACAATAATTCCAATTAGTATATTTGTATCAAGTGCGGTCATCGTCGAGCTCCTCCATCCACTCTTTTCGACTAGTCAGATCAATCTTTTCTGCGCCTAAATCTAAAGGCTTAAACTTATTGGGAGTTTGAGCCTTTTTATCTCTCCAAACTTCTCGCCCCAAAGCTGCCCATTGGCTAACAATCTCGCTGAGAGAGCGGCCACTTTTGCTCGCTTCTTTTTTTGCTTCTTTAAATACTCTGTCATCAAGAATAATGCTTGTTTTAATATATCCTCCTTAGTCAATACTAAAGAATATGTATTCTAAATGCAAGTAATTATATTTTGCCTAAAAAGTAGGGCTTCCGGGGCATCCCAGATCAGACACTAACTTCAATATTTATAGTTGCATTTTATTAGTAATTAAAAACTCATTTGATTTCAAAGTCCTGACCTAGAACTCGCTCTAAGGAGCTGAAAATTTAACTGCCCCGTTATACTTTGTCGAAGCTTTATGAAGACCTTCTAAAATAAAACTTTCAATAGCATCGCAGACTTTTACTAAATACTGATTAAGTAAAACAGCTTCTTCTTTAGGGAAGTCACCTAAAACATAATCGCTAATGGTAAAATCAGGGTGAGCGGGGCGCCCGACACCTAATTTAAGCCGCGCGTATTCATTATGCCCTAAAAGTTCTGATATGTTTTTTACACCATTTTGTCCGCCGGCGCCGCGATTGTGCTGAATTTTCATTGAACCAAAAGCGAGATCAATATCGTCATGAATCACGAGCAAGTTTTCTTTAGCGATTTTATAAAAACTCATCAATGCCACGACAGATTCTCCAGAGTTATTCATAAAGGTCTGAGGTTTTGCCAGTATGATTTCCTGACCAGCAATTTTAAATTTTTTAGTTAAGGCTTTATGTTCACTACGCAAGCCTTCGCTATTAAGCGACTTTAGCCAGTAGTCACAGGCCATAAAGCCGATGTTGTGGCGGTTCGTAGCATGCTTTGCGCCGGGGTTACCTAGGCCAACGATTAAATACATCATGCGGGGTCCTTCAGAAAAACTGTTGGCAATCTAAACTGAGTATTGCCTGTTTTGTTTTACATTTGAAAACTAGCTAAGTCGACTAAAATTTATAAATTTTTTGTTTGGAAGCCTGAGGAATAGGTTTTGTTCATGGTCGGACTAAGTCCTTACAAATGAAGCAGGTATATTTTTTAAAATCGGGTTAGTTGGTGATTTTTTAAAAAAATTAAGTGATAAAAAAAATGTCTAAGAAATATTTATATTTGCGGGTCTTTGCCGACAATGGCTACAATAAAGTTAGGCTTTTCAATTTCGATTGGTACAAAGCCCGCCATACCTTTAGGAATCAGCCTAACTCCGATTTTAGCGCAACGGATTTTAATATGTTCTTCTTCATAACGACTTGTTACAAGAATCGCATGGTTTTTACTGTTGCCAAGCCCAAGCTCTTCAATTAAATCAAGCCCTGTCATATTTTGATTCGATTTATTGCTAGGGCTTGTTGGTACCAATTTTATTTTTTGTGGTATATCTTTGCTATAATGATAATGATTCTGGTTAGCCACCAACTGTATTTTGCCTTCTTCACTGTCTTTTTCAACGTAATAGGGGCCTGATGTATTTCGGTAATCAATGATATCTAAAGTTTTTAGAGCTACTGAAGATTTAGGAATTATGGCAAAATCAATTCCTGAGAGCATTGGCAGGATAAATATAGATTTTCCAGAAACCTTAAGAAATAATTTATTTTCTGAGCTTCGAAGCCCCTCACAAACAACATCTATACTTTTAATACTTGCCGCACCACAAACTAAGTCTTTTAAATTACCGTGCGTATTTTGTGTTTTGACTAATAATCTTTTTAATGAAAATTCTGCGTCTTGGGCTGTAATCGGCAGCCCATCAATGGTTTTTAAATCTTTTCTGATCGTAAAAACAAGTTCGTCATTAATCCATTCCCAGCTTTCAGCAACACCTTTTTGAACTGAAGCGTCTTCGGGAGATAATTCAACTAATGTACTATAGGTATTTTCTAAAAAAGAATACTCGGGCGACAAATGAATGCGTGTGGGCTCATAAAACCTAGCAGGCTTTGCGTAGGGAAATGCAACTTTTAATTCATCACTCATAGAAAGACCCCTTTGGCGCTGCCAGTAATATCCTGTGCCGGCAATCGCCGTGGCTAAAAAAATCAGTAAAATTAATTTTCGCATTTAGCTACTCACTCGATCGACAACGTGCCGAAGGTCGAGCCCGCCCCCATTGACTCTACCCATACTTTCAAGTTTTTGCAGAATGGTGGGCTCTCTTAGAACTAACTCTGTGTTTTGTCTGTTGATATCGAGTACGCCAACTCTTAATAAGAGTGAAATCGCCGAAATAATTTCTTCTCGAGTGGGCGCTGGGGAGTTTGTGTTAGCAATCTGAGATTGGTCTGCCATTGCAGGTTCAATTGCCATCAACATTAAAGTTAGAAGAGTTACCACGTTTTTTTTGTTCATAAAATTTTTCCTTTATAAAATTTACAAGATAAAGTAAATATCAACTGTTTCGATGGTAGCAATCCCTAGGCCATTTAATCGTTAACTGTAAAATCAGTATTAAAGAGTAACTTTAATCACCCAGCACCGAGTAAATAAGCTATAAGCCATATTTCAAAAATATCAAGAAGCTTTATATAGCTCTAAATATAGCTCTAACAAAACATCACAAGTGTTAAACATCTAGACGATTTTGTAAAAGTCACTAAACTTTTGACAGCTTAAACCAGCCTTAAAACCAAAAAAATCTCCAATAAATGTGTGATGGCATCTGCAACTCGCGATAGTGCTCAGAGTGGTATTCTGGTGTTCTTCTGTTTAAGTCATAATAATAGGGTTCCATATTTATTCTCCATTTGGTTAATTGTTATAGAACCCTCTATATCAATTAAAGTGCCAACTTTTATGAGCACCTATTCGAATATATTTAATTTGGCGTCCGAAATTCTGGTATTTCGGAATTTGATTCTAATATTTAGAAAATTCAGAGGTTGTGCAACATTTTGCATAAGCACTTTTCACAAGTAAGCTCTGGCCACTTGAAAGATTCACCAAGTTTTGTTAGATTGTGGATTGGAGTGTCAGTATAAATTGAAAATATTACAGGTTTTTTACCCAACTAAGAGTGCGAGAGAACACGTGCATATGCTGGTAATATTAAAAAACAAATAAAAAACAAAACAAAACAAAATAAAATAAAACAAAACAATAGTGCAAGCGGATCTCTAAAAAATTTCAAACTCTTCACTTAAGTTGAATTTTACGCGCTCGGAACCCCAATTGAATTCCAGTTCGCAAGCTCGAAGAGCAATGGCGGATGCAATGGCTTGGGGTCGGTAATCAAACTTGGCGCCATACAGCACATCACCTGTTATAGGGGCCTGTAAATTTGACAATTGCGCGCGAATTTGGTGAGTTCTGCCAGTTAATAAATTAATTTTAAGCCAATTTAAATCAGGGGTTATTTTTTTTTGTTGTAGAATTTCAAGCTCACAAAAAGCCCAGTTTTCGACAAAAGTTTCAGATACTTTTTTGGGTGCGCGTGGTGAGGGCTCCATATAATGAATTACTTTTTTTGGCAAAATATGCGTGGCTTCAATTAAGGCCACATATTTTTTTTCAATTGTTTTTTTTTGAAGTTGTTTATTGAAATTTTTAACAAATAAAATATTTTTAGCATAGACAATAAGCCCTGAAGTTAGTGTATCAAGTCTGTGCGTGATGTGCAGGGGCTGGTTTTTAGTTAGGCTCATTTGAGTAAGTGAGTTTTCAATTGTATTATCAACTGATGGATGGCTGGGGATTCCGGAAGGTTTATTAATCACTATGAAGTCTATATTTTCGTAAACAACTAGCGAGTTCCAATCGTATTTACAATTGTATCGTCGAGGTTTTGTATGCACCCGAAATAATTTATTTTCTGAAATAAATGTATTTTGCAATTGTCTTTTATTATCGATATAGACCGCACCTAATTTAAGCAACTCAAATGCTGTAATTAAATTCAGACTAAGTGAATCAAACAGTATTTCGCTGATTAGGCCAGACTTAAGGTTGTAAAAGTGCTTCACTCCGTACTCGAAGCCTTGAGAACTAATCTGTAAACCTGTAGTTTGAGGCATGCTTTTGCATAGCACAGTGTACCGATACTATTCAAGACCTTAACAAATGAGGCAAAAATGCTCATGATATTAATATGAAATATTATGGGATATAATATATGAAATATTATGGGATATAATATATGAAATATTATGGGATATAATATATGAAATATTATAAGATGTATAATGAATGATTCTTTAATTCACTGCTTATGGAATAGCAAAGACAGCCTTGTCTGTTTAGCGCCTTACGCCTATGAGCCTACTTGGGTTTACATATTTACAGTAGTGATGATGCTGTTATCTTCGGTGGGCTTGCCAATTCCTGAGGAGGCCACGCTGGTAAGTGTAGGTTTACTCGCCTATATGGGGGCTCATCCACAAAAATATCCACCTCCATTTTCTGGTGCGCCCCATGTTGATGCCGAAACCGCAGCTCTAGTCGCCTTCTTAGCCGTATTTTTTGCCGATTTTATTATTTATGCCATCGGTAGATTTTTCGGACGAAAAATATTTGACTGGAAGCCGATTCGCAGCATTTTGTCAGAAGAAAACAGAATTAAAATTGAAGAATGGACTGCTAAGTATGGCGCATATGCCTGTGGAATTTTTAGATTTACCCCAGGCTTAAGATTTCCGGGGCACTTAGCCTGTGGCATGTTAAAATTTCCGGCTTGGAAGTTTGGTTTAATTGATGGCGTGGCAGCCGCAATTTCAGTTCCAACGCAAATACTGTTACTGGCTTATTACGGAGATTACATACTTAAATTTTTAAAACAATTTAAAATTGGATTACTAGGCATTTTGCTAATTATTGCTATTTATTTTATTTACAAAAAGTTTTTTGCCAGTAAAGCGGTCGTCTAAGCTGCTATTTTCTTCCCTAAGCAGCTATTTTTGATAAATGTTTTTCAGACAATTCAAAACATAAATTCAAGGAGGACGCTGTTTTGTCATTTAACTCTGAGCACTCTGGCCAGAATATTTTATCGTAGCCTTCTAATACTCCGAATAACTCTTCACGGATTTTAAATAAAAGTCCGCTTTCTGAACCTAACAGCCAATCCATTTGCACATGGTGTAGCGCCTCTTCCAGTTCAGTTTGATTAGGGGTGTTTAAAAAAGAAAGAGGCAGTTGATTAATCAAATGACAGGCATTGTGATTGTATTGTTTAAAATTCTTATGCAAGGGTTCAATAAATAATTTTTCAAGGCGCACGTCTTTATCTTTGTGCCCAATAAAGGGGGTGCTTAATTTTTTAAACTGCCAGTACAAAAGTGCATCATTAATAGTGTAATCGGCTTTAGGCAGATAATCAGAAATAGAATCACACTTAACAGACTCATAAGAACTGTCTTCAACATGTGCATTGTGGTCGACGGCGATGACCGAGCGTAAATGAAATAAAAAAGAGTAAAAACATCTTAATTTATCAGTAAATTTTTCATTAAAGTTAATAGAAAAGTTGTAAATCAACGGGGCTCCGAGCGTGTGCTCAAATTCCGCAAGGCAATCTAGTGCCGCCTTTAGCTTGGAAAGTGACACTGTGTTGTGCTTGAAAGCCAGCTCCCAAGCTTGCGTCATTTGTTTTTCAAAATTTTCAAAGTGGATCTGTTGCGCCAGATCTTTAGCTTTTAAAGATTTAATTCGCGAAGCTGATTTATGATAAAGCTCAGTGTACGGGTCATAGCTGCGATAAGCATTTTCAGAAAAGTTCTTAAGCGCTTTGGATAAGGATTTATAGTCGGTCATTTTATGATAACACAAGGCAATAATGGCATCGGTAAAAAACTTAAACGGCGAGCGCGGCGCTAAATTATGAAGATGTTTCGGGTTTTTCGACGAATTCAAATCCCAAAAATGAATTTCCAAGGGTTTGAGCACCGGGCCATTTTTGGTTTTAATTTCAATTACCATTTGTAAATTTGTATTGCTCATGAAGGTGCTCCTTAAAAAAAACAGCCATGTTATTTTTATGTACAGTATATATATCGGAATAAAATTTAAAATATATAAGTCTAGTAATGGGCTAGAATTTTAGCTATAGGCAGCTTAAAGTCTAAAATAGAGGTGGGGGAGTTTCTACTTTCATCATGTCGTTATTATGAAAGAGCTGCCTTATTGATAGCGTTTTTCTGATTATTTGGACCTTAGTACGTACAGTATGCTTTAAGTTACAGTGATTTAAGTTAAAACAAATTAATGACGATAAGTGTATTGGGGGAAGAACAAGCTCAATATGAAAAATTTTACAATACGATTTATTTTTTTATCTTCGCCTGTTTTCTTTTTTCTTTTTGGTTGCGCCAAGGGTGAGTTAACCGCTAATTCCCTTGATAACCCCTCTATGCCGCTGCCGTTAAGTGATCCTTACCCTCAGTACATTCTAAAAAACACGGGAGTCAGCGGGGGGCTAACTTTGTTTGGTGGAATTAACTCTTCAGAAAATTTAATTTTACAGTCTACATCAAATTCAACTAAAGGTCTAATTTTGCTAGCCCCTACAGGTTTTGGTAATGTGGGTATTGGTACGACAACACCTAACCTAACGAGCAAACTTCATGTGGTTGGTGGGCCCTTGCGCTTAACTCAACCTGCTGCGGGCACTTCATTTATTTCAGAATCTGTAGATCCCGGAGTAGCCAGTAATTTTAATATACGACATGACAGCCTAAGTGGTTTTACAAAAATATTTAATAGCCTTGGTAACAACAACACCTCTGGTATTAGTTTTCTTGAAGAAGATGGCCTAACCAATATTTTGACAATTACAAATGCGGGTAATGTGGGTATTGGAGCGGGGTCGGCATTGCCCCCTGGACCAGCTGCCAAACTTGATATTGCAAGCTCAGCTAATATACTACCGACCAATTTAATAGGTTCAACATTCACATCATATATTCAACCAAATATGGCATCTTTAAGCACAAGTTCTGCTGTTGCAGCTAGAGCAAATAATGCGGCGGCGAATACGTTTTCATTAGGTGTGCTTTCACAAAAACCGTCTTCTGTAAATTTTAGGGGACTTACATCAATAACTTATATGTCAGATGGCATCGCTACGGATCAAGGGTTTTCAATAGATCAATTTCATCCAACCAATGCTGCAACCTATGAACGTTTTAGAATTGATTCCGCGGGCAATGTGGGTATTGGGACAGTAAGTCCAACAGCCAAGCTAAACGCCGTTGCTGCGATAAACGGATTTTCTGCAAGTTTTTCGGGTGGTAATGCGGCAGGAATATATCCTGTACTTAATTCCGGCATCACGCATGGGCAAAATTTTTCAGGCGGGATGGCCGAAGAAAATATTTGGAATACACTTAGTCCAATAACTTATCCATCTACTGGAATTCGGTTTCTTCAACAAACAAGTGCCGGAAGTCACCTGGATCTAATGTTTTTAAGTAATACCGGCAACGTTGGCATAGGAACAACAGCTCCTTCTCAAAAACTTCATGTTGTCGGCAATTTACGCGTGCAAGGGAGTACAGACTGTACACTCGGAAACGGTTCTGGAGCAACAAATTGCACCTCAGATATTCGCTTAAAAAATAATGTGACTCCTATTGCAAATGCCCTTGATAAAATTAGTCAAATTGTTGGTGTTGAATTTGATTGGAATAGCAAAAGTTTAGCGCCGGGTAAGCACTCAATTGGTGTCATTGCTCAGGATGTTAAAAAGGTTTTTCCTACTGCTGTTGTAGAGAACGCGAATGGTTATTTAGCGGTTGATTATGCGGTGCTTGTTTCGCCCCTTATACAGGCCACAAAGGATCTTTATACAAAATATGTATTACCACTTTTTCTGAGTGACAAAAAACAAAATCGCGACATCGCTAAATTAAAAGCAGAAAACCTGCAAATGAAAGCTTGGATTTGCGAAAAAGATTCCACCGCGCCTTTCTGTGGAAAATAGCTCAAGATTTAAACTTCAATTCAGTTAACAGATTAGGTCATAAGTGGTCACAAGGTCAGGAATTACAAGAATTCAAGAAATATCATTACTTTTAAGCTTTAATAGAAAAAACTTGAAGCCCGTAAGGTATTTGAGTATAAATAATCCACTTTATGGAAATTCAAAAAATGGATACAGCACAATTAGAAAAATTAGCACAATTAGATATTAAACCAAATATTAAACCAGATTATAAAATTGTCGAAGACAACTATACCCTTCACCGTAGATTTGATCGCATGGGTAGGCTAGTGGGTGATGACATGATGAAAAAGCTGTTTAACTCTCATGTGATGGTGATAGGTCTTGGCGGCGTGGGCTCTTGGGCGGCAGAATCTTTAGCACGTTCGGGTTTGGGTCGTGTAACTATTATCGATTTTGATGAAATTTGCATCACCAATGCCAATCGACAGTTACATGCCTTGCAGGGGCTAGTGGGACAAAAAAAATCAAGTGTGATGGCCGAGAGGTTAAAAAAAATTAATCCGCAGGCGCATGTTGAAGCGCTTCCGTTATTTTACAACAAAGATACGGCTGAGCAAATATTGGCTTTAAAGCCTGATTATATCGTGGATGCGATCGACAATTTAACGGCTAAAACCCATTTGCTGAACGAATGCCGCCACCGTGGTATTAAAGTTATTACCAGTGGTGGGGCCTCTGGTAAAATGGACCCCACTCGCATTAAAATTATTGATTTAGCCGAAACCAATATTGATCCGCTTTCGCACTCGGTGCGCAAAATACTGCGACAAACTTATGCTTTTCCAAAAGAAAAATTTTTTAATATCCCCTGTGTTTTTTCTGATGAAGTGCCGCTGCTGCCCGTTGAGCTTAAGTATGATAAGGGTCAGGGTTTTAAATGTGTTTGCCCGCAGGGAGAAATTGACCCGCACGGCTGTATGCACAGGTCGGTCATTTACGGAACAGCCAGCTTTGTAACCGGCGCCTTTGGTTTAGCTATGGCTTCGTGGGTGGTGCGAAGTATCACGCAAACTGCGCCGTTAGAGAACCCCCAATGAGTTTAATTATTTTTTTTGGCATGGCACTGTTTATTTTTCTTTTAGGGGTGACGGTCATGTCGGTGACTTTTTATCATTGGTTTACGCTGGCTCAGTGTGAAAAAAAACAGAAAAAGCAGGAGGCGCAATGAATATTTCTCAGTTTATTGATCACCACTATCGTCACTTTAATGCCGCGGCCTTAAAAGATGCCGCCATTGGATATAAAAATTTAATCAATCAAGACGGCAAAATGTTAGTGACGCTTGCGGGAGCTATGAGTTCAGCAGAACTTGGGCTTTCTTTAGCCGAAATGATTCGGCAAAACAAAGTGCACGCCATTTCTTGTACCGGTGCAAATTTAGAAGAAGATGTTTACAATTTAGTTGCGCATGATCATTATGTTAGAATTCCCAATTACCGCGATTTAACTCCTGAAGATGAACAAAAGCTTCTAGAAAAACATTTAAATCGCGTAACCGATACCTGTATTCCTGAAGAGGAAGCTATTCGTCGCATAGAAAAAGTCGTTTTAGAAGAATGGCAAAATGCGGAAAAAGAGGGAAAGAGTTATTTTCCACATGAATACATGTATAAAATATTGCTGAGTGGGAAATTAAAACAACACTATCAGATTGATCCTAAAAATTCTTGGCTTTTAGCCGCTGCTGAAAAAAACTTGCCAATTATTGTGCCCGGCTGGGAAGATTCAACCACTGGAAATATTTTCGCGGGCCATATTATTAAGGGCGACATTAAAAGTTCGCGTACGGTTAAATCAGGCATAGATTACATGATTAATTGGGCCGAATGGTATATGGCCACCGCTACTAAAAACAAAGTAGGTTTTTTTCAGATTGGTGGTGGTATTGCGGGTGATTTTCCTATTTGTGTGGTGCCAATGCTTTCGCAGGATTTAGGCCATAAAAATGTACCATTATGGAGTTATTTTTGCCAGATTTCAGATTCAACCACATCTTATGGTTCCTATTCAGGTGCCGTACCTAATGAAAAAATCACTTGGGGTAAGCTTGCTATTGATACCCCCAAGTTTATTGTAGAAAGTGATGCCTCCATTGTGGCACCGCTGATGTTTTATTACATTATGGGAATGTAGTAAGCCTAGTCTATTCTATACTCAAAAAAATCATCAAGATGAATAATTTTATAAAAACTGTCTTTTATTTCTTGTTGATGTGGCGGATAAAGCTCTCCAGCATAAATTAAAATACTACGCAATGAGTACCGGAGCGGCAATTGAATAACATCAAATTTTTTTTAAATTGTAAATCCCAAGCATTTTTAAGCTTTGAAGGCCAAAGCTCATCGCCATCAGACATCCAGGAGACTTCATCTAAAAATATAAGAACAGGTTTTTTTTCTATTTTTTCCGCCAGATATCTAAAAGCATCTTCCCAGTCATTAAATAGCACATGAGCACTTTTAAAAGTTTTGGAGATCATTAATGAAAAATGCAGGAGTTGCTGAGTACGCCTAGTCTGAGGGCTTTTATTAAGCACTGGCGCGAGCCCCTGTATTTCAATAAAATGTTTGAAATCTTTTGCATAGTGCTGAACAAGCGTGCTTTTGCCGATGCGCCGCCGACCAGAAATGGCAATCAAACTTGCTGTTTTTTTTGCCGGATGGACTTAAGCTGGGCCAATTCTTTTTTCGTCCATAAAACATAAAAACCTCTATTAAGTTACAATTACATGATAAGAGAGGTTTTTAATAAGTTAGTTTTCGTTCCAGTAAACCACGCGTGGTGGCCCCCTAGGTAGAGGTTCTGGCGCAACGGCTCCGGGAGTGGTGGGGGCGGCAGGAGATCCCGCAGGTGGGGGAGCTTCCGCTTCTTTTTCTTTATCAACATAAGTTTTGATCTGGGCCGCGGATTTACCGATATCTAAAACCACGGCAGTAATATTTTTTTGCAGCGAAAACTTTCCGGCACCATACAGGCCTGTTGATTTAATTCTAAAATTAAAGACTTTACTGCATATCATCGGAATTTGCTCAAATTCTTTAGTTAGTCTTACACCACGCCCCTCAACAAAGTTTTTAAAATCCTCTAGGCATTTTTCTTTTTCGCCTTTAAAAGGCCCGCCCTTATCAGGATTATTGCGTCTTTCAAGGGCTTCCGTCACAGCTTCTTCCGTCATGCCACTGTCTAATGAGAGTAAAACTTCTTTGCTGGCGGTATTGGGGTTTATAGCTTTCATTCCATAAATTGTAATGCGCGGCAAGAGCAGCTCAAAAAAAACATCTGTCATTCCGGGGATTAATCTTAATTCTTCGATTGTTCTAAAACCTCGATTGGGCGGGTAGCCCACACCTAACTCTGCAAAGTTAGAACGTTTATCCCCGCCCCCTAGGCCCGTATTAGAATCACTCATCCAGTCGTAAATTTTATTAATGAGTTCTTCAAAGTTGGTGCTTTGATACTGGGATCTAAACTCATCATCTGCTGAATTTTTTTGTTCAAAAACTGTCAGCAGTTGCTTTTTGGTGATTTCTCTTAAAGTTTTTGAGGGTGAGGCTAAATCATTAATATCAATTTTTGAACCCTCATCTTCAATCGTATGCGTGTAGCTGGCATCCATTAATGATTCACTGTTGATGTCTTGATAAATATCTTTATCTACGGCATTCAAATCTTTAGGTATTGGCAGTGGCCAGAAAAAGGGGTCTTTCCAGCCAATGCGGTCAATAATTTCCAAATAAGACTCTGGGATAGGGCTACGCACCGCTTGTTGGTATACTTTTAAGCGCAACAAGGCCATTTGCATTCCGTTACGGGCTGCATAATAGGCCTTTAGGCGGCTGAGTTCTTGTGAATTAACAATGTACTCTACGGAGGTGTCACGGGTTAGTTCTGTAGCGATATAAACCATAAACATTAATGACATCATGGCAAGAATTAAAGCGATTCCTTTTTTTCGAGATTTTTTTTGTAGGGGATTATAGAGCGGATTATATTTAAAGCGTTGTTTTAGTTTATGCATTAGGGCTTCGCACTTTGAGTCGTTGAGGTTTTTTCAGCATTATTAGGAAAGTGTACCGGAACCACAAACTGCATTGAATAAGTTTTTGGTTTGCGTTCGATTTCTCGTTCAATTGTTAAGGAAACCTCAACAGATTCCGGAAAAATATTTCTGGTGAGGACATCTGAGCTAGAACCTGTCGAGTTCCAAACACTAACCCAATCTTGTTTGCTCTCACCAATGTAACGCAGTTTAAATTCCGTAACATCTTCAAGCATGACAATTTCATTTCCGCCAGTTTTAATATCATCATCTAAAATGTATTGCACTCTTCGGTAAAGGCATTGACTAGCTTGCTTGGTTGTTAAATTTGTACAGCTTTTTAACGAATAACCGACTTCTATAAAATCGGCTTGAACAATATTTGAAATTGTACGGGCCGCATTCATGGTTGCAAAATTAATCTCAGTGTCAGTGCCAATAAAATCTGTTGCGGGGTCAAAACGTTTAGTCTGCCGGGTAGGTGCCGCTAAAGATGTTACTCCGGCGCGAATTGGGGCATTCGATTTTAGGGCTTGCTCTTGAATTTCCTTTTCAAAATCGCGGTGGTGATAGGCCATATTAATATCGGTGCGTAGCATGCGCATGCTGTCGCGCAAAGCAGAAACATCGTCAACTTCGGCCTGAATTTTTGTGCGGGCTTTTAGCGCGCGGCCAATTGCTTGGGTAGACAATAGAGTTAGGGTTGAAAGAATGGTAATGGCTAAGATAACTTCAAGCAAAGTAAAGCCTGTGGGTGATTTTGGTAATGAGCTGAGGCACCGCTTCAAATTCATTGTGCGGCTCCGCCTGTGCTGGGCATGGATAAAGACTGATTGTAGTCCATCATGTAAATGGTGACATCCGCCACCACGGGTTTTTTACCTTCATTATAAATAACGCGGATATTAACTTCTTTTATGCATTTATTTAAGTACTCTGTGTACGTTTTCATCAGTGATAACATAGTGGCATCAGCGCCACCCTCCTGTGCGGTTAACATAGCCGAAAGATCCGGCATTTCAAATTTTTTAGATTTCATTTTCCATGAGTAATGGGGCAGCTCGCTACCGAAGTTATCTTCTTTTTCTTCCGGAATAGATTCTAAAGATTTATTTTTATATTCGCGCTCCACTTCCGTAACTTTACGTTCTAGCAATGCCGCAATTTGTACCTGTATTTGCGTTTTACGCAAACGATTGTAAGTGCCAGACCAAGAGTTTGTCAGAATAAATAAACCTGAGGCCATCACCATTAAAGCTAAAACAACTTCAAGCAAGGTGAAGCCATTTGGCAAGGCGAAGCCATTAAGCAAGGTGAAGCCATTTCTGCGGCTTAAATTTTCGTCGTGTCGAGGTTTAGAAGTTAAGGGTCTCACAGATTAAATTTACTCTTAGGCTGGGAGTAAAGTCATCAAAAACCTGTATTTACTCTATAACCAAGTTTAGGTAGCAGTAATTATATCCTATAAATACATTTTTTTACTGTACTGATTTTGTCAATTGGTTATACTTTTAATATTATGACGTTAATGTTTTTAGTGGCGTATCTTTTTTTACAACTGGGCCTGTGCTATTTTATTTCTAAAAAAATAAAAACAGAAAACGACTACTTTGTAGGTGGCCATAGGTTTCCAATGTGGGTTGTGGCAATTTCATTATTTGCCACCTGGTTTGGTGCTGAAACCAGTATTGGTTCGTCCGCCGCCGTTTTTGAAAGCGGACTTAGCGGCAGTCGCGCCGACCCTTTTGGTTATAGCATTTGCTTGTTTTTATCCGGCGTATTAATAGCTGGAAAAATTTGGAGTAAAAATTATATTACATTGTCAGATTTTTACAAAGAGCGTTTTGGCACAGGTGCCGAACAAGTGGCAGTTTGGCTGCTATCAATTTCGTCATTAATATGGGGTGCTGCGCAGCTAAGAGCCTTCGGGCATGTTATTAGCTCGGTCAGTAATCTTGATTACAATTTGACCTTAAAAATCGGCTTTGCCTTTGTTGTCGCTTACACATTTTTTGGCGGCTTGATTGGTGATGTCATCACAGATGTTATTCAGGCAGTGGTCATTGTGCTTGGCCTGTGTTGTCTGCTGGGTATTATTTTTTGGCACACCCCAGACACTCTCGAGTTATTTAAACAAATTCCACCAGAACGTCTTTCTTTTTTTGCCACCGGTGAGTCTTGGCTTAAACGGCTTGATAGATGGAGCATTCCCATACTGGGCTCTTTAGTCGCCCAAGAAATTGTTTCAAGACTTTTTTCTGCGCAAAACAAATCGGTTGCGGTAAAAGCCTGCTATGCAGGAGGCCTTATTTACCTGCTCGTCGGAATTATCCCTATTGTTATTGGTTTGCTGGGCCCCCAACTGATTCAAATAGAATCTGGAGTAGAAACTGAAACTTTTTTAATTCAAGTTGCAAAAAAGTATCTTTCGCCCGCAATGATCGGTATTTTTTGTGCGGCCATTATGTCAGCTTTACTTTCTACAATAGACAGTATTATATTAGCCGTTGGCGCTTTAGTCAGCCATAATTTTATAATTCCCAGGTTCAAAATCACAAATTCAAAAACTAAATTACTGACTTCAAGATTGGTGGTTTTAGGTGCGGCCCTAGCCGCTTATATTCTAGCCGTACACTCTACCGGAATTTATGACTTACTAGAGACTTCCTCTACTTTTGGTACAGCGGGAATTTTGGTAATTACGCTTGCGGGATTATGGTGTAAATGGGGCAATAATACCACCGCATTGTTAACTCTTTTTGCGGGCATTATATCAGTTCCGCTTTTTAAATATATTTTCCATAATGAATCACCTTTTATAATGAGCTTATTGGTTAGCGCATTGGTGTTTTTTATTCATGCTTATTTATATAAAATATTTAAATTTCAGAAGTTATTGAATCGATGACTTAATTCCTGAATTTTAAATTCAGATAAAATGGCCTTGATCCGCTCATTTGCTTTTTTTGCAGAATTACTTTTTTGCGGGGGCAGAGTGGCGATGATTAGTTCATTTTTCATGGAGTGTTCATAACCGACTAGTTCTGTAACCGTTACCTCGTAACCATGAGCCTCAAGCAATAGGCAGCGTAATACATTGGTTAAGTGACTGCCGAATTCGCGCGTATGAAGGGCATGACGGTAAAGTTCTACTAAAGGATTAGCTAACGAAAACTTTTTATTTTGTCTTAACAAAGCGGAAACTTCAGCTTGGCAGCAGGGCACTAGCACAATGTGCTGGGCTTTTTTATACAGGGCAAAACTAATGGCGTCGTCGGTGGCTGTGTCGCAGGCGTGCAGTGCGGTGACCAGGTCAACATGCTCCGGCAACAGTGTGGAAGTTTTAGATTCATTCACGCTTGAGTTAATAAATGACATATGCTTAAAATTTAATTTTTTTTGAAGCATTAAAGATTTCTCAATTAATTCCTTGCGATTTTCAATACCATAAATATGAAATTCGCTGTTTAATTTTTTAAAAAATAAATCGTATAATATAAAACCCAGATAGGATTTTCCGGCACCGTGATCAACTAGACTAATGGGAACTTTGTTAGATTGAATTAGATTATTAGTTAGACCGGATAAGAGTGGCTCAATAAAATTATACAGATGATACACCTGCTTTAGTTTTCGCCGGCTGTCTTGATTCATTTTTCCGTCGCGGGTCAAAATATGTAGTTCTTTTAACAACTCAACGGATTGGCCTGGCTTTAGATCAGTCATATTTATTGAGGTACTTTAAGTTTTTCGCATAAATCGAGAGTCTCTTGATAAAACTGCGATTGGCGCAGTATTTCGCTATCTGAAATATACAAACTACTGGTATTGCAGTGATTGTTTTTTATTGATGCTGCGACCGCATCAGCTTCAGTTGCGGACATTTTTAGGCCCCACAAAAATTTAATACTGAGCCAGTTTTTAATATAGGTGCAGACGTAGTCAGAATTTGGTGGAATATATTTATCAGGGGCACGGTCACCCTTTTTCATATTTTGCGTGCCATTAACCGAAAGTAAATGGTACTCGGAGCCTAAAAAATTAGCATAAAGGCAGCGAGTTTTGAAGTTCCATTTGTAGGCGCCCGACATATAAGCGTTTTTTAAGGGGACAAAGTGATCTATTTGAATATCAGCTGAAGATCTAAAAGTTTGTCCAGTGTAGGGATCGTTCCAATTTCCACTGGCTACGGCGCAGTGATTTGAGTCTTTAAAGATCACATTTTTTGTAGAGTCTCGCTGCAAAACCAAAGCGCGAGTATTTAAACAAGTGTTGTCATTAGGGTCGTTGATCCAGCGACCAAACTTAAGTTTACGGTCATAATTTTCAATTTGCAAATTAACACGCCTAGTGTGAAGACTCCAGCTAAGTAGTGAATAATATTTAGATTTAAGCATTTTAACAAGATTTTCATAGGACTTAAGAATCGAAAAATTAATCGAGGGGCTATTTTGAGTAATTTCAAATTGAACATAGTCTCTATCTAATGTTTCATAATCATCTGCAATACTATCTGCAATACTATCTGCAATTTTCTCTCTAAAGTCTGTCTCAGGGTGGGATTCAAGCTTTAGCTCAGTTCCCTGTGTGATTTCCTGTGCGATTTCCTGTGCGATGGAAAAATTAATTATGCAAAAAATGAATAATAATATTCTAAAAATGTGTTTCATGAGCCCCCTCGAAACCTAGCCCTAAGACTAAATGGCTTTGGCTTCTGATTGCAAGAAAATAGATAATAGAGTCATAATATAATTCAAACTTAAATAAAGAGAGAAAAGGAAACTATGAAAAAACTCATGATAATTTTAATTTCTGCGACCGTATTGAGCTCATGTGGACATTATAGAAAAGCATGCCATTCTGATAGTCATGTCGCGCATGAAAAATGTGCAAGCTGTAAAGATGCCACATCTAAATCTGAGGCCAAGCATGATTGTGCGGGTTGTAAAACAGAAAAAAAATAGTAAATTAAGCTATTTGCGTAAAATCAAACGATTGATTAAATAATTATAGACATGGTTTCAGATTTATTTTAACTTAAGCCATGTCATTTTCAGACAACGTAAAACTTGGCTCTAAGTTCTGTATTGTCAAAGTGGCGGCTAAATTATTTGCTAAACTGGGTTTAGATAAATGCAGCACGCGTGAAATTGCTAAGCAGTCCGGCGCAAATATCTCATTAATTTCGTACTATTTTGGGGGTAAAGAGGGGCTTTATAAAGAGGTTATGTACGCACATGCCCTTGAAATTAAGGCGCAGGCGCAGCCCCTAGTTGACGATATACAGAGCGCCGAGATTACTCGCGAAATTTTTATTGAAGACGTAGCTAAAATTATTTTGAATATTATCAATAGCCGCTTAAAGAGTCCTGAAATATGTAAGATTTTTTCACGCGAAAAACTAGCAGGTTTGCCGCACTCCCGAGAAATTCATGAGGAAATATTTTACCCCTTGATTTTAAATTTTTATCGATTAATTGAAATTGGGCAAAAAAAAGGTTTTGTAAAAATTGAAATTAACCCCGCGTTGTTATTTATTACTTTAACTGAAGGTATTTGGGGTTTTTACGAAATGGTGGAGTGTGACACCCGCCTTAGTCGTGATTGTAAAAATTTGGCAGAGGATTCTGAGTTATTGAAAAATCAACTTTTAAGTATCTATTTATCGGGAGTTCTAAAATGAGAATAGCAATATTACGGATCAACATTTTTTTAAGTATTTTTTTAAATTTTTTAGCAGTCACAGCAACAGCCCTAACTTTAGATGAGTACATGGAGTTAGTTTTTAAAAAAAATAAACTTGTTGCCTCTTACGAGATCTCAGTTGAGGCGGCGAATGAAAAAAAAATAGCCGGGGATTTGGCATTGTCTCCTCATTTAACAGCGGGGTACAGTGTGACAGCCGACAAATCTGAACCTCTTGTTATTGCAGAAAAGCGCACAACAACCTCTGCGAGCTTAGGTGTAGCCAAAAAATTTTCATCTGGCACAACTTTAAGTTTAACCGCCGACACCTCGAAGCTATATTATGAACAACCCGTAACAGCAGGTAACGATGGTTTTTCAAGAGGCGGTCTTGGCATCAGTTTGCAACAATCGCTATGGAAAGATTTTTTTGGAGTAGGTACTCGTCTAAGACAAGAGCGAGAGGAGACAACTAATGAACTCGAGATCTATGGTATTGAATTAAAAAAAAGAATTAAATTGATCGAGGTTGAATCTGACTTCTGGGATTACATTATTGCCCAGGAAGATTTAAAGCTAAAACAAACCAATTTTGTGCGAGCTCAGAAAATAGATTCTTGGACACTTAATAGGGTTAACAATGGTATTAGTGATCAATCGGATTTATTACAAATCACAGCGCTGGCAAGTCTTAGAGAGTTAGAGCTGGCGAATGCCCGTGATGAGTTAAAATCGCGTGAAATTAAAATTAAGGAAAATATTAATATAGCTGCAGACGAGACACTTCCAGAGTTTACAGCAAGCCTAAAAGAGCCACGGTCTTTTATTTCAGACTTAACTCAGAAAAAAAATATTGTTAAAATCGAATCTTACCTGCTGCTACTAGAAGCCGAGCTCAAACAAAAATCTTCGAGAGAAGTTGAGGAGGGGCTAAGGCCTGATTTATCATTCGTGGGCCGTTACAACACGAGTGCTTATAGTCTCAGTGAAGCGGAAATGCAGAGAAATATTACTAAAACGGATAGACCTGTTACTTATGTAGGATTGAATTTATCTTGGATGTTTGGTTCGGATGCAAAATTGGCACAAATTTCTGCTGCAAAAAAAGAGGCAGTTGCTGCGCACTACCGCGCTGCACAGGCTAAAATCAATAGCGAAAATGCGTGGCAAATTCATCTACAAAAGTACGAACTTAGCAAAAAAAATGTTTTAATCTTAGAAAAAATTGCACAATTACAGCAGCGCAGGGCTCAAGCGGAGCAGATTAAATTTTCTAAAGGACGCACGATCACGTCAAATGTGGTGAATGCAGAAGAGGGCTCGGCGCAAGCAGAAGTTAATTATTTAAAAGCAAAATATGGTCTAAGAAAATTAGAGGCCACAACGCAATTGTTTATTTCGGTAATAGAATAGGGCGGAGCACAGTATGAATTTAGCGGAACTTTCAATTAAAAGACCCGTGTTTATTACATGTATGGTTGTGCTGATGATTGTTATGGGAATTTTAGCTTATAAAAAAATGCCGGTGGATCAGTTCCCAGATGTTACATTTCCAATTGTTTTTGTTGAGATTCAATATCCCGGAGCTTCGCCGGCTGATGTTGAAAAACAAATTTCAAAAATTGTTGAAGATGAGGTTTCAAGTTTGTCGGGTCTTGAAAGTGTATCCTCGTATAATTATGATTCGCTAGCCTTAATTGTTGTAAAATTTAGATTGGGCACGGATATTAAAGAATCAGAGCAACTCATACGTAATCGGATTCAGAACATCCGTACAAAACTGCCAAAAGATGTTAAAGAACCGGCTATTCGTAGATTTGATCCGGCAGATCAGCCAATCATAACTATTGCAATGAACTCAAGCCTAAAAGCGGATGAACTATTTGATATAGCAAATGAAAAAGTAAAACCGCTTTTGGAGCGAGTGCAGGACGTGGGCCTTGTTCGCATAGTAGGGGGCCAAAAAAAAGAGATTCAAATTGTAGTTGATAAAAAAAAATTACAAGAATATCGGCTTTCAATGTTACAGGTTTCAAAAAAAATTGAAGAAACCTCAAAAGATATTCCAATCGGTAAATTTGAATCCGCGCAAAGTGAAACCGTGCTACGCGCCGTCGGCGAGTTTGGCAGTTTAACAGAAATTAAAAATGTAGCGGTAAATTTTTTGGGCTCAGACCGCCCAGTAAAACTATCTGAGATCGCTGTTGTAAATGAGGGTTTAGAAAAAGCCAAACGATTTTCTTCAATTAACGGTGAGAAGGCTTTGTTTTTGCAGGTCTATAAACAATCGGGAGCCAATACGGTGGCGGTAGCAGAACATATTAAAAGACAAATTGAAAACGTTAATTTACTACTTAATGAGAAAAAAATTGACGCCAAAGCGCTATTAGTTCGGGATGCCTCGATTCCGGTTGCGCTTAATGTTCAGGATGTAAAAGAGAGCATCTTTTTAAGAATTATACTGTGTGTGCTTGTCGTTTTTATTTTTTTAGGTTCCGCCCGATCAACATTTATTACGGGGCTCGCGCTGCCAAATTCTTTACTGGGTGGATTTATTATTATGTATGCCATGGGTTTTACCATAAACATTATGACCTTGCTGGCACTATCTTTAGCCGTGGGTTTATTAATTGATGATGCCATTGTGGTGCGTGAAAACATTTTCAGACATTTGCAAATGGGTAAAAAACCTATTGATGCGGCTCTAGAAGGAACGAAAGAGGTTGCGCTTGCGGTTGTTGCCACAACTTTCGTAGTGATCGCCGTGTTTGGACCCGTAGCCTTTGTGCCGGGAATTGTCGGCCAATTTTTTAAACAGTTTGGTTTGACCGTGGTTTTTACCATGCTTATTTCATTATTTGATGCCTTCACGGTCGCGCCGATGCTTTCTGCTTATATGGCAACGGGCAAGGAACACAAGCCTGGCGTAGGATTTGTGGCGAGGCTACTCACGACATTTAATCGGATACAATTTCGATTTGAAAACCTATATGAGCGCACTCTTAGGTGGACCTTAGTTAACCGCAAAAAAGTACTCGGTGCAGTTTCAGGACTTTTTGTGATTTCAATAATTTTATTGGGCTTTGTTTCTAAAACATTTTTGCCGCCCAATGATATTGGTGAATTCTCAGTTACTTTGGAGCTGCCAACTGGAAGTTCTTTGGAAGCCACTCATCAATATGCAAAAAAGGTGGAAGCCGTTATTCAAGAACTTCCACAAGTAGATTTAGTATCGATGACGGTGGGCTCAAGTGCATTTGAATCTAATAAGGCCGATTTTTATGTGCATTTGGTATCTAAAAAAGAACGCAAAGGTCTGACCACTACGGATGTAAAAGAAATATTAAGAAATAAACTAAAAACTTTATCTCAAGGTGTAATTTTAGCAGTTACAGATGTGGATATAAGTGGAGGCGGACAGAAGCCGCTTAATTTGTATATTGTGGGAGATAACTTAGAGGAACTGGCCACTTATACTCTGAAATTACAGAAAAAAATGGCGCAAATTTCTGGACTTATTGACGTAGATACAAATTTCAGAGAAGGGCACCCGGAGTTTCATGTGGTGTTTGATCGTAATCGATCAGAAGCCTTAGGGGTTTCGACAGTTACGGCAGGCGCCGAACTGCGCAATCGCACTGAAGGCGCAGTTCCCGCCGTATATAGAAATAATGGAATTGATTACGATATACGGGTGATGTTTTCTGAAAAAGAAAAAAATTTAATGAGTCAATTTAACAGCACCTTTGTGCCGAATCAAAATCAAAACATGGTGCCTTTATCCAGAGTGGCAAGCGCACAGAAAAAAACAGGTTATTCGCAAATTAATCGGCAGAATAAAGGTCGCTTTATTGCAATCACCGCGAATCTTGGACCCGAAGGACAAATTGGCGATGCCACTGTACAGATTGAAAAAATTATTAAGAATGAATTACCGCTGCCTCTGGGTGTAACTTATAAATTTGAAGGGCAGGCACAGGACTTTATTGATCTGATGAAGAATATGCTGATTGCAATTGGTTTGGGCGTATTATTGATTTATTTGGTGCTCGCTTCACTTTACGAAAGCTTTATTACTCCCTTTACAATTCTACTGGCCTTGCCACTTGCCCTATGCGGAGCCATTATCGCATTATTCATTTTTAAAATGTCGATTAATATTTTTTCAATTATCGGATTTATTTTATTAATGGGCGTAGTAGCTAAGAATTCAATTCTACTCGTGGATTATACGAAGCATTTGGTGCATGAAGGAATGGAGACAAACGAGGCCCTAGTTAAAGCAGGAAGAACCCGGTTGCGTCCTATTCTAATGACTTCATTAGCGTTGATTGCAGGCACTGTGCCGATTGCTGTTGGCATGACGGCCTTAGGCACACAACGTCAATCTATGGGTGTCGCCATTATTGGCGGAGTGCTTAGCTCAACTTTACTAACTTTGGTTGTGGTTCCAGCAGCATATGCCTATATTGAAAAGTTCAGAGTTTGGTCTGGTTCTAAAGTTAAAGCTAAATTTGGTGGACTTGAGCCAAACATGAAGGGTCTAAATTGAGTACGGACAAACGACTTGTCAAAAAAATTCTAAATCTTGCCAGACCTGAACTTAAAACTCTATTCGTAGCGGGGTTATTTTTAGTAATTGCCAGCATTTGTCAGTTGGCGTATCCGCAAGTTATCAGAAATATGGTCGACCTTGCCCTGCAAGCTAAGGATATACAAAAAATTGACCAAATTGTACTGCTGATATTAGCTGTGTTTACATTGCAAGCTCTCGCCTCAACCATTAGGTATTATTTATTTACAATGGCCGGAGAGCGTATTGTACAGCGGCTTCGGCATAATCTTTATTCGGCTATTTTAAAACAAGAGATTGCTTTTTTTGATTTTAATAAAACGGGTGAGCTCATCAGCCGTATTTCAAGTGATACCAGCATTTTGCAAAATGCGGTCAGTGTTAATATTTCAATGGGGTTACGAAACTTTGCCGGAGCCCTTGGTGGTATGGTCCTGATGATGTACACCTCACCTAAATTAGCACTTTCAATGTTGATAGTCATTCCTCCGGTAGCGGCTGGCGCAGCTTTTTTTGGAAAAAAAATAAGAAATTTTTCTAAGCATGCCCAAGATAATTTAGCAGACGCCTCAATTGTGGCAGAAGAAACCATCAGCGGCATTAGAACAGTCAGAGCTTTTGCACAAGAGGAGTACGAAAAAGTCAGATACAGACATAGTTTGGAAAAATCTTTATTTGCTGTAGAGGGTAAAGTTAAACAAATAAGTTGGTTCATGATGCTAGCTTCGCTTTTAGGGTATTCGGCAATTTCTGGAGTTATCTGGTACGGGGGTAGGCAGGTGATAACGGCTCAGTTATCTATTGGGGATTTAACCCAATTTTTATTGTATCTTATGATTGTTGCTTTTTCGGTGGGCTCACTTGGTAGTCTTTGGGGTGATTTTATGTCGGCAGTAGGGGCCGGCAAAAGAATTTTTGAAATTCTGGATCGCCTACCAACAATGGCGCTACATTCAGGTATTAAGACTAAAAATTTATCTGGTGCTGCTGAATTTAATAATGTTAGCTTTGCCTATCCGGCAAGGCCGGAACTGAATGTTTTAGAAAATTTCAATTTAAGACTGGATCCCAATAAAGTGGTGGCGCTGGTGGGGCCTTCGGGCAGCGGTAAGACCACTGTCGCGGCCTTACTCATCCGGCTTTATGATGTCTGCCAAGGTGAAATTTTGGCAGATCATTATCCAATTAAATCACTTGATCCCAATTGGTTACGCAATCAGGTGGGCGTGGTTTCACAAGAACCCATTTTAATTTCCGCGAGTATTGAAGAAAATATAAAATATGGCAACCCGACCGCTAACTATAGTGAAGTGGTAAGCGCCGCAAAACTGGCCAATGCGCATAATTTTATTATGGGCTTTACGGCGCAATATAAAACACAGGTTGGGGAACGTGGGTTGCAGCTTTCAGGTGGGCAAAAACAACGGATTGCAATTGCACGAGCTATTTTGAAAGATCCTCGAATATTAATTTTAGATGAGGCCACCAGTGCGCTGGACACCGAAAGTGAAGGTTTGGTGCAGGAGGCCTTAAGCAAATTAATGAAAAACCGAACAACTTTGATCATAGCGCACAGATTGTCTACAGTGCAAAATGCAGATTTAATTTGTGTATTAGAAAATGGAAAAATTGTTGAAAGCGGCCGGCACCTTGATTTATTAAAGAGTGAAAAAGGTTTATATAAAAAATTAGTTGAAGGCCAACTCAACTGAATATCTAGCTGAATATCTAACTGAATAACTAAATTAAAAGGAGATAAAAATGAGAGCAGTATTAGAAAGTACAAAAGTATCTGAGGGCGCAATGAATTCAATAGAAAATTTTCATCAAGACGATGTCAAGGAGGTTGAACAAGCTATTAAGGATCATCAGTATGTTATTGTAGGCATGAAGCAGAACCCGGTGGTGACTTCGGCACGTAAATTTTTGACAGAAAAAAATATCACCTATAAATATATTGAGCATGGCAGTTATTTTTCTAAATGGAAGCAAAGACTGGCCATCAAGCTTTGGAGTGGTTGGCCGACGTTTCCGATGGTTTTTATTGACGGTAAATTGATTGGCGGGTGTAAAGAATTAAAAACTCAGATGGAAAAAAACTAGGCATATGAAAAATATTAGAATTATTATGTTTTTTTTGATTTTGTTTAATCTGAACAGCGCGTATTCGCTAGACTCTTTAGCTTGGTTCAATTTAGGGGTGGCGCAATACAAACAAAAAAAATTTGATGATTCTAAAAAATCATTTAGCCAAGCAATTATTTTAAAAACTAAACTGACAGATGCCGCCTTATTTTATAGTGCCCTGGCTGAATTTAATTTGGTACAATATCCGGCCGCCGAAGCTCTTATTAAAAAAATAAATAAGAGTTCCATTTTTTTTACCAAGGGCCAAGAGTTACAGTTAGCAATAAGGACAAACTCAGATTCAATGTTGTTAAAATCCAAACAAGCTTACAGTGAATTTGATTATGAGTCTTGTCTTGAATTTATTCAAGAATCATATTTTGCGGATCACCCCACGGGCCTAAATATTTCTTCAATCTGTCAAAATAAATTGGTTCTCGAGAGGCAAGAGTATTCACAGGCGGTCCCTTCCGTTACACAGTCGTTACCTGCGTTGAGGAGTGACGACTCTGCAGTTTCTATGGATATGTTCTATTACTATGCTGATTTGGGCACTGGTTTTAGTAATAATATTTTTTTAACGAATGCAGCGCCGACAGAAAGAGCGGTCTATCAAGTTAGTGGCGGAGCCGAGTATATTTTGCGAAAGTCCTATGATTTGGGTCTAGGGATTAACTACGACTACAGCAATGTGGTGAGTCTTGCAAATGCGAGTAATGCGTATATAAATATTTACAGCCCCATTACTTTTTATTACGACAGCTCAGATTTGGCGCTATTGATGTATCTGAGTACCGCCCAAAACAACTCTGTAGCGACCTACAGAAAAACTGGTGCGAGTGCGGCTTATAAATACGGGTTAGCGGATTTTCAATTCGAATTGGCTTTAGATGTCTCAACTAAAAGTGCCGTAACGGCAACTTATAATTATGTTAATGGTAGTTATTTTTATAGTAAATTTGCGACATCCTACTTCATTGATAAAAATAAATTAACTGGATATGTGTCAGCTTCACAGAACAATTCCGGAGATCAGCCAGTTACAGGTGGCACCTTACCTTATGCCAACAAAGATACAGAACTAGGGGCGCTAGCAAGTTTTTGGTTAACGAAGTCATCACGGGTAATTTTTTCTTACTCTGTTGCAAAAATTAATTATTTAAACAAGCATTCAGTAAACAATATTTTTAGAGCCGATGAAGAATATAGAATTAAATTAAAATTTGAAAACAAGCTAAATAATTATTTAAAGCTTTATTTGGAGGCTGTATTAACAGATCATAAATCTAATTACGGAAACAACGAGGTTATTAACAAAAATTATAAAGAAAATTTATTAATATTTGGCCTTTTTTTGGGCAACTAATATGAATGATTCGGTAGCGCATGATTTTATAATAAAGTACCAAGAAGACGTTTTTAGATTTTGTTTTTACTTGTGTCGCAATGAGGCCCAGGCCGAAGACTTGGCACAAGAAACTTTTATTAAGGTTTTGGTAAATATCGAAAAAATTCAAAACCAAAAATCTTATTTATTTAAAGTGGCTAAAAATCTATTTATTGATAGGCAAAGGAAAAACAAATACGAAAAAATATTTTTGTCTGAGCAGCTAGAAAGTAAAACAATTAATCCGGTCGATTTAGAAATTTGGCAAACACTATTCAGTTTAGAATCGCAAGACCAAGATATTATACTACTGATCGATCGGGAAGGATTATCTCTTTCTGAGGCAGCCGTGGTTTTAAATCAAGCAGAATCTTCCCTTAAATCACGTTTAATGCGCGCTCGTGATAATTTTATTATAAAATGGAATAAATGAGTCTTTTTGTATTTTCAATCGTCTTATTGTTATTAACAAGATTTTAAATGAGATTATGAAAGGGGCTATAAAGGATGATTGATTTAGAAAATAAAGTCAAAAACTTGAACGGCCCTCAACCTAATACCTATTTTGCGGCCAAGGTTTTGGCACAAATAAAATACCGAGAGGCCAGAAATAAAATTTTTATCTGGAAGTTGGCTTCAGTTTTTAGTCTTGTAATCGGCTCGTTTTTTAGTTTTTATTACTTTCAAAAGACCGCTCATTACAGCTTGGATTATCAGCAGGCGCCGGTACATAAGTCAATGATGCTCGTATTACAAAGCACTCCTCAGGATTCTAAAATTACCTATGTCACTTTAGAGATTGATAACGGAATGTATTTTGAACTTAGTAAGTTAGAATTACGTCAGAAAAAAGAAATAACCATAGCAATAGATAGTGAATCTTTAAAATTAGGTCGCCTGCCTTTTGTATTCTCCGCTAATATAAGTGGTAAAAAAAATATCAAAATTAAATATTTAGATGCTGATTTTAATGAATTGTATGTCGAAACCCATTTTGTAGAATTTTTAGATTTAAATAAGACCAACAATAACAAAACAGGAGAAAGTACATGAAAAAGTTTTTAGTTGCATTTCTAGTATTAAGTTTATCACAACTTAGCGCCTTAGCCGTTGAAATGGCACCGGCCACCACAGAGGATTCAAAACGATTTGAATCTGAAACTGTAAGGAACGAACACAGTCACAAAAATAAACGTGAGATGCGTGAAGAGCGCCGCAAAAAACACAGTAAGGGCGATGAGCGCAGGGAAGACGGAAAATCCCGTAGTGACGACCGCAAGGATGATGATGGCGTTCGTAAAGAAAGTGGTTCTGATCGTAGTGAAGAGCGCAGCGAAGGAAAAAGACGAGGCCGTAAAGGTCGTGACCATAAAGACGATCACCGCAGCGACAGCCACAGTGAGCGCAGAGAAGACCGCAGAGAAGATCACAAAGAAGACCGCAGAGAAGATCACAAAGAAGATAGCCGCACCGATGACTCAGTACACGGACCAGGTCATAAATAAAGTTTAATGTATTAGCGAATTTTACGAATAGACTGGAGTTTGGATACATACAAACTCCAGTCATCGTTTTCAGCTATGGGTTTCCAGATACTTTCAATTTCATCAATAAGTAAAGTAACGGGTTCGTTAGCAGCAGAATTATGATTTAAGAGAGTTTCATCTGCAATTTCAAATTGTGAGAGCAACTTTAGAATATTTTTATCTATACTTTCATATTTTTCAATTAAGGCAGGGCTTTCAAGCACTTGCTTTGAATTAAAATTAAAAAAAGTTTCCTCAAAGTTTAGTTTATTTGTTTCCAGCAGCGTGAAGAATTTAGAAAGAAGATCAGCATTTTTAGTTTTAGAAGAAAATCGGGTTAAATTTAATCGTTTAAAAAAATAAATTTGAACATAGTTATTAAATAAATCCGAAAAGCTTTCTAAAATGGGCTGTGTTGCCAGATTAGGGTAGGCCATTTTTAAACTTAATGCTAATTGTTGTAGCGCCCATAAAAAAGAGGCCGGCTGGCGACCAAAACAGTAAAGTCCTTGCTGATCAAAATAGGCGGCTGTAAATTTAGGGTCGTAAACTGGCATAAATCTATAGGGCCCATAATCAAAGAGTTCTCCCGATATATTAATATTGTCGGTGTTGAGCACGCCATGAACAAAACCCGCCATCATAATTTGGGCGGCAAGTCTTGCATTGCGATCAACGACCTGCTGAAAAAATTTTGAAGCCATCAGAGTTTCATTTTGTAACTCTAACTCAGCCTTAGGTTCTGAATAATAGAAATACATACAGTAAGAGGTTAGTTTTTTAATATTTTCAATTTGTTTAAAGTAGGCCAATCTTTGAAATGTGCCAATACGAATGTGCCCCAAAGTGTAGCGGGTCAGTACCGCGGAACGCGTAGGGCTGGGCTCGTCATTACGTATTAAATTTTCTCCGGTTTCAAAGAAGCATAGGGTCTTAGAGGTGTTGACGCCCAATGATTCAAGCATTTCTGTGGCCAAAGATTCGCGTAAAGCACCCTTCAGTGTTAATCGGCCATCGCCGCTTCGAGAGTAGGGGGTTTGTCCACTGCCTTTTGTGCCAAGATCGTAATATTGATTGTTTGATTTTATTTGAGCGAATAAAAACCCCCGACCATCACCAATATCAGGGTTATAATGTTGAAACTGATGGCCGTGATAGCGCAGTGCTAGGGGTTCAGACAAATTGTTTTTAAGCGGATTAAATTGAGCAAAGTGATTTTTTTCAACATTGATTATTAAATCAAGACTTGAATTCCAATATCTTAAAATAGCTTTTGGAAATTTGGCGGCTGAAACTGGATCATAAAAATCCGCACCAAGTTGTAGTATTGGCAGTTGTTCATTGTTCCAAGGGTGCATGAATCAGGCTTTCGCGGCAGGGGGGGGGGCTCTCAGTGCGCGTCTTAATATCTTTCCGACATTGGTTTTGGGAAGTTCGGTTCTAAATTCTACGTGCTTGGGCACTTTATAATTTGTTAAAGATAATTTGGCAAAATCGATAACCTCTTTTGCAGTTAAGGAGGAATCTTTTTTTACCACCACCACCTTAACCACCTCACCGGAATGCTCATCTGGCACTCCAATAGCCGCAACTTCCAGAATCTGCGGATGTTTAGCAATAGCGTCTTCAACTTCATTGGGGTACACATTAAAACCTGATACTAAAATCATATCTTTTTTACGATCTACAATTTTAAAGAAGCCATCATCATCAAAAATGCCAATATCCCCAGTGTACAGCCAGCCTTTTTTAATTACTTTAGCTGTTTCAGCAGCTTGGTTGTAGTAACCCTGCATAACTTGTGGTCCTTTGATACAAATTTCACCGGGCTCTCCGGCCTTAGTTATTTCGTTATCATTGTCATCAACCAGCTTAATATCTGTATCTGGTAGTGGCAGTCCAATAGTGCTTACGCGATCTGTGCCATCTATAGGGTTGCAAGTAGCAACCGGTGAGCTTTCAGTTAAACCATAGCCTTCTATAACGTCTGTGCCGGTAGCCGTCAGCCACTTGTCTTTTACCGCTTTTTGTAGGGCCATGGCGCCAGCAATGCAAATTTTTGTGTGTGAAAAATCAACTTCTTTGATTTTTGGATGATTTGCTAAAGCATTAAATAAAGTATTTACTCCCGTTAAAATTGTGAATTTATATTTTTTCATAGTTTTGATAAAATCATTAAAATCGCGGGGGTTGGTAATAAGCACATTTTGTGTGCCGTATCTCATCAGCGCAAGACTGCAAACCGTTAAAGAAAAAATATGGTACATCGGAAGTGGTGTAATCGCAATTTCTTCACCGGGTACTAACTTAGGTTTCATCCAAGCGCAAATCTGCAATATATTAGCAATGATATTTTTGTGTGTTAACACGGCACCTTTAGAAACTCCGGTGGTGCCACCAGTGTATTGCAAAAAGGCAGTATCCTCTTGATTAAGTTTAGGCTGAATATAAGTTTTTTGTAAACCCAAGCTTAGGGCTTCAGACCAGGTGTGGTGCTGAAGTGAATAATCCGGCACCATTTTTTTTACTTTTTTTATAACAAAATTAATAAGGTGTTTTTTTATAAGGGGTAACTGATCGCCAATTTGGGTAACGATCACGTGTTTGATATTGGTTTCTGGAATAATATCTTCAAGCAACTTTGCATAATTAGCTAAGATCACAATGGCCACCGCGCCAGAATCTTTAAACTGGTGGCGCATTTCAGTAGTGGTGTAGAGTGGGTTGGTATTGACTACAATAAGGCCGGCTCTAAAAGCAGCAAAAAGCGTAATAGGATATTGTAACAAATTAGGCAATTGAATGGCAATGCGATCCCCTTTTTTTAGTCCCAAGTCATTTTGAAAATAAGAAGCTAGAATTCCGGATTGCACGTCAAGTTCATGATAAGTTAAGTCTATACCGAAATTAGAAAAAGCCACGTTATTTCTGTATTTGCGTATGGCTTCATCGCTAACTTCCAGAATGTTTTGATATTCATGCAGGTTAATAGTTAGTGGTACAGCTTTGGGGTAGTTTTTAGTCCATAAGTTTTTCATAGACTAAAATAGTGAACTATTACTTGCTAAATGAAAAGAGAAAACTATAACATAATTTAGATGAAGAGTTTAATAGGGATTAGCTTTGTAGTTTTGATTTCGTCCTGTACGCCTACCTGCGCACCTAAAGGCGCAGACTCAGCAGAGCCTGCTGTAAACGCCGCTGAGTTAGGGCATCAAAAACTAGTCATGGATGTTAAAATAAAGCCCACTGATTTTGATAAAATTCTGCGCGAAGCTATATATTTTTCTAGCAACTTAGAGAGGGAGGCTCTTAAATTAATTTTAAACGATAACTCGATGCAAAAACTTAGTCTTTTCTCAGTTTTAAGCTATATTGTTGAAATCAATACGGGGGCAAAAAAGACCACGCCCTACGGACTTGACTGCGGCACGTTTGAAGTAAATAAAGAGAAAAAAACAATTAAAATTTTTAAGTCTTGCGTTAGGCCTATTGTCGAAATAGCGCAAATTCAAATTTTACAAGAGAGCATGCTCTATGAAGTCGAATTTGTGATTAAAGAATGGGCAGATGTGGTGGGTTTAGCGGCGTCATTGACCGGAGACAATACGCGCTGCCTAATTAAAATTAAAGATAAAAAATTACAGCAGTTAAGCTGCGAGAACTGGTCGTATCAGACAAGTGAAGATCAAATTTCATCAACAATTATTAAAGCTAAATATTTTTTATTTCAGCGCGAGGCGCAAAAGCAATTTGTTATTAGGGGTGGTTTTTTCAGAGAACTTGTAGAAAATAAAAAAATAGATATAGTGGTGCCACTTGAAGGAATAATTAAAATTTTTGAAAAAGAAATTAAAGTTAGGGATGATTTTGCAGATAAAATAAATGAAAAAATAAATGAAACCAGTCAAGAAGCCAGTCAAGATATTGCGCCCGCCAGCCCTCCAGAAAGTAATTCACGCAGTCATCGCGGTCGGTAGTTTACTTCCGGATTTGTACACTTGCCCTTAGCTCTTAACGGCTTTCCAATCTTGGCTGAACAAAGGGCTTTCCATTTTTATTTTACGAATGCCGGTTTCAATTTCAATTTTTAATTTTAATGGAAATTGAGTTTCAATTTTTTTGACTTGTAATTTTTTCGGGAAAAATCCGAATTGATATTCTATGGCAGAAGCTAATCTGTCAATTTGGATATAATTATCAAAACTCAGCCCGCCGTTGATACTTCTGAAGTTACCAACAAACAGTAGCTGATCATTGAAATAGTGAACGGGACCATTGAAACTTTCAAAACGTTCAAGTTTACGCCAATGAAAGCCATTTTCAGTAATAAAAACTCCATGAGCCGAAAGCAGGCCCTTCATTGGGTTTTTAGGGTGGAAAGAAACAGATGAAATATCTTTTTTAAGCAGTTCATCGATTGTGTAATAAATTTGCTCCACTTCTTTCAGGGGTTTCCACCAGACGGGGCCATGTTCTTTGAGCAAGCTTTGGTTCCAAATTGTGATTTTATCGCGCACCACTTCGACTTGACTCCAGAGAGATATTTTTTGTGAGGTCGAGGCAATAATTCCTATTGTTGCAGGCGTGATGATTCCGGTTACGTCATTAAGTAAAATAAAAATATTTTGTGCTGTTTTAATTTTGTCGAACTCACGGGATTTAACCTGATGCCATTTGTTTTTAGCATAAACAAATGTGGCAAAATCAAATTTGGTAATAAGTTCTGACAGTTGCACATAGCCCTCGTAGTTTTGATACTTAACTAAGGCAAAATGATCACTGTATTTTTCAACTACTAAACGCGTACCTTGTGGGATTGTGGTTTGTACGCTTGATTGAGTCTGAGCTTTTGTTCTAAGGTAAATATCTTTTAAGCTCATGACATAGCCAAGATCGTAGGCGTCCGCCTGCACGTCACTAATATTTTTTTTGAGCAATAGTTTTTTTTCAGTATTAAATAATTGTAAACTTTTGGTGTTGGTTTCAACAACTTTAAGGCGTTTCTTATTTTTAGGATCAATAACGTATCGTGAAAGATGTGTTGCGAAAAGCGGCTGTATTTCATTGTGACTGAAGTACAGTTTATTCCATTTGTAGAATTGGTCAGAACCATATCGGGTTTTTAGCAGTTGCTTTTTTAAGTTTTTGATATTGATTGAGCCCGAAGGAAACAGGCTATTAATTGATTTATAAAAGGGCACTTCTTGGGTAGCGGTAGCATTTGCCAAGTGCATATTAAATAAACCGAATAAAATAGAGCTAAAAATGACGAATAGCATCTAAGTTCATTCTCAGAGGGGAATTCTCTGCAATCAAGGCCAGTTCTTTGCTATAGTGTGCTATTTTGAAAATATTTAATATAAGCATACAAAATAAATATAAGCGGAGGTGTTATGGATATCAATTCTATTAAAAAAATTGGTGTGATAGGCGCGGGACAAATGGGTAGTGGAATTTCGCAAGTGGCGGCAGTTAGTGGATTCGATGTGGTGATGTTTGATATTTCGCCAGCCGCCCTAGACAAAGGTCTTGGAGTTATTTCTGCAAGTTGCAATCGTTTAATTAAAAAAACCACAATAACCGAAGATCAAAAAAAAACGTTATTAACCAAAATTAATATCAGTTCTAAAATGGCAGATCTTTCAAACTGCGATTTTGTGGTTGAGGCCGCAACTGAAAACATGGATTTAAAACTGAAGATATTCCGTGAACTGGATGAAGTCGTTAAAAAAGAAGCGGTGCTGGCTTCCAACACATCGTCTATTTCCATTACTAAAATAGCCTCGGTCACAAGGCGGCCCGAACTTGTTGCGGGCATGCATTTTATGAATCCGGTACCCTTGATGCAATTAGTTGAAGGTATTCGCGGTTTACAAACATCTGATAGCACATTTAAAACCACCAAGTTGTTAGCAGAGAAATTAGGAAAAGTATTTGTTGAAGCCAGCAAAGACATGCCGGGTTTTATTGTAAACCGAGTTTTAATGCCAATGATTAACGAAGCGGTTTATACGCTGCACGAAGGTATTGCAAGTGTAGAAAGTATTGATCAAGCCATGAAGCTTGGTACAAATCAACCCATGGGGCCGTTAAGCTTGGCCGACTTTATCGGCTTAGACACTTGTTTGGCGATTATGAATGTTTTGCATGAGGGTTTGGGCGATACTAAATACCGTCCGTGCCCATTATTAATAAAGTATGTCGAAGCCGGGTGGCTGGGGCGCAAAACCGGGCGTGGATTTTATAATTACCAAAATAAATAAAATCAGCTGGCTGCGGCTAAAAAAAACAGAGGAGAGATTTCTATGGCATTTCAATATCAAAATATCAAACTAGAAGTGCAAGCAAGCGCGGTGTGGGTTCTTACTCTAAACCGGCCGGAGGCCTTAAATGCACTTAATGTAAATTTACTTAATGAAATGGCCGATGGCATTCGGCAGCTATCTGAAATGAAGTTTGAAGATGTAAAAGCTCTTATTATTACTGGCAGCGGGGAAAAAGCATTTGTCGCTGGGGCGGATGTTAAAGAGATGCTGAATTTTAATGAAGATCAGGCCATGCATTTTGCAAAACGCGGACAGAGTATTTTTCATGAGCTTAATTTATTAAAAATTCCGGTAATTGCCGCCGTGAATGGTTTTGCCTTAGGTGGTGGTTTAGAACTGGCTTTAGCTTGTGATTTTATTATAGCCAGCGAAAATGCTAAGTTTGGTTTACCCGAGGTCAGTCTAGGTTTAATTCCAGGATTTGGTGGAACCGTAAGACTTACGCGTGCCATTGGCATTCGTAAAGCACGAGAATTAATTTATTCTGGTGATATAATAACCGCAAATCAAGCTTTTGACTGGGGACTGGTGAATCATGTTGTGCCCATAAGTGAACTTATGAAGACAGTTACTAAAAAAGTTGAAATGATTTTAAGTCGCTCGCCATTAGCTGTGGCTGAATCCAAAAAATCAATTAATCAGGCCTTTGATTTAGAAATTGAAGCGGCCTTACAAAATGAGGCTGAAATTTTTGGGGCCTTATTTACATCGTATGATGCCGATGAGGGTAAAAAAGCCTTTGTTGAAAAAAGAAAAGCCATATTTAAAGGAGAGTAATTTTAAATGAGCATATTAAATGAGCATATTAAATGAGCAGCCCCACTGAATTTCCGGTTCGCATCGTTACCGCGGCCTCGCTCTTTGATGGCCATGATGCCAGTATCAATATTATTAGGCGCATGCTGCAAGAAGGCGGCGCTGAGGTCATTCATTTAGGGCATAACCGCTCGGTGCATGATGTGGTAAAGGCCATATTGCAGGAGGGCGCGCAAGGCGTGTGTATTTCTTCTTATCAGGGTGGGCACATTGAGTATTTTAAATATTTAAAAGACCTACTAAATCAAGCAGGGGCCAGTTATGTCAAAATTTATGGAGGTGGGGGCGGAGTTATTGTTCACGAAGAAAAACGAGAACTTGAAGCTTATGGCATTGCACAGATATTTCATCCCGATGACGGAAGAAAACTAGGCTTATTGGGTATGATTCAAATGATTATTACCGGCTGTGATTTTGATTTAATCAAGGCACAAAAAAATAATGAAAAAAAACAGGTTTTTGAAAAAGATTTGATTCCCTCAGTTGAGTTGGGACTGGCGCTCACCGCCATTGAGAATGGTATTTTAGATATTAAACTCGATCAATTTGGTTTGTCGGCGTTTGTCAAAAAAAATAAAACCCCCTTAGTTTTAGGAATAACCGGCACGGGTGGCGCCGGAAAATCTTCTTTAATCGACGAAC
>Ga0105164_10000158_pt1 | contig 50404 bp, 59 predicted proteins | sample VDWuncwatermetaG_FD_89674 | JGI IMG/M metagenome (GOLD analysis project Ga0105164, IMG submission 89674) | Wastewater microbial communities from Netherlands to study Microbial Dark Matter (Phase II) - VDW unchlorinated drinking water | ecosystem: Environmental > Aquatic > Freshwater > Drinking...
CATTAGTGTCCGGAGATTAAATCGAATATATTCAATTGGTTATCGTTTTGCGATTCGTTCATATTGTTTTCATTATTTGTAAGTAATTGATCGAGCGGTATTTTCTCGAAAAGTGTCAGACTTAAAATCTGTAAAATTGTGTAAAGAGAGGTCTCTGTTTTGAGACGTTTTTTTACAATGGCGACCAGCACGTATACGCTGATTGCGATCCAAATTTGTGTTTTGACTGCGTTCTCGGTGGTGCCATAGAACTTCTTGATTCGGAGATGCTGTTTGATCCATTTGAAGAACAGTTCGACCTGCCAGCGACAGCGATACAACTGCGCAATGGTCAACGCAGGCAAGTCGAAATTGTTGGTTAGAAAGACCAGATATTTCTTGTGTTCGGTATCGTAAAACTTGATGCGGCGCAGGTGTTGTGGGTAATCGTGGCTGGCCTTGATTGAGGTCAAAGCAATAGTTTGATCGCAACGCAGACCAGTGGATTTGTCCACGGTGCGGGAGTAAACGCGACGAAACAGCAGATTGGATTTTCCCCGAATGACAAAGAACGCCTGTGCTTGATGCAGGGTGAACCAGCGGGCGAAGTCGGTGAAGCCGCGATCCATGATGTAAAAACTGCCGGCTTCGGGTATCAGGATGTCGAGTACATTGACCTCGTGCATCTTGCCATCGCTGATGTGAATGAAGGTCGGAATATTGCCGCGAAGATCGAGCAGCGTATGCATCTTGACTGCGGCTTTGGCCTGACGAAATCGCGCCCAGGGAAAGACGCTCAGGCACAAGTCGATGGTCGTGGTATCGAGTGCATAGACCGTTTGCTCCAGCTCCACTGCAAAGTTGTCGCTGGCGTAAAGCGCTCTGGCGGTTTGAATCAGGCTGATCGCGAAATCCGCGTAGATGCGGCAGTCGCGCTGCTCGTTGGCATCGGCTAACGTGCTCTTGGCGATGTTGCCACGGATGCCCAAATGGTAAAGCTTGGTTTGATGGGCGCGCAGACAGGTTTCGATGTCGCGCAGGCTTTCGCGGTAGGTCAGTTGCGCGAATGCCATACAGAAAAATTGATCGAGATGGGAGAATTTGAGTGCTGGATATCGACTTGGATAGTTGGCTACGCACTGGCGAAATATGGGCAGTGGCAGATATGCCATCAGTTGTGCGAACACCAATTTTCCTGCGTGCATTTTCAAACCCCTGATAAAAGTCGGGATTTTGACGCAAGTTGAAATCGATTTCAGAAAAATATGTCATTTAATAAATTAAATTCAGTGAGTTACCCTGTGTATAACTTCGTATCTCCGGACAGTAGTGCCGGCGTATATCTTCACAGATGGATTGGCCGAACGGTGCAATCCGTGTAAGGTTTGCCTTGTCTTTTCCTGAATGTGCTGAGCAAGACAGCGAGCGACCTGAACAAAGTTTTCATATATCGGGTTGACTCAGGATGAGCTGCCGGGAAACGATCATGAATGAATCATAAGTTTTTACGACTTTAATAAACGCAAAGGGCAGATAATGGATACGGCACGAGAAACTTTTGTATCCGCTTTTTTTAAGCTTGAATCAGCGGGCGGTATTATCCTGATGTTAGCTGCCGCACTGGCTGTCGTACTCGCCAATTCTCCACTGCATCCCTATTATGAACTGCTGCTCGATACGCCCGTCGCGGTTCGCATTGGTGCGCTCGAAATCGCCAAGCCGCTGCTGCTCTGGATTAACGACGGCTTAATGGCGGTGTTCTTTTTTCTGGTCGGACTGGAACTCAAACGCGAGTTGCTTGAGGGCGAATTATCCGACAGACGCAACATCATCCTGCCTGGCATGGGTGCGATTGGCGGCATGGCGGTGCCTGCGCTGATCTATCTCTACCTGAATTTCAGCGATCCGATGGCCGTTGGCGGATGGGCAATTCCTGCCGCCACCGATATCGCTTTTGCGCTCGGCGTGTTGTCGCTGCTCGGCTCGCGCGTGCCAGCCTCTCTGAAGATATTTCTCACCTCGCTGGCCATCTTCGATGATATCGGAGCAATCCTGATCATTGCGTTTTTTTACACCGCCTCAATTTCGCTTCCGGCGCTGCTCGTCTCGGCAGGTTGTATCGCCGCGCTGGCTTTTTTGAACAGCCGCCATGTTGAAGCTAAAAGTCTGTATATCGGCATCGGCATCGTGATGTGGGTGGCCTTGCTGAAGTCAGGCGTGCATGCGACATTAGCCGGCGTTATGCTTGCGATGTTCATCCCGATGCGCTCAAAAACGAATCCGGAATACTCGCCGTTGAAAGACATGGAAAGCGATCTGCATTCCGTGGTCGCATTCATCATCCTGCCGGTGTTCGCCTTTGCCAATGCAGGCATCGGGATGATCGGCGTGGGTTCGGAACACTTTTTTCACAATGTGCCGATGGGCATCGCACTGGGCCTGTTTGTCGGCAAGCAAATCGGCGTGTTTGGTTTTTGCGCCCTGGCGATTAAGCTGGGTGTATCGACGCTGCCCAGAGGGATGAGCTGGCGCGCGCTGTACGGCACCGCGGTGCTGTGCGGCATCGGTTTTACGATGAGTCTGTTCATCGGTTCGCTGGCATTCGAAGAAAACGGCATCAACCGGATGTTCGATGAACGCCTCGGTATCATCTTCGGCTCTGTCTTATCCGGCATCGCAGGTTATTTGATACTGCGCACCAGTCTGAAGACTGGCAACCCGCGTAACAACGAAGGCGCCGAAACGCTGTCATGATCCAGGTATAGATGAGCTTATTGGTACCGGTAACTCATGGAGATAAATGCCTCGTCCTGCACGCGGGTATTCACCTGCGGGGTTTGGCTGATGGCTGAGCCTAGCCATCAGCGCAGCATATAGATATTTGCAATCCAATCACCCTCAACCGGCCCTGCAAACCCGAGCATCGGGGTGGTCGTGGCCTTCGGGGTATATGCAGGATAAATGCCGGCTGTTGCCTCGGATGCCGATACTCCATAGAAATAGCGCGTGTATTGGGCAGATAAGTGTTCGAAGCCCGCCATCGGGTAAACAACGGTGTTACCCGCATTAAACTTGCCGGCATAGATCAGCTCGTAAAGATTGCCGTGAGATTGGTTGGTGTCGTAAAACGCATTCAGGAAAAAACCACCGACAGGCGTCTGTTGAAAAGTCCCGATGCGAGGCGGAAGGGAATTCTTTCGTTCGCCTATGCCGCGCAGTGCTGTTGGTTTTGTATCCGTCCAGATTGAGCCGTCCGACAATTTCAAGATGGCCGTAGTCAAAATAGGCATAGGGATCAGCGTATTGCTCTCACCCTTCACGGGATTTGTGCTTGTATGCACGGCAGCATCTACATCACCTTTTATATGAAAAATCTTCTTCAGCCAGAACGGCTGTGCCGGAAATAATAAGGTTCACAGCAAACGCGACGGGTAATGGGTTGGGCAGGAGTTTCGTGGCTTGAATGTTCCTTTGAACGACATGGCGTATTGTAAACCCGTCGGCTGGCCGTGGGATCCTTTTCTGTCTTAACTCATATTCAGCTGAACAACAGTCCTTCAGCGGGCAATTAAAAGATTTTTCGCGTGCTTGAGTTAAACTTGGCGTAACCACTCATGAATTTTACGAATTATTTTGATTTCAACTTCTCACACACCGATGCGCATCTCCCATTTAACCCGGCGCCTGCGCGATCTTGGGGCGAAGCCGTGTCACGAGGACAGGCTGCTGCGCGGCTGGTCACAGGTGTCATCCTGCGACAGAAAAAACAGTCCCGCTGACAATTTCTTTCCGGCAGCGATGCGCAATGCGTTGTCTGGGATTGAGGCGGAACTGGCGGGTTTAGCGAAATTACACGGTGAATATCCGGCAGGCGAGGGCGTCGCACGCCTGCTGGTAGAGCTTAATGATGGGCAGATGGTGGAGAGCGTGCTGCTGCCGCGCGGCGGGCTGTGTATCTCGACGCAAGTGGGGTGTGCGGTAGGCTGCGTGTTCTGCATGAGCGGCCGCAATGGTTTGATTCGTCAGCTGGGCAGCGCGGAGATCGTCGCGCAAGTGGTGCTGGCACGCCAACGTCGCACCGTATCCAAGGTGGTTTTTATGGGGATGGGCGAGCCTGCGCACAATCTTGATAATGTGCTGGATGCGATTGAATTGCTCGGCACCGTGGGCAACATCGGCCACAAGAATCTGGTGTTATCTACGGTGGGGGATTTACGTGTGTTTGAGCGACTGCCTTTGATGAAGGTCAAACCGGCACTCGCCTTGTCCCTGCACACCACCAATGAGACTTTGCGCAACAGATTGCTGCCCAACGCGCCGCAGATCGCAATCGATGCACTGGCGGACTTGGCCGAACAGTACGCACGAGCAAGTTCTTATCCTGTTCAGTATCAGTGGACGCTGATCGAGGGCGTGAACGACAGCGATGCAGAGATCGACGGGATTGCCAGGCTGCTGGCCGGCAAATACGCTGTGATGAATTTCATTCCCTTTAACGATGTCGATGGGCTGGCCTGTCGCCGGCCTTCGACCGAACGCATCGGGGCGATGGCAGACACGCTCAAGCGAATGGGGGTGCTTGTAAAAGTACGCGATTCGGCAGGGCAGGAAATCGAAGGTGCGTGCGGGCAGTTACGGGCACGCGCAGAAAAGGGTAAGCCACTCCGGCAAACATGATATTTAGCGGAACCGGGTGCGTTCCGATTTCGCGAATTTTGCACTGTACGGTAGAATGCCGAACCATGAATACCCTACAACTTTCCGTCATTATTCCGGTTTATAACGAAGAGCAAGGTTTGCAGACATTGTTCGACCGTCTGTATCCGGCTCTGGACCAGCTGGACATCGCCTACGAGGTCATTTTTATCAACGATGGCAGCCGCGACCGTTCTGCTGCGATTTTGCGATCCCAGTTCCAGATGCGTCCTGATGAGACGCGGGTGATCCTGTTCAACGGTAATTTTGGTCAGCATATGGCCATCATGGCGGGCTTCGAGCAATCGCGCGGACAGTGCGTGGTAACGCTCGATGCCGATCTGCAGAATCCGCCCGAAGACATAGGCCTGTTGCTGGAAAAAATGAACGAGGGCTATGACTATGTCGGCTCTATCCGCCGTCAGCGCAGCGACAGCTGGTGGCGACATGTCGCGTCTCGTGCGATGAACAACCTGCGCGAACGTATCACGCGCATCAAGATGACCGACCAGGGCTGCATGTTCCGTGCCTACGACCGGCAGATCATCAATGCGATCAACAGCTGCCAGGAGGTCAATACCTTTATTCCCGCTTTAGCTTACAGTTTTGCGCGCAGGCCGACCGAAGTGGTGGTCGGGCACGATGAGCGCCTGGCAGGCGAGTCGAAATACTCCTTGTACAGTCTGATCCGTCTGAATTTTGATTTGATGACCGGATTTTCGCTGGTGCCGCTGCAGATTTTCTCGATGGCGGGGATGGTGGTATCGGGTCTCTCCGGTATTTTCTTTGTCTTTCTGCTGGTGCGCCGTCTGATTATCGGTCCTGAAGCGGAAGGTCTGTTCACGCTGTTTGCGCTGGTTTTCTTCATGATCGGCATCACGCTGTTCGGTATCGGCCTGCTGGGAGAATATATAGGACGCATCTATCAGCAGGTGCGCCACCGGCCCCGCTATCTGGTTGAAGCCGTTCTGGAAAAAAAGGAGCGCGGGTCGGGGATTGAGGCGCGGGTTAATGACGGAGACGCAATGCTATGAGTGTTTCGCACCATCATAAGGAAGTGGGTTTGGCTCAATCCCCGAACCTGACTCCTCAAGCTACTGCGGTTGTTTTTGCCTATCATAACGTCGGTGTGCGCTGCCTGTCCGTATTGCTGGCGCACGGCGTGGATGTCAAACTCGTCGTCACGCATTGCGACAATCCAAATGAGAATATCTGGTTTGACAGTGTTGCGAAGCTGGCCGCACTGCACGGCATACCCGTGATTACGCCGGATAATCCGAATGCAGATGAGGTGGTTGAACAGATTCGCGCCTTGCAGCCTGACTTCTTTTTCTCGTTCTATTACCGTGAGATGCTGAAGGCACCGCTTTTGACGATTCCGAAAAAAGGGGCGCTGAATATGCATGGATCGCTGCTGCCGAAATATCGCGGGCGCGTGCCGGTGAATTGGGCGATAATTCGCGGCGAGACAGAGACCGGTTCCACTTTGCATTACATGACTGAGAAACCGGACAACGGTGATATCGTCGCGCAACAGGCCGTACCGATTTTGCCGAATGATACGGCGCTGCAGGTCTTTCAGAAGGTAACGGTCGCGGCCGAGATGGCGCTGAACGGGGTGCTTCCCGCGTTGCTGGCAGGCGAAGCGAAAGCCCATAAACAGGATTTGAGTCTGGGCGGGTATTTCGGCGGTCGCAGTGCAAAAGATGGCGTGATTGACTGGACTCAATCTGCGCAGGATATTCACAATCTGGTGAGAGCCGTCGCACCGCCTTATCCGGGTGCGATGACGCAACTGGCGGGTAAACCGATGCGCATCTTGCAGACGATGCTGACTCAATGCACAGTGACGGGTCAGACGCCTGCTTTTTATGTTAAAGATGGAAAAACGTATGCCGTTTGCGGGCAGGGTGTGTTGCGGATCGTCTGTTTTGAACTGGATGGACTGGAAATGAGCGCGACGGAGTTTGCTGCTGTATTCGGGTCGAACAAATTTGAATTTAATTGTTAAGGAAATGAAATGAAAAAAGTATTGATCCTCGGTGTGAACGGCTTTATCGGCCACCATCTGTCCAACTGCATTCTGAATACCACAGACTGGGAAGTGTACGGCATGGACATGAGTTCAGAGCGCATTTCTGATCTGATCGGTCACGAGCGTTTTCATTTTTTCGAAGGTGATATCACGATCAATAAGGAATGGGTTGAATACCATGTCAAGAAATGTGATGTGATCCTGCCACTGGTTGCGATCGCCACGCCATCGACTTACGTCAAGCAACCGCTGCGCGTGTTCGAACTGGATTTCGAAGCCAATATGCCGATCGTGCGTGCTGCTGTGAAGTACGGCAAGCATCTGGTATTCCCGTCCACCTCTGAAGTGTACGGCATGTGTCATGATGAAGAGTTTGATCCTGAAAATTCCGAACTGATCTGCGGCCCGATCAACAAGCCGCGCTGGATTTACTCCTGCTCCAAACAGCTGATGGATCGCGTGATCTGGGGTTACGGCATGGAAGGGCTGAATTTCACGCTGTTCCGCCCGTTCAACTGGATCGGCGCGGGGCTGGATTCTATCCATACACCGAAGGAAGGCAGTTCGCGCGTAGTCACGCAGTTCCTGGGGCATATCGTGCGTGGAGAAAATATCAGTCTTGTTGACGGCGGTCAGCAAAAACGTGCGTTTACCTATGTGGATGATGGCATTGCCGCGTTGATGAAAATCATCGAGAACAAAGACGGGATCGCAACCGGAAAAATTTACAACATCGGCAATCCGGTGAATAACTTTTCGATTAAAGATCTGGCTGACATGATGCTGTCTCTGGCGAACGAGTATCCTGAATATCGTGAATCCGCGCACAAGGTGCAGATCATCGAAACCACTGCGGCAGCTTACTATGGCAAAGGCTATCAGGACGTGCAGAACCGCGTACCTAAGATCACTAATACCTGCGAAGAACTGGGCTGGGCACCATCTATCAATATGGCCGATACCTTGCGGAATATATTTGACGCATATCGCGGTCAGGTTGGCGAAGCGCGCAAGTTGATGGACTAATGGATTAAGGGGGGCGGGCCGATATCAAACCGCTGCTCTGTCTATAACACATTCCTCAATGAAACAACTCGCACTTAAAATCGATGTGGATACCTATCGCGGCACCCGCGAGGGTGTTCCGCGTCTTGTTGATATGTTGCAGCGCGCTAATGCGCAGGCAACTTTTTTTTTCACGCTGGGTCCGGATCATATGGGTCGCGCCATCAAGCGTGTATTTCGTCCCGGCTACCTTAAAAAAGTCTCACGCATGTCTGTTGTCGAACACTACGGCATCAAGACACTGCTCTACGGTACTCTGCTGCCAGCACCCGATATCGGAAAAAAATGTGCTGACATCATGCGCAATGTTCGGGATGCGGGATTTGAAGTCGGCATTCATTGCTTTGATCACATCCGCTGGCAGGACCATGTGGCTGACAAAGATGCAGTATGGACGAGGCGAGAGCTGCAGCGCGCAGTGGATCGCTACACGGATATATTCGGTGAAGCGCCTCACGCGCACGCTGCCGCCGGCTGGCAGATGAATCGTGAGGCGCTGCGCCAGATGCAGCGGCTAGGGTTCGACTACAGTTCGGACACGCGCGGCACGCATCCTTTTATTCCGACCTGGCAGGCTGAAATCATCGCCTGTCCGCAGCTGCCGACGACGCTGCCGACGCTGGATGAACTGATCAATCGGGACGGCATTACGTTAGACAATATTGCCGCGCATGTCCTACAGCTGACAGCCAGCGCGCCGGCGACGGGTCATGTCTATACCTTGCATGCGGAACTCGAGGGTGGCAAGTGGATGCCTATCTTCGAGCAGTTGCTGCAAGGCTGGCAGAAACAGGGTTATGATCTGGTATCCATGCAGCAATACCTGCAAGGTCTGGTGGCGGAATCATTGCCGCGCCATGAAGTGGTCATGGGCGAAATCGAGGGGCGTATAGGTTTGTTTGCAGTGCAGGGCGAAAAAAGCTGATTCATTGTGCTGGCAGTTAGTATTTATGATTCACTGTGAGCTGCCGATAAAGCAATAAAGCGAGGTGTCGTGATGGTTGATAACAAACTGTTAAACGAATGGGTCGTCAGACTGAGCAAAAGTGAACTTCCCGTCCTGAAACATACTGCACGGGATCTCACGGCATTGCGTGAGGATGAGGATAAATTGTCGGCTCACGCCATTGCGCATGCGATTGAACGGGATCCTGTCATGACCGTCAAGCTGCTGCGCTATCTGCAAAGTCATAAGCATCGCGCGCAAACATCAGATGTCGTACAGGTCGAGCAGGCTTTGCTGATGCTTGGCATGGAGCCTTTTTTTAAGCATGTTGCCCCCCAGCCGCTGATTGAAGACTTGCTTAAAACGCACCCGGTGGCACTCCCGCCTTTGTTGCGCATGGTGCATCGTGCACATCGGGCCTCTGAATATGCCTTTGACTGGGCAGTCTACCAGCACGACCTGCATTTCGAAGAGGTGAGGGTTGCTGCGCTGCTGCATGATATCGCCGAAATCCTGATGTGGTGTTTTGCGCCGGATAGTATGTTGAAAATCCGCGATATCCAGTTAAACGACAAGGCCTTGCGCAGTCACGATGTGCAGCAGCAGGTGCTGGGTTTTACGCTGGGTGAATTACAGAAAGAGCTGGCGGTGCGCTGGGGGTTGCCGGAATTGCTGATTACACTGATGAATGGCACAAGTTCGCATACGCCCCGGGTTCGTACCGTCACGCTGGCTATTAATCTGGCGCGTCATTCTGCCAACGGATGGGACGATGCTGCGTTGCCTGATGACTACAAAGCGCTGGGAGAATTGCTGCATCTGCCGTTTGATCAGGCCATGGCGATGGTGGCTGTCGATGCCGGTATCGTGTGCGACCTGAACAAACCCCACTAAAATACTGAAAAAATTATCCGCTTGAGAGACGGATAATTCTTGTCTAGCTTTCGCGTCCGATTCCGAAATACTCGAATCCCAGCGCCTTCAAATCGGCAGGTTCAAACAGATTCCGGCCGTCAAAGATGATCGCCTGCTTCAGTCGCGCCTTGATGATGGCAAAATCGGGGCTCTTGAACGCTTTCCATTCAGTCACGATAATCAGCGCATCCGCGTTGTGCAAGGCATTCTTCGCATTGTCAGCATAAGACAGATCGGCCCGCTCACCATAAATATGCTGCGTTTCTTTCATCGCAGCCGGATCAAATGCCGTCACTGTCGCGCCACGAGCCCACAGACCTTCCATCAGCACGCGACTGGATGCTTCGCGCATGTCGTCAGTGCCAGGTTTGAATGCCAGACCCCATAGTGCGAAATGTTTGCCGGTCAAGTCATCACCGAAGCGTTTGATGATCTTGCTCAGCATGACATATTTTTGTGCGTTGTTAACCTGTTCGACCGCCTCGAGTACCTTGGAGGGTAAGCCGTATTCCGCGCTGGTGCGTTGCAATGCCCGAACGTCCTTGGGGAAGCATGAGCCGCCGTAGCCGCAGCCTGCATACAGAAAGCTGTAACCGATGCGCTGATCCGAACCGATGCCCTTGCGTACATGCTCAATGTCTGCGCCGACACGTTCAGCCAGATTAGCCAGTTCGTTCATAAATGAAATACGCGTGGCCAGCATGGCATTGGCTGCATATTTGGTTAATTCTGCTGAGCGGATGTCCATCACCATCAGGCGTTCGTGATTGCGCTGGAAAGGTGCGTACATTTCTTTCATGATTTTGATGGCAGCCTCATCTTCGGCGCCGATCACAATGCGATCCGGGCGGTTAAAGTCTTCTATCGCCGCGCCTTCTTTGAGAAATTCTGGGTTAGATACCATGGAAAATTCGGTTTTCAGTCCGCGTTTTTCCAGCTCATCCTGCATTGCCTGTTTGACCTTGTCAGCCGTGCCGACGGGCACCGTCGATTTATCCACGATAACTTTGTATTCGGTCATGTGGCGGGCAATGCTGCAGGCGGCTGCAATTACATATTGCAAATCAGCAGAGCCGTCTTCGCCGGAAGGGGTACCTACCGCAATCATCTGCACCAGGCCGTGAGCGACGCTGTCCGCGACATCCGTGGTGAAGCGCAGGCGTCCTGCTGCGATATTGCGTTTGATGACTTCATCAAGGCCGGGTTCATAGATCGGCACGCCGCCATTATTGAGAATTTCAATTTTGCGCGGATCCACATCCAGACACAGTACGTCATTGCCCAAATCCGCCAGGCATGCGCCTGACACTAAACCGACATAGCCGGATCCGATTACAGTGATTTTCATTACAGGATAGTTTTTAGGAAATGAAGCGTGCATTATGCCGCAGAACGGCGTGTTCGTCAGCGTCTGCCTGGATATGATTGCATGATTGTTATCTCCGCCCGGCCTGATTTGAGTATAGGGAAAATGATTGCTATTTAATGCACGGGTATATTATTTATGAAAAATGTAAATTTTCAGTTGACCGATTTCTGATTATCTATATAATTCGGCCCTCTTCATTCCCTGATAGCTCAGCCGGTAGAGCGACGGACTGTTAATCCGCAGGAGTCGTGTTGTTCCCCTAAAGAAATCAAGTAGTTACCCCACTTAGTACCTCCCTGCGTGTCCGCTGTGTGTCCTGATAGGGGGGTTAATGTAGTAGAAGTTTTCCCCGATCCTGATGATAGATTCCCTGAGAATCAACGTCAGGATTTTCATTTGTCTAACCTTTATCAACTATCAAACAGTTAGGAGTTCAGCATGAGATTCAATTGGAAGAAAAGTAAGACGGTGTTTCGCGTGGCCGTAGTGGTGTTCCTGATGTTGTCCGTGGTGTACCACCTCGCAGTGGTCATCAGGGATTCGTATGTTGAATATGGCAGGGCGCTCCGCTATGAGTTCTTAGGGGGCATTCGGGCGCTCAAAGCTGGGCGCAGTGATGTGATCTGATTCTGATAGGGGGGTTACAGTAGGGAGGCTCTTAAGGATACATAAAGAAGAGGCTCACTTATCCCCCTGTTTACGGGATGCAGCCCTGAGGGACTTCCAGCGGTCATACGAGATGCTACAGGATTCCGCTGTTGCCCCAATGTAACTCCCAGTAGGTAGCTCAACCTCAGTAACACACCTTTCCAGATCATCCAGATATGCCGAGTGAGAATCAGGGTCAGTCCAGATGAAGTACACGAGGACTGTGATGACAGCGGCTATCAAGTATTTAGGCATTGGAAGTAATCAATTCAAGGAGGACACCAATTGTACCTCCGCCCCCTCAACAGTCAACCAACCTTTAAGGCATAGCCAAGGAGTAACACCACATGGAACAAGCAGAACTTATCGAACGCCAGATTGAACGGGAAGAGGAGATGCGTGGTGAGGGCATCGCCCGTTACCTAAAGAACACCGCTAATAACCCCGAGGCTGAACTTCCTCCGGGGATGCGTATGTTGAAGCACACAGTCGGCAAGATGTCCGAGGCAGTTACAGCGTGGATCGCTGATGTACGCGCTGGGAAGGCCCGTAAGTATTCCCATGTGGCTAATGCTCTCCAGCTGTGCGGTGTGGATGCAGTGGCGTACCTCACCATGCGCCATGCGATCAACGCGGTGTCTGGTAAGGTCAAGGTGACTAGCTTCGCTATCTCCCTCGGGACAGCCATCAGTGATGAGATTGAGTTCGCCCAGTTCAAAGCTGCACATCCCGATACATTCAAGCGTGTCGCCAAGAAAGTTGAAGAGTCCAGCAATTCAGAGTACCGCACTAAGGTGCTTCACTTGATACGCCGCAGGGAAGGTGTTCAAGACCTCGGATGGGACAAAGCGGGTAAGCTCCAGATCGGTACTCTGTTGATGGAGTTGGCTATCAAGTCTACAGGGATCGTGGAACTGGTGACTCTCACCGAGGGACATCACAACAAGGCGCACCACTTGGTAGGCACTGAGAAGACCCGTAAGTGGATGTCGAACCAGCACGAGTATTGCCAAGCTATGCTCCCGTTGTATATGCCCATGCTGTGCAAGCCTAATGACTGGATCAGCCCGTTCTCTGGCGGCTACATGACGCACCGGATGGACATGATAAAGACCCCCAACAAGAACTACCTTGAGGAACTGGAGAACCTTGAGATGCCTATGGTTTATACGGCCCTCAATGCGCTCCAAGGGACTGCATGGAGAATCAACCGCAAGGTTCTTGAGGTGCTGAAGGATGTGTGGAATATCGGGGATGCACGGGCGAAGCTGCCCAACAAAGACCCGTTGCCCATTCCTAACAAGCCGTTCGACATCGATGATAACGAGGAATCCCTGAAGGAGTGGAAGAAGAAGGCTGCAACGATCCACACCAAGAACAACCGTAACCTATCGAAGGTGTCCGGTGTGGGGCAGAAGATTTACCTCGCTGAGAAGTACCTTGAGGAAACTGAGTTCTTCTATGTGTGGACGCTTGACTGGCGTGGACGGGCATACCCAGTCGGTACAATCCTCCATCCGCAGTCTGATGATTCCGGTAAGGCTCTCATTGAGTTTGCACATGGTAAACCTTTGGGCGCTCTGGGTTGGAAGTGGCTGGCTGTGCAGTTGGCTAACACATGGGGCGAGGATAAGTGCTCGTACCAAGACCGCATCAAGTGGGCTACGGATAACGACGACCTCATCATGGAGTACGCAAGTGATCCTCTGGGAAATCAAGGCTGGATGGATGCTGATTCCCCTTTCTGTTTCCTCGCTGCGTGTTTCGAATGGGCTGGCTATAAGAAGTCCGGCGATGCGCACATCTGCCACCTTCAAATACAGGTCGATGGCTCATGCAACGGTCTTCAAAATTTCAGCGGGTTACTTCTGGATTCCGAAGGCGGTGCTGCTACCAACCTGATCCCTTCGGAAATCCCCTCTGACATCTACGGAATCGTTGCTAAGAGGGCATCCGAAGTGATGGCTAAGGACGCTGCCGCCGGTAAACCTGAAGCTAGGGTGCTGCTCGGGAAGTACGGTCGGAACTGGACTAAGAAGAACACCATGACATACGCCTACTCTGTTTCCCAGTACGGGATGACGGATCAGGTTATGACTGACCTCAGGAAGTTCATTGAGGAAGGCGGTGCGTTGGACTTAACTGACACTGATATGTTCAAGACCGCAGCGTACCTCTCCAGCATCAACCGCCACGCCATTGAGACTACGGTGGTTGCCGCAAAGGAGGCTATGGATTGGCTCAAGGAAGTTGCACGTCTTGCGGCCTCTGATGGACTCCCTGTGTGGTGGACAAGCCCCTCAGGGTTGGTCATTCAGCAGTCCTACATGGACACTCTGGGTCAGCGGGTACGTTGTATGTGTGGCGGTAAGCGAACTGAGTTCATCATCCAAGTGGAAGGCACTAAGATCAATGGCCGCAAGCAGTCAGCGGGGATCGCCCCGAACTACATCCATGCTAACGATGGGGCGCACTTAGCCCGGACTATTGGCTTTGGTGTTGAGGAAGGCATCACTGACTTCTCATTCATCCATGACAGCTATGGTACTCACGCCTGCGACATGGACTTGATGAGCACGTTGCTCCGTGAGTCCTTCATTGAGCAGTACACTCCGAACCTCCTTGAGAAGTTCCGTACTGAGATTGTCACCCAGTTGGTCAACTCTGGATCACAGGAGATTGCCGATCAGATACCGCCGATCCCGGCTATGGGTACGTTGAATCTGGAGGATGTACGAAATAGCAGGTACTTCTTCGCCTAGACTTTCTCAATGTTCAATATGTAGCAATTCTGATAGGGGGGTTAGTGTGGAGAAAATCTACGCTGACTTCCCTGATGATTCTGATAGGGGGGTTAGTGTGGAGAACAACTTTGACCATAACGAATAACCAAACGGAGACTGCCATTAACGAAAAGAACACTTCGATTTCAGACCAACTTAACTTCGCTTCATCTGATGCAACACAACAAGCCGCGTTCCAACTGTTAGACATTATCCAAGGGATTCAACCCAAGGGTCTTCAGTTGAGCGCGGTTTCTTTCATGTTCCTGATGATGTGCGAACGATACGGACAAGACCCACGGGATGTCCTCGATAAAACCCATCGGCAACTCTATGACTCCCTGAGTAAAGGGCGCGGCGAGTACGTCCGAGCAATCCAACAATACCTGAAAGCTGAATTATGAAAATCACCCATCCACTGCAAGGCGGGGACGACCTCTTTGAATAGCTACCAATTGGCACTGGTTGAACAGGCCGAAGATATGTGGTCACGCGGCCTCCCAATAACCCTCCACCTGTTCTCCCTGATGACTCAGGAAGGACTCGATGTGGAACAACTTGAAATCAAACATAAGGCTTAACACCGTGAACCAAACACTCAAGAACATCGCGGCAACCATCAAGGACTTCTTCCAGCCCTCCGTGGCTTCTATCACTTCCGACTTCACCAAGGCAACGGCAAAGCTGGATGCACTGGCTGACAAGCTGGATGAAGAGATGGACGCACATCAATTAGCCATTGAGAAGCACATCGCTTGCATCGCCGCAAAGACCACTGAGGTTAATGCCTGTGATGCAATCTCAGCAAACATCCGTAACCTTTTGAACATTAAGGAATAGTATGTCAAATGACAAACCAAAGCTGGTAAAAGGTATCACCCCTAAGGGCTGCGCTGTGTGGCCTCGCCTGAACACTCCCGATGAGTACGAAGGCAAGAAGACATACAAATCGGGCCTGATCTTATCGGCTGAAGATGCGGCTGATCTGATCGACAAGATCGACACGGCCACGGCTGACTGCCTTGCAGCTACCAAAGAAAAGCTGTCGGATGCAGTGAAGAACGGTAAGACCGGGGACATCAAAGCGAAAGCTAAGAAGGCCCTCGCCGCTCTGGAAACAGCATCCCCATACACTGCCGCTGTCGATTCTGATGGTGAAGAAACTGGTGATGTGATGTTCAAGTTCAAATCCAATGCGGACTTCAAGGATGGTAAGACTGGCAAGATCAAGCAGATCAAAGTGCCACTGTTTGACTCCAAGGGTAAGCCCACTACGGTGATGATCTACGGTGGTTCAACCATCCGCGTTGCGTATGCCTTAGTACCATATCACATGGCAGCTACCAACAAGGTAGGCGTGTCCCTGCGTATCGAGGGTATCAAGGTTATCGAACCTGCTAAGTCAGGCGGGGGCTACGATGCGAACTCACTGGGCTTCGGTGAGGAAGAAGACGGTTACGAAAGTTCCGGTCTGGAAGATGATGACAGCAGTGATTCATCTGATGACTCTGACGCTGACCCGGATGAAGTCACGGACTTTTAATGCCCCCAGTTAAGAAGTCTCCAGTTCGCGCAGTGGCTCTCCGAGAGGGCTACCGTAGTGGGCTGGAGGTAACTGTGGCTAACCAGTTGAAGGCGGCGGGTGTTGACGCTAAGTATGAAGACCCAGACTCTCGTATTCCCTATGAGATGCACGAAGTCCACAAGTACACCCCAGACTTCATCTTGCCCAATGGGATCATCATTGAAACCAAAGGGCGGTTCGTTACGGCAGACCGCAAGAAGCACAAGCTCATCAAAGAGCAGCACCCCGAGCATGACATTCGCTTTGTATTCAGCAACTCCAAGGCGAAAATCAGCAAGACATCCACAACAACCTATGCCATGTGGTGCAACAAGTTGGGCTGCCAATACGCCGACAAGTTGATTCCCCCAGCGTGGCTCACTGAGAACCCGAAATGAAATATACACATGGCTAACCTGCCACCATCACACATCACCATCCACTGTTCGGCCAGTCCGGTCAATGTGTATGTGGATGCTAAGGTGCTGGATCGCTGGCATCGTGAACGTGGTTTCCTGAAGATTGGCTACCACTTTGTTATCAAGCGAGATGGCACTGTGGAAGATGGCCGGAACATCGCTGAGGCGGGCGCTCATGTCCAAGGGCACAACACCGGAAACATCGGTATCTGCCTAGTGGGTGGATGTGATGCCAACATGAAGCCCGAGCAGAACTTCACTGAGGATCAGTACCACGCCTTAGCTGTTCTTCTGAATGGCCTGAAGAATGACTACCCGAACGCTGAAGTTCTCGGACACCGCGACTGGCCCAAAGTGGCTAAAGCCTGTCCTTCCTTTGATGTTCGCAAGTGGATCAAAGAAACCGGAGTGTTCGCACACCTGTAGTACCTAAGTTCTCCCCAAAGTTTCCTCCCAAGAAACCCACAAGGAACTCCCCTAAGTTCCCCCTTCCGTGATCCGGTTGGGGGTTCTTTCATTTATCAATGTCACCTTATAAGGAAGTCAACATGACTACGGCAACAGTAATGGGCAAGACCCAAGAAACACTCGTAATTAACCATCTGCAATCCACAGGTTCAATCTCTGGTGTCGAGGCGGAAACCCTGTTCAAGATTCGCCACCTGCCAAAGCGCATCTCCAACCTGAAGGCTCGTGGCTGGGTGATCGTATCGGAGCACAAGAAGGATTCAACTGGTCAGCGTTATGTGCGCTATGTGTTTGACAAGAAGAAGCAACCTAAGGGGATGCTGTGATGCTTGATAAGTTCAACTCCCTGCAATTCCATCACAAGGCTCTTATCGTATGTGTAGTCCCTCTGTTGCTAGTCTTGATTCTGGCGGTAGCCTCATGCAGCCCCTCCCAGACAGCCCCGGTGGGGACGCAGCTTGGCGCTCAGGCAGCGCAGCCACAGGTTTACCAACAGTCAGCCCCATTGCAACCTGCGTACCCACAAGCACCCGTGGTGATTCAACAAGCACCAGCGCAATCAAGCCACGATGGGCTGTTGACGGGGATGCTCATGGGACACCTGATGACATCAGCCCTGCAGCCCCACTATGCAGCGCCAGCTCCGGTTGTTCAGCATACGACCATCAACAAGACAGTTGTTCAGCGCCCAGCTCCACCAGTGAATAACTGGCGTCCACCGCAGAACACCTACCGCTACCCCGCGCCACAGCCCACACGTTCGCACTCCACACCATCCCGCTCATTCTCAAAAGGAAGATAAGACCATGCAACCGGAATCACAATACACAATCTTCTCCGGGTTCGACCTGATTACCCAGATGCAGGTAGCTTTGTTTATGAAGGCCAGCGCACGTCCGAACCACATCCGTCCGAACCTGCCATCAACCCGTGCAGCTAAACGTGCCAGCTATACACGTCAAGAACGCAAGAAGAACTTCGGCTTGTATTCCCACGGTATCCAGCATTACTACGCACGGCAGGTCTTCGAAGAACGCCGGGCTGTCTATCAGCATAACCACAATCTGAGCCGTCTGGTAAAGGCAACTACCATCATCGCACGTGCAACTAAGGGAGTACCAACTTATGCGTAATATCATGCAAGCAGCATTCAAGAAAGCAACAGAAGACCGCCGAGGACTCCCTGCCCATGTCTTTGCTCTGGGTGTCCGCATCCTGAACTCACTGGATCGCGCAACTCGCCGCGACTTCCGCTTCCCCCGTAAGCCGTTCACTACGAACCTGAGTTTCAAGACGTACAACCAATTGAAATCACAGGGGATTGTATCGTGAAAATCGGGACAATACACGCAGTAAAAGGTAACACAGAAACCTTGTGTGGTGGATGCCTATTCGCGGGGACTAGCTTAGAAGGTAGTTCATGCTTCCGACGTGGCCGGGAAAGATTGATGGATTCCCTAGCAAAGCAGAATGAACCATGTGGAGAGTTAGGGGTTATCTACATCCTGAAACCCCAGAAGGTTAAGACCAAAGCATGACCAGCCGGGAGGACTCCGTGTTCTCCCACCACGAACCATGCCCCTCATGTGGCAGCAAGGATAACCTCAGTCGCTATACAAGTGGCTGGGGTATCTGCGTTTGTGGTCACAAGGAGAAACCCGATGGTGAATACAAAGCACCTACACAAACTTCTAGGAGTAATCCATTGAGCACTGACCTCATCGAAGGTGAAGTACAAGCCCTCGGTAAACGGGGGATCAGCGAAGAGACTTGCCGAAAGTTCGGCTACAAGATAGGTACTGACAAGAATGGTAAGACTGTTCAGTTAGCTCCTTACTATGATGGAAACGAACTGGTTGCACAGAAGGTTCGCTATGCCAATAAGGACTTCAAGTTCATTGGCGAACCCAAGAGAGCTGGGCTATTCGGTCAGCAACTTTGGGGCACATCTGGGAAGATGATTGTCATTACTGAAGGGGAGATTGATTGTATGTCAGTCAGTCAACTTCAAGGCAACAAGTGGCCTGTGGTATCCATACCGTTAGGCGCTCAGGCTGCAAAGAAGGTACTCCAGAAACACATAGAGTACCTTGAGGGTTTCGATTCGGTAGTCCTGATGTTCGATATGGACAAGCCGGGTCTGGATGCTGTAGCTGAATGTGCTCCGTTGTTCTCCCCCGGTAAATGTAAGGTAGCCTCGTTGCCCCTCAAGGATGCTAACGAATGCCTTCAAGCGGGGAATGGATCAGCAGTTATCAATGCTATCTGGCAAGCCAAGCCATACCGCCCTGATGGCCTCGTGTCCCTTGCGGACTTACGTGAGGAAATCGAGAAGGACATCGTACTGGGATACCCGTGGTTTCTACCCGAACTCACAGCGAAAACCTATGGTAGACGCTTGGGTGAGATAGTCGCCCTCGGAGCTGGTACTGGAGTTGGAAAGACTGACTTCATAACTCAGCAAGCAATCTACGACATCACTGTTTTACAGATGCAGGTTGGTTGTATCTTCCTTGAACAGAAGCCCGTTGAAACTGGCAAGCGATTGGCTGGTAAGTTGGTTGGTAAACGCTTCCATGTGCCTAACGCAGGGTGGACTAAGGATGAACTGCGCTCCGCTTTGGATGCAATGGGCGACCGAGTGACATTCTATGACTCCTTCGGGCAAACCGATTGGGAAGTAGTGGCTGCAAAGATTCGCTACATGGCTATCTCCCAAGGTATCCAGTTGTTCTACTTAGATCACCTGACAGCTATGGCTGACACCGCTGACGAGAAGGGGAGCATCGAACAGATTATGAAAGAGCTGGCAGGTATCGCCAATGAACTCAACATCTGGATTCTCTTTGTATCCCACCTGTCCACCCCTGAAGGCAAGTCGCACGAAGAGGGAGGCAGAGTGACCATTAAGAATTTCAAAGGCTCTCGGGCTATTGGGTTCTGGTCACACTTCATGTTCGGCATTGAACGGGATCAACAGGCTGAAGATGAAGAGGATCGTGGCTCGCTGTTCCGTGTGCTGAAGGATCGGTACACAGGGCAAGCAACGGGCTTCACGCTTCCTTTGGGATACGACACGAACACCGGAATGCTATCCAGCGGTGAGCCTTCTACAGTACCCAGCTCAGGTGCATCACGCTTCAACTTTCCATCTGAGGAAGACCTCGATATACCTTTCTAGTTTCACCCCTTGACTCCCCAAGCCTCTCACGATGGATACGTCCTGACTAAAGCTCACTCTGGGAGTCCCTTATTCCTATAATCCTCAAGGAGTTACATGGCTTTAATTTTCGACATTGAATCCGATGGATTCCTTGAGCAGACTACACAGCTTCATGTTTTGGTTATCAAGGATACCGAGACTAAGCGCATCCACAAGTATTCATGCGGTCACGCCCGTGATGGCCTAAGGATGTTATCCGAAGCTACCTTCAACAAGGTTCACATCGTAGCCCACAATGGGATCAAGTTCGACATCCCAGCTCTCCAGAAGTTGTACCCGTGGTTCACCGTTGATCCTACTTATGTGCGGGACACTCTGGTTATGACCCGGCTCATGTTCCCTGCTTTATTGGATCACGACCTACGACTTATCGGTAATGGGCTGTTACCACCGAAGCTCCTAAAGCGCCACTCCTTGGAAGCATGGGGTTATCGCTTAGGTGAAAAGAAGATCGACTATATGGAGTGGTGCGCCAACATGGGCATCACTGAGCCGTTCGCGGTGTGGTCGCAGGAGATGGAAGATTATTGTGTGCAGGATGTACTGTCTCTGGAGAAACTCTATGAGCACTGCATGGCACAGAACTATCCACAGAAGCCCGTTGACTTAGAACACGCAGTCCAGTGGATCATCGCAAGGCAGGAACGCTACGGCTTCCTCTTTGATATGAAGGCTGCTTCGGAACTCTATGGGAAACTCGTAGATCACAAGGCACGGCTGGATGCTCAGGTAGCTGAAGTGTTCTTCCCCATGTTGCTCCCTGAAGGTCGAGTAGTTACCGAACCAAAGGTAAACAACAAGACCCGTGGGATCACCAAGGGCGCACCCTACTGCAAGATGAAGGTAGTTGCATTCAACCCCGGCTCTCGGGATCACGTATCAATCTGGTTCAAACGGCTGTTCAAATGGATTCCTAAAGAGTTCACTAATGATGGCAAGCCCAAGGTTGACGATAAGATTCTCAAGGCTCTCCCATATCCAGAGGCGCAGTTCCTCGCTGAGTACTACATGGTTCTCAAGAGGATTGGGCAGGTTGCCGAAGGGGATCAAGCATGGTTTCGCCATGTAAGACCTAATGGAAGAATCCATGGAAGTGTGATTACCAATGGGGCTGTCACAGGTCGCATGACCCACTCGCATCCCAACATGGCACAAGTCCCAGCAAGCAAGAGTCCATACGGGCATGATTGCAGGGCTGTCTTTATTGTCCCTAAAGGTAAGAAGCTGGTGGGTGCAGATGCCGCTGCTCTTGAGTTGCGATGCTTCGCTGGCTACATGGCCTTATGGGATCACGGAGATTACATCAAGGTCATCTTGGAAGGTAAGAAGGAACTCGGTACGGAGATTCACTCGGTTAACCGAAAGGCTCTTGGTATTGATTCCAGAGATACAGCTAAGACGTGGTTCTATGCGTTCCTCTATGGAGCTGGTGATGAGAAGCTGGGAACTGAGCTAGGCGCAAAGCCCGGAGCAGCAGCCCGTAAGTTAGGCAAGGCATCCCGTGAGAAGTTCTTAAAGTCCCTACCTGCGCTGGGTAAGCTAGTTGAAATGGTGCAACTCAAGGTCAAGAAGCAGAAGTTCCTCAAGGGACTCGATGGTCGTGTACTCCACGTCCGGTCAGCCCATGCAGCCCTTAACACCCTCTTGCAATCAGCGGGTGCAATCCTGATGAAGCAAGCCCTGGTCTTCTTAGATCACAACTTACAACAGATGGGATTCATCCCAGGAGTTCATTATGAATTCGTTGCGAACGTCCACGATGAGTGGCAAATAGAAGTCAATGAGGACATTGCGGAACAAGTCGGGAAGAGTGCGGTTGAAGCAATGGAACAAGCTGGAAGACATTTCAAGTTCCGATGCCCGATCACTGGCGAATATGGTATTGGCAGCAATTGGTCAGAAACTCATTGATCTACTTGTCTACACCTGTGACACCCACTTCACGATTCAATCTGATTACGCACGGCGGCATTCGCAGTTAGTCGCCTGTGCTGCATCCCTCGGTTTAATAACAACAATCCTACCTGAAGGCACGATCACTAGAGAGTGGCGCGTGTCTGAGGCTGGACTAAATCTTTTAAGGAGTGAGCATGGACATACAAGACATTGCTAAGAAGTTCGCCCTGATCGGCTTACCGCTCTTAGGTGCAGCACTGCCGATCCCCGGAGGTATGGCTCTAGGCACAGCCCTTGCGGCTTCGCTGGGTTGCCCTAATGGAACGCCCGAAGAACTACTCTCTCATCTCACGGCTAACCCTGAGCAGATCGAGAAGGCCCGTGAGTTCGAGCTGGAGAACCGTAAGGAAATCCTACTGGCAACAATGACACACGAACTGGACACCTACCGTGCTGAAGCCTCAGACCGGGACTCTGCTCGTAAACGTGATGTGGAATCCACGGATGGTGCTAACCGTACTCTGGCCTACATCATCATCGGGGCATTCATTGCGATGGCTGGGGCTACCCTGATGGGCTGGGCTAAGGCCGATAGCGTCATGGCTGGCACAGTCATTGGCTACCTCAGTGCCAAGGCGGAGCAGGTCATTGCGTTCTACTTTGGGTCAACCTTCGGATCACAACGTAAGACCGAGCTGTTGTCTCAAGCACAACCAATAGGAGTTAAGTGATGTTCGTATATACCATCGGTGATGTTATCGCCGTACTGTTTTTCGCACTGGCGATCCTGCTTGCTGGTTTCGCCTATGGACTCCACAAGATGACTCAGTGGACTAAGGGGCGCAAATGAGAGTCATTCGTTCGCACTTTGGCAGAACCACAGAAGTACATCCATTCAGGCGTACTTGCTCCGACTGCCACTCATTTGCATTTGCGCCAACTACAGAAGCCCTCATTGAAGTTGAGGTTAATGGTAAGCGGCTGGTAGCAAGGCAGATGAATCGTGACTTTGGGAATCAAGGTGTCCCATACAAGGTCGTCATGCAGCATCTTCAGCAGCAGATCCTCCTCGAAGTCGGTAAGGAACTCTTCGGTGTGTAAGGATGCGCTGGGTAACGAACTGGCGATTGGCGACAAGGCCGCCTACGCAGTTGCTTCGGGCCGGTCTTCGGGTGACTTCAGGTTTGGCGAGATTGTTGCGCAGGGGGCTAATAACTCAAAGATGTCCTACGAGATTCGGGGGACAAAGCGTTCGGTGTGCGCCCCGCACTCCTTCTTCGTCAGGGTGGTTACGCCATGCTGACCCTCTGCCTAATGGCCCTGATTGTAGTCGCCTTTATAGGGCAACTCGTCTACCTGAACGTAGTGCATCCAATTGGCTAAAGAACCTGTAGTTCTCCTGATTGATTCCGACATCGTTGCATACAAATTTGCTTCGGCAAACCAGAAGAACTTCGATTGGGAATCAGATGGTGACACCAGTTCCTATGTAGCTCCACTTGAGGAAGTCATGGAGGAAGTCGATGCGTATCTCATTGACCTCCATGAAACCCTCAAGGCTGACCGCTCTATCCTCTGCCTGACCGATAAGGAAAACTGGAGGAAGGGCGTACTGCCTACATACAAGGACAACCGTAAGGAAGTAATCAAGCCTGAATTACTCAGTCAGATCAAGCAGTTGTTCCGGGATAAGTATGATTGTTATGAGCGCCCCACATTGGAAGCCGATGACATCATGGGCATCCTGAGTACACATCCAACATTGATCCCCGGCAAGAAGATCATCGTGTCCGAAGATAAGGATATGAAGACGATCCCCGGCTGGTTGTTCAACCCGGCGAAGGACACTAAGCCTCGGTACATCTCACCTGAAGAAGCTGAATACTGGCACATCTACCAAACCCTCTGTGGGGATACCACTGATGGTTACAAAGGATGCCCCGGAGTTGGCAAGGTGTTGGCTGATAGGTTCATTAAGGAGCGTCTGAAGGTAGTTCCCTATGAGCACATCTTCAAGAGTGGCCCTCGTAAGGGTCAAGCAGAGACACGCTGGCGTGAAGACCCTAGTGAGTCCTTATGGGCCACTGTGGTTTCACTGTTCCACAAGGAAGGTTTGACAGAAGAGGACGCACTGGTTCAAGCCTGTGTTGCCTGTATCTGCCACGCTAAACATTACGACTTTAAAAACAAGGAGGTAATCCTATGGAGTCCGTCAAGGAATTCGTAGTGAAGCTCTATCAGAGTCTTGTCATAACTTGGCACGACTTCATTTACGCAATGGAAGGATACCCGGCGTATGGCCGAGCATAAGCACAGCGCAGAGCGCGACTGTAACACCTGCCGCCATCATGTGCAGGGATGTAGCCTTGATGATGTCCCGGCGAGATGCTGGGATTGCACAGGGTACGGTAAGGCTTACCCGGATGATTCTGGAATGAGTCCGGTAGGGAAGCTCCCCATGTGGCAACCAATTGAAATCAAGAAGGAAACCCCTATGAGTGGTGGTATGGAAGAGGCTGCACGGATGGAAGCTGAAGAAGTAGCAGCAGAGGAATTGTCGTTGATGCGCGATGCTGTTGCCCCCCGCCGTGTTGTCTTCATATCCCCCGGACTGCTACGGGAACAGGCAGCAACCGAAGCCAGAGCTAAGATTGTGGAGGCTGTGAATGCGGGTGCGGCTAAGTTCATGCAGCGTCCCCCAGCTGACGCGCCGACTCTGGTAGGGACTTTCGCTCCCGGTTATGTGAACCCCCTGAATACACAAGTGGGCGGTACGCACTACAAGGACTTCAAGATTCAGCCCATCGAGTTCGCTGTTGCTAACAAGTTGGACTTCTTCCAGAAGGACATCCTGAAGTACATCTGCCGCCGGAAGGGTGACAAAGTTAAACGTGTCGAAGACCTGAAGAAGGCTTCCCACTACATTGAGTTGTACGTTCAGGCTATCGAGAAGGGGGACATTGAGTGAGTGACCATACCGCTATTCAACCCGGCGACACCGTAGTTAATGCAGAAGAACTTGCAGAGCTACGCCGAGATGCAGTCCTTTTGAACTGCCTACGGAACGCCGGTGTGGACAATTGGGAGGGCTGGGATTATGCCATCGAAGCCTATCAGGCTATCGAGGAGGGGGAGGATGCATAATGAGAACAATTGAGTGGTACGAAAAAGAAATCCTGATACACCGCTTCCTGTATTACGTCATGGCCGATCCGATCATCTCAGACTTTGAGTACGATATGTTGGAACGTGAAGCCCGTAGTGCGTGTGATGATGACTCAGTGGTTCAAGGTGTTGGCTCATGCCTCCCTTCGAGTTACCCCGCCGAAGTCAAGTTGGCAGCTATTGATCGCATCCAGCAGCATCAAGCAACTCTGGCGGCTGGTGTCGCGGGGGTGCTCGGACTGCCCGGCTAGTTGCTAGGGGGGTTATAGTAGGGAAGATACTTAATGATACCTAAAGAATCCCCCTCCAAGTCCCATGACTAAACTACCTATCCTCTCCGCTGACCTCATAGCAGAACTCAACAAGGACTTCCCAGAGCAATCCCCAGACCCTTCAGACTCCGAACGAGAACTCTGGATGAAGGCCGGGGAACGCAGGGTTGTCCGAATGTTGGTCGTTAAGCTCCGGCAGCTCGAAGAGGAAGAAACACTATCGGAGATGTAACCATGTGTATGCCATCAGCGTCACCTTCATTACCTCCGCCACCAGCAGCCCCTCCACCGCCACCTCCACCTATGGTTTCCCCAGAGGCAGGAGCAACGGCCACAACAGCGGCTCAAGGCGTAGCAGCGGCGAACCGCCGTGGTATTGGATCACTTACGATTGCCCCTAATGCAGGTGCTATCGGGTTGAATATTCCTACCCCGTAGCGGATGGAAGAGAACAACGAAAAGGAGAACGAGAGTAAGGAACACAGGAACGAGAACGAAGTCTCAGCGAGGTACGCTAAGTATGATGGAATCAGATTCCCATTCTTAACCCGTGCCCGTGAGGCCGCGCTGCTCACCATACCCACTCTCGTACCTCCTGCCAATCAATCCGCATCCACTAAGTACACCACACCGTACCAAGGATTAGGGGCGAGAGGTACTAACAACCTCGCAAGTAAACTCCTTCTGGCGTTACTCCCACCGAACAGCCCCTTCTTTAAGTTGTCCATTGATGACTTCGAACTGGAGAAGCTGACTCAGGCTAAGGGGATGCGCTCTCAGATTGAGGAAGCGTTCGGTAAGATTGAACGTGCAGTAATGAACCGGGTGGAAACCACAGCCATCCGTGTGAAAGTCTTTGAAGCCCTCAAGCATCTCATCGTTGCTGGGAATGTACTCTGCCATATCACCGACACCGGGGCTATGCGGGTATATCCACTGTCTCGATACGTTGTCAAGCGGGACTCCATTGGGAACATCTTGGAAATCATAACGAAGGAGGACGTATCACCACTGGCCCTCTCCCCGGCAATACGGGAAGCCTGTGGCATACACCCTGATGATGATAACTTTGATGACAACCTCTCGTTGTTCACCAGAGTGTACCGCGAGGAAGATGGTAAGCGATATGCCATTTACCAAGAACTGAATGGCAAACCTGTCCCTGATTCTGATGGCTTCTATCCGATTGACGAATGCCCTTGGTTGGCGCTTCGATTCATCGGTGTGGAGAATGAGGACTACGGGCGGGGGGTCATTGAGGAATACTTCGGCGATCTAAAGTCACTGGAAGGCTTATCCAAGGCCATCCTCGAAGCGTCAGCCGCCGCATCCAAGATCGTATTCCTGTTGAAGCCCAACTCATCCATCAGTAAGAAGAGGCTGGTTGAGGCCAACAACGGGGCGGTGATCGAAGGTAACGTGGGTGACGTTTCGGTACTCCAACTGGAGAAGTATGCCGACTTGCGGATTGCCTACGAGCAGTCTCAAGAACTCACCAAGCGCCTGTCCTTCTGCTTCATGTTGAATTCCTCTGTGCAACGTAATGGCGAGAGAGTCACGGCTGAAGAGATTAGGTACATGGCCGGGGAGCTAGAAGAGTCCCTTGGGGGCATCTACTCGATTCTCTCTCAGGAGTTCCAACTGCCCCTCGTGCGGGTTCTCATGCGTCAAATGGCGAAGACAGGGAAACTCCCTGAACTCCCTAAGGACTTAGTGAAACCTACAGTCACTACGGGTATGGAAGCTCTTGGGCGTGGGCAGGACTTGAACAAGTTAAATATGTTCCTCCAGAACCTAGGCCCACTAGGCCAAACAACCCTCCAGCAATACATGAACATTGATGACTATATCAAGCGTGTAGGAACGTCCTTGGGCATTGACATGGATGGCTTAATCAAGAGCAAGGAACAGATTGCTCAGGAGCAGCAACAGGCACAGATGATGGCAATGGGACAGCAGGTAGCTCCCGATGTGGTCAAGGGTGTCATGCAGCACTCACTTCAAAATCAATCGGCTCAAGCTGAGTCACCACAAGGAAATTAAAATGGCTAAACCACAAGCAGCAGCACCAGCAGACCCAACCCTCGTTGACCCGGCACTGGTTGACCCTACAGCAGCCGTTGATGTAAATGCGCTGGCACAGGTCATGGTAGCCCCATCAGGCGATGCACTGGCAATGGCGGTAGCTGGCGGTAAGCAGGTATCAGCAGGTATCAGCACTGACCTGACTGAAGCTAAGGAAGTTGTTGAAGCCAACGGCACAACTATTGTTCGCTGGTAGTCCCCATGAACATCCCTAATGGCGATGGTTCACCAGCAGCAGCCTCAGAAGTTGTAGCACCCGTAGTCACCCCGGGTAGCCCTGAGTACGATGCAGCGATGGCCGCTAAGGGTTCTACTGTACCTATCCAAGCGGTATCCGCTGATGGTAAGTCAGTAACCCAAGTGACTGCCCCTGTAGTCCCCGAGGTAGTTCCACCTGTAGTACCTGAAGTCCCTCGCCCAGAGTGGCTTCCTGCTTCGTTCAAGACTGAGGCAGAGTTTAAAGAGTGGTATGCAACCACGGAGAAGGGTAAGCAAGCCGATCCAGCCCCTACAGTACCTCCAGTTGTTGACCCTACGAAGCCTCCCGAAGAGGCAGCTACGCCAGCCACCCAGAAGTTCTTCGATGAGTTCGCTAAGACAGGTGCAATCTCCGAGGCTTCCTATGGTGAACTGGCGAAGCTCGGTCTGGACAAGTCCGTTGTTGATTCCTACATCGCCGGGCAGCAAGCACAAGCTGAGGTACGCACTCAGGCTGGCTATGCGGCTGTTGGTGGTGAGGCACAGTTCAAGCAGATGACCCAATGGGCCGCTGCAAACCTGTCCCCTCAGGAAATCGCAGCGTTCAACTCTCAGGTCAACTCGAACCAAGACGTAGCAATGATGGCTGTGAAAGGCTTGGCTGCACGGTTCACCACGGCAACCGGAAGTTCCCCTAAAGGTCTTCTGAATGGTGGCGCTTCTGCCGCTACAACTTCGGCTGGCTACCAATCGAAGGCTCAAGTAACCGAGGCGATGAGTAATCCAAAATATGAATCGGACTCAGCCTACCGCAATTCGGTTATCGAGCGGTTGAAGCTCACTGACAACTCAGTGATCTAAAAGTAATACCTCAGGAGTCCTCTGCGATTCCTGAGTCTCCCTCCACAAATCCCTAGTGCAACGCTGGGGTAACGAAAGGTATTAACTATGGTAGCAGCAGTAGTATCAAATCTGGGCCAAATCAACAACGCTGGTGCAACCGACGCACTGTTCCTCAAGGTGTTCTCAGGTGAAGTCCTGACAGCCTTCGAGAAGGCAACCCAAGCTGTTAAGCGTACCTCTATGCGCTCCATCACGAACGGTAAGTCAGCATCATTCCCAGCCACGGGTCGTCAGGTTGCGGCATACCACACTCCCGGTTCTGAAATTCTGGGAACTCCGGTAGCTGCCAACGAGCAGATCATCACTATCGACCAGTTGCTTGTGTCGGCTTCGTTCATTGCCGACATTGATGAAGCGATGAATCACTATGATGTTCGCTCGGTTTACTCCAAGGAATCTGGCTTGGCTCTGGCGTATCAAATGGATGCCAACATCTTGCAAACTGGCGTACTGGCTGCTCGTTCAACCAATCCGATCACAGGCTTGCCCGGTGGCACTTCACTGATTAACGCTAACTACAAGATTGACTCTACGACTCTGGCTGGTGGTATGTACTCCGCTGCTCAGACCTTCGATGAGAACGCCATCCCTGAAGGCGAACGCACGGCATACCTGCGTCCAGCTCAGTATTACTTGCTGGCTCAGAACACCACTGCAATCAACACGCTGTATGGTGGTAACGGTTCGTATGCTGACGGTACTATTGTTCGTGTAGCTGGTATCGAGCTGGTCAAATCACTGCAACTGCCTGTAACCAACGTGGCTACTGGGCCAGCTAAGTACCAAGTCAATGCGGCTACAACCGCTGCACTGGTAATGAGCAAACAAGCTGTTGGTACTGTGAAGCTGATGGACTTGTCGATGCAGTCTGCTTATGACGTTCGCCGTCAAGGCACATTGATCGTGGCTCGTTACGCTGTAGGTCACGGCATCTTGCGCCCTGATGCAGCTATCGAACTGAAGACTGCGTAATCATGGCGGTTAGTCAGCTCTCCTTTAAGATCGCTGGGTTTACTGCCGTTGGTGTCCATACTACAGGTGTGGGCGCTTTGGGAGTTCTCGCGGTTGACCTCATGGATAACGGAAGTCTCGTATTCATTGATGCCGCTGGTAATCGCGTTGTTGTTGAAGAGAATCCGCAGTTGAACCGCATCCTACAAGCTGTCCTCGTGGGAGCAAGCGCGACCATTGCAACGAAGAAGTTTCACTCGTAATACCCCTAACCCCCATCGGTTGCTCACAAGGCGTCCTTTGGGGGTTTTTTTCATTTTATTGTAAGGAGTCTGAATGGCACTTATCACACTAACTGAACCGACAGCCCTCAAGGATTCCCTCAGAGGTGTAAATGTAGAACCCGCTGTCTTCTACACTTGGGACATGAAGGCGCTGCAACCCGCAGCCCTATCCGCTGACATTATTGAAACCCCAGTAATTGACCTGAATGCGGTAAACCCCTACTGCAATCGTTTGGTTGTCCACAAGAAGATGACTGTAGCCGCTGCCGACTCTGTGCGCCTCTTTGTGTCCCCTGATGGCATCAATTGGTATCTGGCAGGGTTATACAACGGGGGTACTACAGGCGGTACAGCAATCGCAGCCCCGGCACTGAATGAGGTTGCTCTAGTGGCCCTCCCTTCTATGCGTTATGTGAAAGCTCAGATCACCCTCGCAGCAGCCATAAGCACACAGACTGTAGCTGGTCTGGCCCTCTCTTTGATGCGTCTGTAAGACATGGTACAAACAGCTCAGATGACCGAGCTGGAGGCAGTAAACCTTATGCTTGCGATCATCGGGGAATCCCAGGTGAACTCCCTCGTTGGCTCAGGGATGTCCGATGTGGCAACCGCTCAGGCGCTTCTCAATGAGGTGTCCCGCGAGGTGCAGGATGGTGGTTGGTTCTTCAACAACGAAGACAACGTGATCCTCCCGATAGCCGCAGATGGCTTCATCTACATTCCTCCAGACGTTCTTCGTATCACCCCGATGGCCTTTGAAACAGCTAAGACCACAATCCGGGGAAATCGTATCTACGACATCTTCAATCACACCTATACCTTCACGATCCCAGTGAGCTTCAGTGTGACGTACTTCCTGCAATATACCGATATGCCGCAGGCCGCTAAGTATTACATCGCGGTTCGGGCTGCTCGTAAGTTTCAGAAGCGCAACTTCTCATCGGTGACACTGGAGAAGTTCACTGAGGCCGATGAGTTGGATGCACTGGCTAACCTTCAGGATCAGGACACTTCAGGCGGGGAATACAATCTCCTTACCGGAAATCCTTTCTTGGCTTCTATCTGCGTACATTAGGATGGAAGGTTTAGTCAGCCACGCAATACCCAACCTATTCAACGGTATCTCCCAGCAGTCCCCTAGTATCCGTCAGCCCTCCCAGTGTGACCTCCAAGAAAACACCTTCTCATCGGTGGTCGATGGGGCGCACAAGAGACACGCATCGAAGCACATAGCGAAGCTCTCAGCGACTCCGTGGGCGGATGCTTATGTTCACATCATCAATCGGGATGCAGTTGAGCGGTATGTCGTTGCGATCACCAACGGTAACGTGCAGGTGTGGGGTATGGATGGTCTACCGCGAACAGTCACCACCCCCTCTGGTATGGCGTACCTCACATCAGCAACGCCCTCAACGAGTTTCGCCGTGGTAACAATAGCCGACTATACGTTCATCGTGAACAAGGGTATCACCACGGCGATGACAGCGGGTGGCGCTCCTGTAGCACTCACTGCCACCGTGCAGACGTTCTCCAAGCTCCCGGCCACTGGGGTTCTCAATGGTGTCTACAAGATCACCGGGGATAACACCTCGGGGTTTGGTGCGTACTACGTTATGTGGAACGGTACGGTGTACGTTGAGACAGCGGGAACTACAGCCAACAACGTGTTCAACAACCTCACGATGCCTCACCAGTTGGTGCGGAATGCCGATGGTACATTCACACTCTCCCCGGCCACATGGCAGAACAGGCTTGTTGGGGATGATGTTACTAATCCCATACCGTCCTTCATTGGGCGCACCCTGAATGACATTGTGTTCTTCCGTAACCGCTTGGGATTCCTCTCGGGTGAGAACGTGGTGCTGTCCCGATCCGGGTTGTTCTTCCACTTCTTCTCTGAGACAGCCACACAGGTGCTCGATACGGATCAGATCGACGTGGCTGTGTCCAACGTGAAGGTGTCCACCCTCAGGTATGCGATCCCGTTCAGCAGAAACCTGTTGCTGTTCTCAGAGCAGTCCCAGTTCGTCCTAGCGGCCACCGATACACTCGCGCCGAAGTCCGTGGTGCTCCATCAGACCACAGAGTTTGAGTGCTCACCGTTGGTTAAGCCTGTGGCCTCGGGAGCTAACGTGTACTTCGCTGTGGATCGCTCAGGTTACACCGGGTTTCGTGAGTATTTTGTTTCCAGTTACCAGCTCACGTTTGATGCTGATGACATCACGGCCCATTGCCCCCGTTATGTTCCCGGAGGCGTCTTTAAGATGTGCGGAAGTACCAACGAGAACGTCATCTTTGGCCTATCAACTCAGGACAGGTCAGCAATCTACGTCTACAAGTATTACTGGAGTGGGCAGGAGAAGGCTCAGTCCTCGTGGTCTAAGTGGATTCTAGGCGGTAACGCCACGATCCTATCAATGGAAATGATTAACACCAAGTTGTACCTCGTGGTTCAACGTGCCGATGGGGTGTACCTTGAGGTGATCGACATTCAGGTTGGATATGCTGAGGTTAATCTTCCAATTCAGGTTCACTTGGATCGCAAGACGGTGCTCACCGGGGCTTACAACGCTGTCACAGGGTACACCACTTGGACACTTCCCTATGCAGAATCGGGGGTTCAGATTGTAGCTGGGGGAGGATTCGTTGGCCAGGCAGGGCAGTTGCTCACCACAACCCAACCTACACCCACCACAGTGACAGCCTTAGGGAACTTCACTGCGTCCACAGTGTTCGCCGGGATTCCCTACACGATGCGCTATCGGTTCTCCACGCAGTATCACCGAGATGCCAACAAGACAGCCATCGGAGATGCCATCCTGAAGCTCCGCAACATGAAGGTGTTCTTCACCAAGTCAGGCTACTTCCGAGCTGAGGTGATCCCCTATGGCCGCGATATGTCCTCCTATGCTTTCACGGGGAAGACTCTCGGGGCTGGGACTATGGTACTTGGATCAGTTCAGATGGAGGCCGGGGTGTTCAAGTTCGACATTATGACTGATAGCTCCACCGCTCAGATTGAGCTTGTCAATGATAGCTACCTCCCCTCGTTCTTCCAAAGTGCTGAGTGGGGGGGAATGGTCACAACTAAATCACAAAGGGTCTAAATGCTTGAGTGCTTAATTTGCACCCCGGCACACATAGAACAACTCAAGGATCACATCAGGGAAGCAGATCGTATCGAGCTTACGCTTGCTACGGGGCGCTCTCCTGAGGAAGTCCTTGAGGAATCCATCGGCATCTCAGCGAAGAGTTACGTTTACGTTGAGGATGGCGTGGTGCTGTGTGTGTTCGGAGTCACAACGGATCATCGCGATCCTGATGTAGGTATCCCGTGGATGATCGCGGCGGATACGTTTGAAGCCGCGGGTATGCGCCTAGTGCGTAAGTGCCGCGACAAGATCACAGAGCTGTCCCAAGGGTACGAAGTGTTGTTCAACTATGTCCACGCGGATAACTCAGTAGCAATCCACTGGCTTGAGTGGTGTGGGTTCAAGGTGGTTCGGGATGCCGATACCCCATTCCTTCCATTCTGGAGGTACGTCTAATGTGTGATCCGGTATCAGCCCTTCAGGCAGCAGCCGTGGTGGTTAGCTACGCCGGGGCAAAGCAACAGGCAGATGCAGTGGCCGCATCTCAGACAGCCTCCTATAACGCCCAGATGCAGCAGACGCAACTCCAAGAGCAGCAGATGAATCAGCAAGCCTCCGATCAGATGTCGGCCCGTGCCTCCCAGACCCAAGCGAACCTTGCGAGGCTTCGCGTGGCGGCAGGTGAGAGCGGGGCAGGCGCAGGTAATACGGCCAACTCTCTAGAGAACGCCCAGATGTTCAGCAGCTCGCAGGACATCGCCACTATGGAGGCCAACCGAGCATCCAAGATTCAACAGGTACAGATGGGAGCTAGGGGCATCCAAGCGCAAACCCAATCCGCCATCAATGCAACTCCGCAACCAAGCTTGGCAGGTGCAGCACTACAAATCGGAGGGGCAACTTACAACGGTTTAAACCCCCGCACTGGGAAGTCCTCAGGGGCGCAGACGGGATAACATGAGGAATGAGCAATGCCAAAGTTTGACCAAGTAGGTATTTCACAACGCGCCCAACTCGACACCCCGCAACGCTCGGTACAGACGGAGGTTGTTGCTTCCCCAGTGAACATCGCAGTGTCCCCCACAGAGAACAACATGATGCGCCTAGCGGGGGCGCTGAAGTTAGCAACACCGATTGTTCAGGAGTACGCCCAAGATCAGGCACAGGAGGGCAGGGTTGCCCGTGCTAACGGTCAGGAGAATCCTAATGACCTCTTCGGGTTACAAGCGAAGGGCTGGATGGAGATGGATTCCACAGTCCACGCCGATCAGGATTGGATGCAGTTAAAGGCCGATTACATGACGAAGTTCGACAAGGAGAACTCCACTCCAGCCGACCTCGATAAGTTCATCAGTGAGCGAGTCAACGGCCATCTCCAAGGTATGCCTAGTCAGCATTACAAGGATAATTATTCTGAGTTGCTGGCTAAGAACGCCCTCCAGTTACGTCAGGACTTCACTGCGTACACCACGGGGCGCATGGTGGAGAAGACTGAGGCCAACGTGGTACAGCTTAACTACAACATGGTTAAGGACTCCCTAGCGAATGGCAAGATGCCTTCCGTTGAGGACTTCAAGGGTGTCACTCAGTTTGCTAAGGAGCACGGGATTAACATCTCGGAGTCCCGCTCGGATCAACTCATGTTTGAGGCGGTCAAGCGGTTTGCTGAAGAGGGACATCCCGATATTCTCAGTGTGTTCAAAGCGGATACCAAAGACCCTACCGATCCCACAAAGGCCCAGCCGGGGATGTACTTCAAGCCGGGGTGGAAAGATAAGATCGACCAGTTGGAAATCACCGCGTCACACAACTTCGTCACACGGAAGAACGCAGAGTACGCCTATGCGGAGAACCTGAGGAAGCACGAGATTGATTCCTCAATGGGCGATGTCATGGAAAAGATGGCGCTGGGTGACGTAGGTGGCGCTCAGGCTCTTTACGAAGAGAAGGTGCGCTCTGGGTTATTCCACGGGCAGGGCGGTCAGTTGGTTACATGGATGGGGAGCATGGCGAAGACCGCTAAGGAGGTTGAGACGCCTACGCAGCAGTTAGAGTACAAGAGCCTCTTCATTGGGTTGCTTGAGGGGCGCGTTGGTAATGCTGAAATACTCAAAGCAAACCTCACCGCCCAGCAGATGATGACATTGGCCGACAAGGCGCGGAGCATCCGCCACGAGAACCGCGCCGTAGCCGTGGCGGAGAGGGCTAATGCCATCGCGGATAATGTATCGCCCATCGTGAAAAGCACGGAGTACCAATCTGGTAAGGATTACCTATCCCACTACCTGAAGACAGCCCCTAACGCCTCTATGGATCCGTTCGGTGTTGGCAGTGACTTCACGCATCAGCAGCAAGCAGCCGCTCAGTTGGAGTTCACACAACGGGCGCTCAATGAGAAAGACCCCGCGAAGCTCCGGGAGATTCTTCACGATGTAGCCAATAAGTACCAGAAGCGCATAGCAGATAACGAGGCACAGGTAGCCAAAGCAACCCCGGGCTGGATTCAATATGACTCCAAGGCGGCGGTGCTGGATGCAGCAGAGCGTGGTGAGATAGACAAGTCCCGCCTCAAAGCACACCTAGATTACTTCAACGCACATTCCAAACAGAAACCTAAATGAGGATATTGAATGCCTAACATAATCCCGGACTATATCCAGCAGAAGAGTGCCCGTGAGAAGTCCGATATTGCCGCTATGGTGGCAGCAGAGCGGGAAAGCATGAAGGCCGAAGAGGTTAGTGCGGCTACAGCAGCTCCGGTAGCAAGCCCAGCCCCAGCAGCTAAACCCGCAGCCCCTAAGGCCAACACCGGGATCATCACCGAGGGCGCTAAGGCTATCGTAGGTGGTGTGAAGGATGCCGCTCAGGGGGTGTTTGACTTGGGCTTCGATGCCGCTAAGTGGCTCGATGAGAACGTCTTAGATGTCCGTGTTGATGCCCAGCGCCACGCCCTGCAAGCCCCAAGGTTCGATCCTAACGGTGTGTTGGATAACCAGACAACCGGGGGCAAGATAGTCCGCACGTTGGCTCAGGTGGCTATTCCCTTTGCGGGTTCACTCCGAGCACTCAAGGGTGTTCAGATGGTAAACAACACCGTCAAAGCGAGTGCCGTAGGTGCGGCTGTGGACTTCACTGTGTTGAACCCCGAAGAGAAACACGTTTCGGATGTGGTTCGGCAACTGGCCGGATCGGACTCTATGTTCGACAATACGGTAACTCAGTGGCTCTCATCACATCCTGATGACTCACACTTTGATAGCCGCTTGAAGAACACCTTGGAAGGCTTGGGCATCGGCGCTGCCGTTGATGGTACATTCAAAGTCCTCAAGGCAGTGAAGACCCACTTCTGGAATAAGGGAGTTGACCCGGCAGCAGCAGTTGAGCAGGGCGCTAAGGAGTTTCAAACTGACGCTGCACACGCTGAGGCACATAGTCAGCCCTCGGTGCTCGACAAGATCAATGATGCCACTGGGGTATCCAAAGGTGGCAACAAGGCACAGCGCCGTGGTGATGCCTTTGATGCGTTCTATAGCAACCCCGAGAACACCGCGAAGCTGGACGCATGGCAAGCCGCAGCGGAGAGGGCTAAGGATGTGGAGACTCTTGCTAAGGGCGCTGACAACACAGCCATCAAGACTCCCTACTCAGGAGCGCCGCAGTTAATCGGCCACGCTGATGATCCTATGGTTAAAGACCTCGGGGCTTCCTTCAGTGATGCGATGGGAGTCACCTCAACAGCAACCCGTGCAGCAGCTGCCGAGGCTGTCCCAGCGTTCGCCCGCACCGCAGAGCACCTTGTCGCAATCAGATCATATCGGCAGTTGCAGGAGGCTACGCTGGAGTCCTTCAGGGATTCCTTTAAATCCATAGAGGGTTCTGGTGTAGTCCTCAGCGCATCCGAGAAGAAGGCCGCCAAGGTTATAAACTCAATCGACCTGAATGCCCCACACGCTGCTACCGAAGCTGAAGACTTGGCGAAGATAGCTGAACGTCAGAAGGCTCTCGAAGCGGCAGCGCCTTTGGTCGGTAAGATCAATCCAAACGGTACATTCAGTTTCACCAAGGATACCAATGGTCACATTGAGCCTTCCTCACTGATCCTCGCGGGTAGTCACGCGTCTAAGCAGGGTGCTATGAATGGCGCTGCTATGGGCGGGGTATCTCTGGAACAAGCTGATCCTAACGAAGACCCAGTTACCAAGTATGCCAATGCGGCTGTTGCTGCTCTGGCGGTGTATGGCGGATGGCGCGTGATGAAGCACTATGGGGCAACCAAGGCAGCGGCTAAGGACGCAGCGGATGTAGCCAGTGGCTTGCCCAAGTCGGTAATCGAGGGCGCTAAGGCCGGGTCTGCACCCGCAGCTAAGTATGCAAGTATCGCCCCTAAGGCCACAATGCTCCGCAAGGTAGTCCCCACGATACACAAGGACACCGTGAACAGCATGGTGGAGAATGCGTTGAAGGGAGACTACAAGGCTTCAGCAGAATCGGTACTCAAGAGTGACTTCAATATGGATCACATTGACACCCCCGAGGAAGTCAAGGAGTTGATTGATGGATTCTCAGCGCAGTTCTCTAAGGGCATCGACCAAGCAAAGCATGGTACTCAGGCATTCAGTCAGATCGAAGAGTTAGCTAAGGAGCTAGGGTCAAGCACCAAGGCCCTCCGAGCTACCTACGAGAACACTGATAACCTCGCTGCTCAGGTGTTGGCCCATCGAACCCTGATGACCGCATCGGCTGAGAAGGTTGCCAGTATGTCCCGTGCAGTGATCAATGGCGGCGACACAGTGGATGCTATCCTTGCCCTCAATAAGCAGGTGACACTCCACGCGGCTATCCAGTCCCAGATGAAGGGAATCCAAACCGAGATAGCCCGGTCACTGAGTGCCTTCCGTATCACTGCGTCCACAGCGAACCTCTCAATGGCCGAGAAGGATGCCTTGATTACCAGCTTGGGCGGACGGGATGTAAACATGAAGTTGGCTGCTCAGTTGGATGATATTGCTGGGGATACCCGCCTTCTCAACTCCTACACCCGCCAGCTCGGTAGATCACCGTTCCGTAAGACGATGGATGCTCTATTCGAGGCGCGTCTGTTCGGCCTTCTGTCCTCCCCCGCAACCCATGTGGTCAACGTAATGGGCAACACGATGAACGCTGTGATGTCTATAGCCGAGAGGCAGACAGCGGCCACCATCGGGCGCTACAGGAACGTCCCACCGGGCAGTGCAGTGGAGCAAGCAGAGGTCAAAGCGTATATCCTCGGTATGTACTCAGGGCTTCGCGATGCTGTGCGCCTAACATCCACAGGCAAAGCGGCTATCTGGGATGCCACTAAGATGTACGCTAAGGGTGATCGTGACGGGGCTGTAGGACTTCTCCGTGAAAACAGCAGTGAGATGGGCGGTGCTATTGAATCATTCTTCCACAATGCCCCTGTGCTGGACAATGCGGCCTATGGTTCTCGTGAGTACAACGGGGGAATCCCTGCGTTATCCTCTCAGTCCCTTGAGATAGACCCAACGCAGTTCATCGGGAAGTTCACGGACTACCTCGGGGCAATCTTAGGCGCTCCCGGACGCTTGCTGACCACATCAGATGAGCTGTTCAAGACAGTGTTCCACCGTGGAGAACTCAATGCTCAGGCGTATCGCCACGCGAGGTCTGAGGGCCACGAGGGTGATGCCCTAGTTCAGCGTATGCAGCAGCTCGTTGACGATCCTACCCCAGAGATTCGCAGTCAGGCTCTCGGGGCGGCTCGGTATAGCACGTTCACTACACCGCTGGGCAAGACTGGCACTAAGTTCACCGAGCTGGTGCATTCAACCCCCGGCGGACGCTGGCTGTTCCCATTCATCAAGACCCCAACGAACATCGCTAAGTACATGGTGCAGCACACTCCGGGACTAAACCTCCTGAGTTCACACATCGGAGCTGAGATGGCCGCTGGCGGCGCTCGTAGGGACATCGCTATAGCTAAAACAGTTGTCGGTGGGGGACTTTACGCCCTCGCTGGGGGGCTGGCGGCGGAGGGTTTCCTAACTGGAGGCGGTGATATTCACAACAAGGAAGAGATGATCGCCGGATGGCGTCCGAACTCCCTGAAGCTGGGCGATAAGTATTACGAGATAAACCGCTTAGACCCTGTTGGTGGGATGCTATTCATGGCGGCTGATATTACCGCAATCATGGGGCATCTCGATGAGCACGATGCGGGGCAGGTGGCATCAGCAGCGGTACTCTCTATCCAGCGCAACCTTGCGTCCAAGACGTATCTCAAAGGTGTCACCGATCTGGTGTCAGCAGTCCATGAGTATTCGAGCGGTAACGAGAAGGCAATCACCCGATATATGCAGAACTTCGGTGCGTCATTCCTTCCGTACTCAGGGGCTTCCAACGCGATTCGCAAGGAACTCGACCCTGAAATGAAGGAGGCCATGACGCTCATTGACGCCTTCAAAGCGAAGATTCCGGGTATGTCTAAGGATGTCCATCCAACGGTGAACCTCTTTGGGGAAGACCAGCACTACGATGCAGGTGTTGGCCCGGATATGCTGTCACCGATAGCTACCTCAACGCAGTCCCTTGATCCGGTTGCTAATGAGATTGCACGGCTGCACATCGACCTCAAGAAGCCCTCATCGAAGATCACTATCGAGGGCACTAAGGAAAGTATCGACCTCACCCCAGACCAGTATTACAAGCTCCAAAAATACTCGGGTGAGCAGTTTAAAGCCCTGTCTACGAAGGTGGTGTCTAGCTCTCAATACCAGAACTTACGCGAAGAAGAGAGCAATACAGGGTACGTTAGCTCCAAACAGCTAATCATCAAGAAGTTGGCCGCACAGGCGCAGCAGATTGGACACGCTAAGTTACTTCAGGAATACCCTGAGATAACTCATCGCACCCAGATGATCCGCGTGAACAAGGGGCTGGCCCTCCGTGGCGAGAAGGTTCTACCTCTTGATCCCCAATCTGAAGCTCCAGCTCCAATACTTCCGTTGGCAGCACAGTAGTACCTCCGTGGGGGAGCGTTCTGTTCCCTCACATTTCATTTCCTCAAGGAGAATCAATGGCGCTTGCCTCCGTAACATATAGCGGGAATGGGACAACTCTTTCATTCCCTATCCCATTCGCCTACACAGACCCGACGACCATCACAGTGCTGCTTGGGGGAGTTCCTACAACTTCGGGGTTCATAGTGTCTGGTGGGTCAGTTGTATTCACTATCGCACCGCTTAGTGGGGTTGTCGTTACCATCAAACGGATCACCAATAAGGCCACTCAGGCCGTGATGTTCCATGATGCCTCCGTCCTGACAGCCCCAGACCTAGCCGCAAACAGCACTCAGTTGTTCAACCTCCTTCAGGAGCAGGACGATGTGGCAGGGAATGCTCTGGGTAAATCCTATGATGGCCTATTTGATGCTGGTGGGGTTCGTATCAAGAATGTTGCTGCTCCGGTTAAGCCTCAGGATGCCGTAACGAAGTCCTATGCGGACTCAACCATCCCCGTATCGGTTGCAGCGGCTGCTTCCAGTGCTACATCTGCCAGCTCATCGGAAGCGGCGGCAGCGGCGAGTGCCCTAGCTTCTGCAATATCCGCAGCGCAGTCACAGACGATGCCCTCGGCTTACATCACGGGGATCAACTCAGGTCAAATAGGCGGATTCCGCAACAAGATCATCAACGGCGATATGCAGGTGGCACAGGTTAATGGGGGGACGGCTGTAACTCCCGCTGTAGCGATTACCTATCCGCTAGACCAATGGCAATATATTCCTTCCCAAGCATCTAAGCTAACACTTCAGCAAGTGGCCGATGCACCCGCTGGGTTTAAATATTCAACTAAAATCACAGTAGCCGCCCAATATGCTCCACTCGCGACAGACTACTTTGGCTACGTCCAACCGATTGAAGGGCAGAATATTGTTGATTTTCAGTTGGGTAGTGCTGGAGCAGTGACCCTAGCAACTTCTAATTACATTAAAGGAAGTGTCGCGGGTGTTTATTCTGTATACATAAAAAACGGGGCAAATAATCGAAGTTATGTTGGTACAATCAATGTAACAACAGCGTGGGCAAGGGTTGTGATAACCTTGGTCGGTGACACTTCTGGCGTATGGGCAACAGATAAAACCGTTGGATTGCAATGGGGTATTGACCTTGGTTCAGGCACAAATTTTAATACGGCTGCTAATGCTTGGCAGGCAGGGAATTTTCAGAGAACATCAGGTTCAGTATCATTCGTAAATCAAGTCGCAGGTTCAACTCTAAACATCACTGGCGTTCAACTCGAAAAAGTATCTGCGGGAGCAACCCAAGGAACTGAGTTTGAACACGCTAAACCTGACGATCAGTTGCGATGGTGTCAGCGGTATTTACCTTGCTGGGGTTATGTAGATGGTGCGAACTTAGGTACAGGCGTGTTCGTCGCTACGACTGTTGCATATAGCACTTTGGTTTTTCCTGTACCAACCCGTGTACCTGTTACAGGAGTTATTTGTTCGGCTACATCCCATATGCAAGCTAACAACAGTGGCGGGTTTGTCGGGTCAGGGACTATATCTCTTAACATGACGGGGAGCAAGTCTGCATTGATTGGGTTTCTCGTAGCAGGTGCAACAGCTGGCACATCATACTACTTGTATTTCAATAACGCAGCAGGTCAACTCTACTTCACAGGATGTCAATTATGATTTGGAAACTTTCTCAAGATGGTTTGTCCGCATCTCGCACACTGGACAATGGCAGTATGGAAGCGCGACTGGTTTCAGCTATTGATGCAGACGAATTGGCAACAGCACTGCCAGCAGATCCAATCCCTGCGCCTTCTTATCAGGAATTGAGGCAGGCAGAGTACCCCCCAATGTCTGACTACATGGACGCCATTATAAAGGGCGATGTTATTCAGCAGCAGGCCTACATCGACAAGTGCATTGCGGTTAAGTTGAAGTATCCGAAGGTGTAACAATGACTGACACTCTTAACTGCCACCACGCAGACCGCGTTGTGACCCTTGAGGTGCGCGTGGATGAACTCCAAGATGACCTCAAGGAAATCCTCAAGGAACTCAAGGAGGTCAACACTCAACTCACCAAGTACAAGGGGTTCATCGGGGGCATCGCCTTCGTTATCTCCAGCCTCCCGGTACTCTGGGCATTCACTACGGGCTACTTCACGGCCCACTGGAAATAACGCCATGACCCAAAAGAAAGCCACAGAGCAGCAGCTATCAGATCTTCATGCCGAACTCGCGGGGATGCTCAAGGAGGCCATCCAGCCAGAGCCTATAGTGGTTGATGGGGAGGTTATCGGTAAGCGGTTCAACGCCGCTAACCTCAATGCTGCCCGGCAGTTCCTCAAGGATAACAACATCACCTCCACGCTGGACAGCCCCGCAGTGAAAGACCTTGTGGACTCCCTGCCATCCTTCCAAGATGAGCCGGGCATGGTGCAGCAATACGCACACAGCCGCCACTAAGGGGCTACAGCAGCTCCGCGCTGGGTTGTCTATAGGATGACCTAGCTGTAACACCATCAACGCCCTGTAGGCTCTCTACGGGGCTACACTCCCTTCTATAGACCGCTCAATGACCCAATTAGACAAGATCAAGGCAGACTTCCGCCTATTTATGTGGGTTATCTGGAAGCACCTCAGCCTTCCCGACCCTACACCGATCCAGTATGACATCGCCCTGTACCTCCAGCACGGCCCTCGCCGTCGCATGGTGCAAGCCTTCCGAGGTGTGGGTAAGTCATGGATCACCGCAGCATTCGTTCTATGGCGACTCCTGAAGAACCCCGAAGAACGCATCCTTGTCGTGTCAGCTAGTAAAGACCGGGCAGATGCCTTCTCAGTGTTCCTCAAGCGCCTCATTGATGAAGTGCCAATCATCCAGCACCTCCGTCCCGATCCTTCGCAGGGCCACCGGGACTCCATCGTAGCCTTTGACGTGGGCACAAGCTCCGCTCACCAAGCCCCCTCAGTGCGTTCGGTAGGTATCACCGGACAGCTCACGGGCGGTCGAGCCACGATCATTGTTGCCGATGACGTTGAAGTACCAAAGAACTCCATGACGCAAACCATGAGGGATCGCCTCGCTGAGTCCGTTAAGGAGTTCGATGCGGTTCTTGTCCCAGATGGCGAGGTTGTCTATCTTGGTACTCCACAAACTGAGATGTCCCTTTACAACACCCTCCCTGAGAGGGGCTATGACATCCATATATGGCCTGCTAGATACGTCAGCATAGGTGAGGTTGCCCGATACAAAGGGAGGCTTGCTATGATGATCCTACGGCGTATTGAGGATGGTTCTGGTAAGCCCGGAGTCACCACTGACCCCAAGCGGTTCACCGATCTAGACTTAGCGGAACGCGAGGCTTCATACGGTCGCTCCGGGTTTGCTCTCCAGTTCATGCTCGACACCTCGTTGAGTGATGCTGACCGATACCCCCTGAAGATCACTGACATGATGGCTCTGGACTTGGACAATGAAGTTGCCCCTGTGAAGCTCACTTGGGCATCTGGTAGGGATGTGCAGGATACCTTGGAGTCCGTTGGATTCCCCGGTGATCGCTGGCATAAGCCCATGTGGATGTCCTCAGGTGAATCCGGTATGGCTAAGTACCAAGGTTCAGTCCTCTTCATCGACCCGTCAGGGCGTGGTAAGGATGAGTCCGGGTATGCAGTAGTGAAGATGCTCAACGGTATGTTGTTCCTCATGGACTGTGGGGGATTCCGTGAGGGCTACACTCCGAAGACCTTGCTGGCCCTCGCTGGGAAAGCCCGAGAGTTCGAAGTGAACTCAGTGGTCATAGAGGATAACTTTGGTGATGGTATGTTCAGTGAACTATTCAAGCCATATCTCGCCAGAGCCTTCCCCACGTCCATTGATGAGGACTTCCTGAAGGGACGCAGAGCACACGGCCAGAAAGAGAAGCGCATCATCGACACTCTTGAACCTGTACTCAATCAGCACCGCCTCGTTGTGAACCGTAAGTTGATCGAACGGGACATGACGAACTACAACGAGCATCCCGGTGATGTCTACCAGAAGTATTCGCTGTTCTACCAGTTGACCCGCATTACCCGCGAGAAGGGCGCATTGCTCCATGATGACCGCTTAGACGCTCTTGCCGGGGCAGTGGCGTACTGGGTTGAAGAGATGGGTAGGGATCAGGATAGAGTCCTCTCTGAGCACGCTAGTAAGCTCCTAGAGGCAGAGCTGTCCGAGTTCATGGATCACGTTCTAGGTGAAAATAGTCAATCTGACTGCTTTTGGTAGCACCTCTGTAGCCCCCGTATCCATTGGCTTGCGTGATGGGGGGGTTATAGTAGAGAAGAAAATATATGTATACATAAAGAAGTTCTTAAAGAAGAGACAGTAGTGAACCTCCTTATGAAGTTCATTGAGAGGTTCATTAAGTAGTCACCAATATGCAAATGGAAGCCTTGGGGATATATCCATCATGGATTAAACCAATGCAGATAACACACAGGTAAGGCTCATGGTTTACCACGGGAGTCTCTGTGTAGTCCTCAAGGTGCTTCGCTGGTATGCCCAGTGGGGTTCACCGGGGCTTCCTTGCGTATCACTCAATGAATAACCCAAAGTGGTTTAGTTACAAAAATGTCAGGGGTGTCCTCTACGGTGTATCGTCCCCGTTCCCCCCGTGGCCCTCCTTATGTGGCATCATGTCCCACGCAATGCACACGGCGGGGCGCTCTTCGGAGGGTACTGGGTTGCATGATGTAGCACCCTCGGGGGCATCAGTTACACCGCACGACACAATCCAGACACAGCACACCACGCAAGCCCCATTACTACAGGGAAAGCGCCGGACTATTAATCCGCTGCCCCCTCACGTTACACAATGCCGCACCTGTTACACATTAAGCCCCTCAATGATTGCTATATGCTCTCAGCGAGGGGCTTTTTTTCGTCTTTATAACCAAAAGCTATATACACGCGCGCGTTATTCTCTTATCTAGTGAAATCTATCATTTTGCCCTCATTGAGTTATCCCCTCAGATTCTCACAATGCACACCAAACGATTTAAAGAAAGTGTTTTACAAGTGAGAATTATATCGTTTACTATTCGTTCCACGTTGAGAGCAACACATCGCAACCAACCGGATTCGACAGTATATGACGGGGACACCCTGATACGGAATCAGCACTAAATAAAACAGTTTGACAAATGAGAATCACTTCGCTACAATGCGAACCGTACCAAGTAGAAACAGATCGAGGCAGGTTGTTCAGATTTAAGGCTCTACGCCTCACGGCATAAGTAGGTAACCCCTTTAACTCGTACATGGCAGAGCAGAGATTAGTGTGATTCAGCTTGATAATCACAAACAGATTGACAAATGAGAAACACCGCTGTAAGATGTGAACCGTACCAAGTAGCAACAGTAACACGCAACACCGCTCTTTAACAATTCGGACATATACCTCATTGAGTTCCATCAGAGCTACATGAGGGGGAACGATAGGCCACCCTAAGGGCTTATGACGTACTCAATTTATCAATAATCAATCATCTATCAATTTTCAGGAGCTATACAACATGGGAATCAACTATATTCAATGGGCCGCTAAGGTATCCACGATGCAAGCTGAACGAGTCCAAAAGGCAATCGAGCAATACCGTAATGCCCAACCATTCAGCAAACTATAAGGGGAACAACACAATGAAAACCATTAAAGAATTCGATGCGGCATCCTCAATTGATACCAGCTTGATCCGCGCTGTAATCCGTCAGGCTGGGGGCTGGGATAGCTTTAAAGGAATGGCTGAAGATATAACCAACCACGGGGCTGCTGGGGGATTCCACGGCTTCATTTACTATGTTGACACTGTGAAGTTCTATAAGCGCAACCGTGATGCCATCATGGATTATGCCCGTGATATGGCTAGTGATCTGGGGATGAACGTGCTAGATATGATTGGTGGTTTTAACTGCCTTCGGGATAGCGCCACATCTGAAGAGGTTGGGGGTACTGTATATGGGCGGGGGGCTGAGATTGACACTCAAGTTGCTAATGCCCTCTCGTGGTTCGCCTTGGAAGAAGTGGCGCGATCTTATGCAGACAACTGCTAAGGAATAGCCACGCCTATAGCGTCCCAAAAGTCGTACATCTTGAACCGCGCAGGGTGTACCTCTTTTGCTGATGATTGATTTTAATAAGGGGAACAACATGACGGACAACACAATGCAGGTTAAGTACATCAAACGGGGCGAATACGTTAAGCGAAAACCGGATGCCGTGAAGGTGTACCGAAGGGGTGAATACGATAGGGCAACAAAGCGATTCTCATTGGTTGATTGTGATGATGCAAGCCGTGAGATTTTCGTAAAGGCGAACACTTTATTAACTGTAGGTTTTGACTATTAAGGGGCATGAAATGACCAAAAAAGATAAGGCATTACTAGCACATTTAGACAACCTTTGGAACTGCGCAAAGGCACGCAATGAGGCTCTAAGTGAACGGGCATCACACCCACAGGTTGCCCCCATGATTGAACGGAATAAGGGCTATATGCTGGGAATTGAGGATGTAGTCGAGGCTATCTATAAATCTATGCGTAGGGGGACATGAAATGAAGCCAGTAAACAGCTTAGGAATCGACTGCGAAACAAAGGGAAAGGCGTTAATTATCCGCCGATTGAACGCCCTTAAATCAGTCCTTAGTGCATCAGATGGGGGCGTATATCATCAGGATGCTAACTACTCTCAGATACACGTTGAAACAACGATGACCGAGGACGAGTTAGATCATTGGCTATGGAGCAGTAAAGCTAACTTTGCATACCTTGGGGCATTCGCACGGAACTAGGCAATCACCTGTTACACCTTGGGTTATCTCAGGGTGTAACGATGGATTATCTAACTGTAAACAAGGAGAACAACATGAACACATTTCACACTGGAATAATTGAGCAGCACGGCGAACGCTATCGGGTTGAGTATGCATTCGACCATTACCACGGCGCACCTTGGGAAGATGATGGGGGGCATGGGGTTGTCTCTGAGTGGACAAGGCGCGACAAGCGGCCCTCTGAGCGGGTTCTAAATACTGACGGGACTCGCTCTAGGTTCTATGACATTAAGGCTTCGCTGGAAATAGCAAAGCGTGATGACTGGGGAAGATATGGATTCCAAACAACAGGCACGAAAGGCCAACATTATGCCGAACAGGTTGAGCGCGATTTTAAGTACCTGAAGGAATGGTGTGGGGATAAATGGCACTACATGGGCATCATCGTAACCCTGTTGTGTACTTGTGACAAAGGCCACGACCACGCAACTGAATATCAGGCTTCACTTTGGAGCATTGAGTCTAATGGCGATCTAAGCACCTACGTTCAAGATTTAATCGGCAACGTGGAATCCGATAGGGCACACCATAAGGCTGCATAAAGTTAAACAAGTCGCACACCTTGGGACAACCTCAGGATGTGCCGCTGGTTGAACTTAAATTAACACAATGGAGAACGAGATGAGGCGAACAATTGAGCAGTTCAAGGGGCTGACCGAATGGCATAAGAATTGCGACTACTGGGGCAATGCAATGGCAGCGTTCTTTGATGTTGCTGGTGAGATGGCTGTTCGCTGTTTAAACATACCGCATGAGTGGGGGTATCAGCAAGGTCTTGGAGGTGCGGACATTCAGGAATGGAACGTGGAATACCTCCAATCCCTAAGTGACTCCGATTTGTTAGCAATCGGCAACCTATGCCACCGCCTTACGGGGATTCTTGACCGCAAGGGATTCAGCTACTAACAAAGGGGAACAGAATGTATTCAATAACAGTTAGATCATTTCACGGGGCAACCCTCCGCACCCACTTCATTGATAACCGTGAGGATGCCATGAGAACAGCCTTTAACGAGGCCGATGGGTCAGGGCTATACGTAAGCATCAGATATACACCAGCGCCTCGCTAAGGGGCTTTAAACAAGGAGAACAACATGGCTAAATTCACGAAAGCGGGGAACATCTGGGCGCTCTCTTCGGATCAAGTTAAGGCCCTCCCAGTTGGACAATGGGTGTATGCAGGCGAACCGGATAACAAGGGGCGATTCCTTGGGGTAAAACCTTCGGGAACTGTGGTTGTGGCGTGGCTGGGTAACGCCCGGAACGCAAAGAACTACAGGGCGTATATGCGTACCTGTAGGGACTACGCAAGGGCACACCCATAACCCACGCGGTATCCCCCAAGTAGCTAGTAGTGAGAACGATCGTTCTGTAGTGGAATACATCTTGAATGGAGGAACACAATGAACCACGATCAACTTTATGACCTCCTTTTGTATCGCGGGGGAACACTGAGAACCCCAACGAGACACGGGGACTCACACTGATTATCACAGTTGCCACTAATTTACCATTGGAGTGCATCATAGATAACCCGCTGAATTAAATGGGTTATCTAAGGCTTACTTCAAACCCGCCTCACCTTCAACGAATTAAGTTTCTTGATTGTCAAAGGGTTTTATGCTAAATATAAGGCGCATGAATAGTATGAACATCGAACTGAACCGAAACTTCATTAAGGTAAACAACCATGAACTCTTCTTCGAGCGAACAGATCAAAAGCAATTCAGCAAGCAACGAACCACAGACGGGTGGCTCATCACAGCCTTCGGGTATCTCTTTGTCTACTCTGACATCAAAGAGTGCCGCGATGGTGCTGATGAACACTTTGGATGTACTTCGTGACGGCTGTGCGAGGCCCACAGTACCCGCAAGTGTAATTCAGCACCTCTTAGCAGTCGCGGCGAACCCCGAGGGGATGAGTCTGTTTGACTTAGCGAAGATCACGGGTACATCCACTGCCACCTCGTACCGGATTGTGGATCACCTTGCAACGGGATCACCGGATGGTCGTAACAAGGGGCTGTACCTCGTTGAGACTTACTCTGACCCAATGAACCGTGCGCGTAAGATGGTGATTCTCACGGTCAAAGGTGAGCGGTTGATAGCATCCACCCTTGAAACCCTCATCAAGAACCTCCAGAGGGCTGCATGAGTTCAGCGGGGCGGATAACCAAAGTTAATTCCAAGGGGCAACATCTGGGATATACAGGTCGAAGCCTCAAGTGGAACTTCGGTAAGTTGCCTCATTCTGCCCAATGGGCGGCAGCGTGGGTCAGTGGCCTTAGTTTCCATCTGGCTGAAGAGGTTGTACTTAATCATCGAGGGGAAAACAATGCCTATCATCAAGCGCGGTGACGTTTACTGGTTGGATACTACAGTGAAAGGTAAGAGGTACAGGCAATCGCTTGCCACAGGTGAGCGTAGAGAGGCCACAGCGAGGGCTAAGGAGCTTGAGCAGGCACTGTGGCTAGGTAAGGCTGTAATTCAACAGGAACGCGCTGTAAGCCTCTCTGATGCCTTCACTGAGCTTAAAGTTTCTCACTATCAAGACACCAAGGATTACGATAATGTCTGTGGCCGATTCCAAACGCTGACCCGCTTTATCTCAGGGGATACGCCAGTTACAGCTATAGATCGCTGTGCCGTGGATAGTCTTGTAGTTATGATGAGACAGGCCACATACACACGAAAGACGGGGGGAACTGAGTATCCGTACAGCCCCACTACGGTCAATCGGGTGCTGGCACTGCTCGGTTTCATCTTAAATCGTATGAAAGACAAGGGGGTTCTCAAGGATGTACCTACGATGCCGAAGAAGCGCGAAGAGGGACGAACACGGTTCATTACCGAAGTCGAAGAAGAAGCCATGTTCTCAGCCCTCCAGAACTCCAGCAACCCCAACCACCAACGATGCTTACGGCTCTTTCGATTCCTCACGGATACCGGATGCCGCATGGGAGAGGCCACGGGATTAGAGTGGCAGTATGTTTTCTGGGATCACAACCTGATCGTGCTGGACGATACCAAGAGTGGCAAGGACGTGGGTAAGGCAATGACTGATACTGTGAGGTCAATACTACTCACCGAACTCAATGAGGGCCACTCTAAGCCCTTTGGGGGAATCGGGGAAACCATGTACCGTAAGGCATGGGAATACGCTAAGAAACAGGCTGGCCTTGAGGATGACAAGTCACTGGTAAGGCACAGCCTCAGGCACACCACGGCGTCCCGATTGGTTCAGCATGGGGTCAGTTTGAAGGAGGTTCAGGAGTACCTTGGGCATCGCAATTTCAACACGACTCTCAGATATGCACATCTTTCACCTTCGGGAAACCGCAGTGCCCTCTCTGTGCTAAATCGTGTGTCCGGTGTGTGTCATTCGGATGTCACTGAGAACACCGCTGGAAATCCTAAGGAAATTGTTGACCAAGCTGCAACCCTTATGTACAATGCTGTCACTTCGAAAGAAGTTCATTCCCTGATAGCTCAGCCGGTAGAGCGACGGACTGTTAATCCGCAGGTCCCTGGTTCGAATCCAGGTCGGGGAGCCAG
>Ga0105164_10000162_pt1 | contig 50202 bp, 46 predicted proteins | sample VDWuncwatermetaG_FD_89674 | JGI IMG/M metagenome (GOLD analysis project Ga0105164, IMG submission 89674) | Wastewater microbial communities from Netherlands to study Microbial Dark Matter (Phase II) - VDW unchlorinated drinking water | ecosystem: Environmental > Aquatic > Freshwater > Drinking...
AATCATTTTATTGATTTTTAAGCTTTTTCTGTCTCCAGTGCCGCTTCGTTTCAACCCCTGTTCCGGTGAAGAGGGGCGCATTATAGACATCAGAATCCTCACGTCAACACATTTCGGAAATATTCGTGAAATATCCGCTCTTTAATACCAGCGTGCTTGATATAGCGATAACCTCCGCAAACAATATTTATTCTGACATGACACCTATCAAGGGTAAACATACCGAAATACATAGACACTCATGCGTATTGACTTAAGGCCAGCAGACAATTACGGTTAACACCGATTTCACTTAGGTAGTTTTGTAGCCTCATTCAAGACAATTTTTCGAACGTGACATCATTTTCATGCTCCAGCGCCCCTCCCGCAAACTTGCATTAAATTCGTCCATAGGGCTTGATATGTTTGGATCGCAATTAGCTCCAGCTGCAATAAACCTCATCACGCAGACTAACAGCGCTGAGCCAGCAGTTGATAAATACCTCCTCCGTGCATATCTTTTGCTGCTCTTCTGGATTCCGCTACCATACGCAAGCGTCGAAATTTGGGCGTGGGCGCTGTTGGATATCTGGGTTTTTGGCTTGATGCTGGCATGGTTGTGTGTATTTTTACAGGGCCGTCATCAACTCACAGCGGTTTTTCAAAAAGCAAAGCCCATTTTGATGCTCTGGCTGACCTGGCTCGTATATATCCTTCTGCAATACATTCCAATTCCTTTTCCCTGGATACAGAATTTTTCCCCGGCATCTGCATCACTACACGCATTCTCCAACCCCAACTTTGCCCCCCTGTCCGTTGACACTCACGGCACTTTGTCATGCCTTTTAATGAGTATTGGTTATGTATTAATGTTCATCTTGACATTATTATTGGTTAACTCCCGCGCACGCCTTCGATGGGTGGCATATACGCTTATTTTCAGCGGCCTGTTTCAGGCACTTTATGGATACTTCATGACTCTAAGCAGCCCAGAGCATAGTTTTTTTATGCTCAACGAAACGAACCAGGGCGCCACAACCGGAACCTTCATAAACCGCAACCACCTCGCGGGTTACCTTGAACTGTGTCTGTCAATTGGTATCGGAGCGCTGATTGCCATGATGGGCCATGACGACAGCCTGCATACCTGGCGGCAACGATTGAGCAGCCTTCTGAAATGGATATTAAGCCCGAAGATGCTGTTGAGAGGATGCCTGATGTTGATGGTCATCGGCCTGGTCATGACCCGATCGCGCATGGGCAACACGGCATTTTTCAGCAGCATGCTGGTAACCGGACTGATTACTCTAACCCTCTCACGACACGCCAACCGCCCCACGGTAATTTTGCTGGCAAGCCTGATCGTCATCGACATCCTTATTGTCAGCAACTGGTTCGGGCTGGATCAGTTGGCGCAACGCATCGAAGCCACCGAGATTGCAAGCGAGCAGAGCAGGCTGATACCGGATCAGCAAAGTCTCTCTTATTGGCGTGACTATTACCTGACTGGATCAGGCCTTGGCAGCTACTACGTGACCTATTTTCGTTACAAGGGAAGCGACTCCTCAGGCTATCAGGACCATGCACATAACGACTACGTAGAATTCGCTTATGAGACGGGCATTCTTGGCATACTGTTATTGGCTGCCAGCGTTCTGTCTACATATTACGTGGCGCTTTCCGCCTTGCGCCATCGACATCGGTCCTGGAATCGTGGCATGGCTTTCGCCGTGATGATGGCGATCACCGCCCTGATGATACACAGCGACTCTGATTTCAATTTACAGATTCCCGCCAATGCAATGACATTCATGGTGATTCTGGCTTTGGGCTGGATTGCACGCTACTTACCAGGCACCCACAGGAACGAGATCGCCGTCGCGCCCTTGCTTCCCGGTCGCCGGGAAAAAATGATTGCCCTGAGCGCAATGTCTGCTCTCATTTATCTTATTTATGTCGTGGGTTGTTTAGGCTATGCCGATTTATTGGCGAGCGAGGCTTCCATGATAAAGAGCAAACGACCTGTCGAAAACGAAAAACTCACCGCATGGTTGGATGCGTCCGAACAGCCTCTAGCACAGGCATTAAAGCTCGATCCGGGTAATTCAAAATTATGGCGACAGATGGGGGAACTGTATTTCTGGCGCGCTTCATTTTCACCCGACTCTGAACGTAAAGCATCTCTTTGGCGTCAGACATTGCAGCATCAATTAAAATCCGCGGAACAAAGACCTGCATCCCCTTTCATCTGGGCAGACATTATGCTCAGCAAAGACAGGCTCGGAGAATATGATGCAACATTTCTTACGGCGCTCGACAGAACATCCCTGCTGGCCCCTTGGGATCCCTCGGTGCAATACCAGGTCGTGAATATGGGTCTGGCATCATGGTACAAATTGCCGCCAAGCGCGCGGAAAATTGTCATTAGAACAATAGACAGGAGCATGATTACCCAAGCAAAACACATTGAGGAACTGATCAAAAGCAACAAACGAGAGTGGCTGGTATGCGGCTATACACATGACATGGCAAAATTCTGCGGCGAATTGCCACACAACTCCACCACACCATCACTCAGTCCTCCCCGCTCTTGAAATAAGCGATAACGCTATATGCAACCTTGCCCTGGCACATACTTGCTATTCGGATTCGGACAAACACAAGTCGCGCTAATAGGATCAACATTTTGACACAACATCGGCGGGTTGCACTGCGCAGTCCCCCCGCTCCCAGGAGTGGGAACGAATTGGCAAGCACCGAACGGCCCGCCAGTGGGGACCCACGTACCGACCTGTATACTTATAGTTTGAGGGCCGGCACATTGGGAAATGGTTGTAGGTACGCCGGTGCAAAGTGCCGCTGCTCCCTGTACGGGCCCTCCAGCGGCCGGTTGAAGCGTGGCACCTGCTGGCCCGCCGCCTCCGGCACCTGCTGGAAATAGTGCAGCATACACATTCGCTGCTGCACCGGGTACAGCGCTCGCCACCCTATCTGCAATCTCCTGCTTAAATGTGGGCGCAGCTGCTGCCGTTGCGACGGCAATCTCGACAGCTAATTCTGCCCTCACACTTGCAACGGTTGCCGCAATATCCGCTGCAGCATCCGGCACGGCGGCCGCTGCAGCTCCGGCAATGCTGGGCGCGTCAGCCGCGGGCGCACTTTGCGCTACGGCTTCCGCCGCCAATATGGGATTAACGCCAGCGGCGATCATCTGAGTCACCACTTCAGCAGGTGTTAACCCCGGCATGGCATTCTGGGCAATTTGTTGCAGAGGCAGCCCTGCCTGCACATCGCCTGCTACATCCGCCCGCGCGTTAGACAACAGACAAAATGACAGCATAATCATCGCCAGCAGGCGAAAAATGGTCAAGTTTTGCATGATCAGCGCGCTCCTTAAATTTGTTTGTACACTCCAGAAATTGGCGATCTTCGTGATGAGACAGCTAACACGCATCACTGCCTGTACACTACCTGTAGAAACACGGACACTCAATATGCACGACAGCCTATATATTTCAGCCTATGCGCAGTTTCATCCCATCATTAATTTGGAAAATTTCAGTGCGCCATTCACGAATTTGTCGCACCTGCTGACTGATGTTCGCTACAATTGAATCTCCGCAGAAAGGCTGTTGTGATTACACTTGGAATTGAATCATCTTGCGATGAAACCGGTATCGCGCTCTATCAAACAGGGCGCGGCTTACTCGCTCATGCGCTGCATACACAAATAGCCATGCACAGCGAATATGGCGGCGTCGTTCCCGAACTGGCTTCCCGCGATCACGTTCAACGCGTAATACCGCTTATTCGTCAGGTGATGCAGCAGGCTGATGTCTCATTTGAGCAGTTAAGCGCAATCGCCTATACGCAAGGTCCGGGCCTGGGCGGTGCATTACTGGTCGGCGCGAGCGTTGCCAACTCTCTGGCTTACGCGCTAGACATCCCGACCATAGGTATACATCACCTCGAAGGCCACCTCCTCTCCCCTTTACTATCCGATCCTGCACCTGATTTTCCATTCGTGGCTTTATTAGTATCGGGCGGACACACGCAACTGATGCGCGTGGAAGGCGTCGGCAGATACGAATTGCTGGGCGAGACAGTAGACGATGCGGCGGGAGAGGCCTTCGACAAAAGCGCAAAACTGCTAGGCCTGGATTATCCCGGCGGGCCGGCTCTGGCAAAGCTCGCCTTATCGGGCCGCCCCGGACTCTACAAGTTGCCGCGCCCGATGCTGCACAGCGGCAATCTCGACTTCAGTTTCAGCGGATTAAAGACGGCCGTATTGACGCTGACCAAACAGAATGTACTTGATGAACAAACCCGCGCCGATATTGCGTATGCTACGCAGGAAGCAATCATCGATGTACTGGCGCTCAAATCCCGTGCGGCATTAGCCAAGACCGGCCTGACGCAACTGGTTGTAGCTGGGGGCGTGGGGGCAAATCAGATGCTGCGACATCGCCTGACTGATGACATCACCCTGCGCGGCGGTCGCGTGTTTTATCCGGACCTTGAATTTTGTACCGACAACGGCGCAATGATCGCGTTCGCCGGTGCATTGCGTCTGGCTGAGGGACAAGGCGCCAGAGATTATCGTTTCAATGTCAAAGCGCGCTGGAATCTGGACGAAATTATTCAGGCAGCGCCTTCTATAGCGTGACCGTTCAGTCACCGGCGCCGTGCTATCCCGAAATATTAGCGGCTGTATCTGTAACTACACGGCCTGAGATTTTTTGCGTCCGATCTTGCTTTCCCTGCCTGTCATCAGATTCTGAATATTGCTCTTGTGCCGCCAGATTAACAGCAAAGCCATGATGATAGTCGCGAGTACAAGCTCAGGACGCAGATGGAACAGCATCGCGTATACCGGCGCGGCAATCGCTGCAACCAGCGCAGATGCTGACGAATAGCGGAATACTACAGCCATTAACAACCAGGTTCCCAGCACAGCTAATCCCAACCACCCGTTTAACGCTAACAACACACCCAGCGCTGTCGCCACGCCTTTCCCGCCCTTAAATTTCAGAAAAACCGGAAATAAGTGCCCCAGAAACACGGCCAGAAACACCAGTGCCACCATCAGCAACCCATCTGCATCGTGCGGTGCATATTTGATTGCCAGATAAACAGCCAGCCACCCTTTTGCCGCATCTCCCAGCAAAGTTAGCGCTGCCGCTGCTTTTTTTCCGCTGCGCAGTACATTTGTCGCTCCCGGATTACCCGAACCATAGGTGCGCGGATCGGCGATGCCAAATGCACGACTGGTCACAACCGCAAACGAAATCGAACCCAGCAGATAGGCTGCAATAACAAAAAACAGAGTTAACATCAGGAATACCTTAAAATGCGCGAATGGCGGATTTTACTTCATTGCGTCAGAACCGCCACAACAAACCGTCATATTCATGCAAGTACAGCGTGAGTGGCACAACAGGTCAACAGTATGGACATCATCTTTATACGCGAACTCAAAGTTACTACCCTGATCGGTATTTACGAACGTGAAAAACGCGTACCGCAAACGCTGCAACTCGACCTTGAGATCGCACTGCCTAACAGTCGCGCCTGTTACAGCGACGACATCAATGATGCGCTCGATTATGCAAAGGTCGCACAACACATCCAGACCGTACTGAGCGAGGGGCATTTTTCACTGGTGGAGACGCTGGCCGAGCACATCGCCCAGATCATCCTCAAAGACTTTAACGCCCCATGGGTCAAGGTCAGCGTTGCAAAATTGCAGGCAATTCGCAACTGCAAGATGGTGGGAATCAGTATAGAGCGGGAGCAGGTTAAGTAGCGTAGGCTGGGGTAAGCTTGCGAACTCCGGCACATAGGTCATCGACAAATTTGGATAACGCTGGGGTACCTGCCTTACTCCAGCCTGCCGCGCTACCGCGCTCAAGTCTCACCCTGTAGCCACGCAGGAATGTCACGACTTCCATGCAATACGCGCCAGACGATAGCCGGACGTTGCTGAATCTGGCGGTAGGTTTGCTCAAGCGCATCAATAAATGGCAGGGCAACTTCCGGCGCATGTTGCAGATAATATTCGACCGCTTCCTCAACATCCAGGTCTGCCCGCTCGTGGCGAACAAGCGGTTTCATTTACTGTCGTTCAGACGCTGGTTGATACCGGAGCGCAATCCCGCGAAATAGGCATCATCGGCGAGACCTGAGAGCGCAGACTGCGCGCCTTGCAGCAGCAGACCGCGCAACTGCTCACGCTCCTGATCGCGGCGTATCAGTTGGCGCACATACTCGCTGGACGTGCCATAACCCGCCGTGGCGACTTGTGTATCCACGAACTGCTTCAGGGAATCCGGCAAAGAAATATTCATCGTTGACATGGCGGGCAGTCTAAATTGATTGGCAAAATTTGGCAAGATGCGCTTTCCGCAACCATCATTGGCAACGCCGTTCGTGCCGAGCCTGTGGAAAATGAGCGGAAAACCGCCGGGGGTAGCCCGGCAACTATTCCTCTTTGTCCCGCTGCGCGGGGGTTATCAAATCACCTAGATTCCCGCTTGGCCGCAAGCTCGAAACTTCGCTGTGCTCGTTTTCGCGGGAATGACGGACATTAGTGCGCCTCGTCCCAGTTTTTTCCCTGCCCCACTTCGACCAGCAGCGGCACGTTCAGCGCGGCGACGTTGCACATCAGCCCCGGCAGTTTTTCTTTCACCAGTGCCAGTTCGTCATCCGGCACTTCCAGCACCAGTTCATCGTGCACCTGCATAATCAGGCGTGTTTGTAATCTCTCTGTTTCCAGCCATTGCTGGACGGTAATCATCGCAAGTTTGATCAGGTCAGCCGCCGTTCCCTGCATCGGCGCGTTAATCGCCGCGCGCTCCGCCCCCTGACGCTTCATCGCATTGCTGCTGTTGATTTCCGGCAGCCATAAACGGCGCCCAAACACCGTCTCGACATATCCTTGCTGTTGCGCCTCCATGCGAGTGCTGTCCATGTAGCGTTTTACGCCCGGATAGCGTGCGAAATACCGTTCGATATAGGCTTGCGCCGCCCCGCGCTCTATCCCTAGCTGCTTGGCTAACCCGAATGCCGACATGCCATAGATCAGACCAAAGTTGATCACCTTCGCATAACGGCGCTGTTCTGAAGTGACTTCAGCCGGCGTCGTCATGAATATCTCGGCCGCAGTCGCGCGATGCACGTCTACGTTGTTGGCGAACGCATGCAGCAACCCTTCATCGCCCGACAAGTGCGCCATAATGCGCAATTCAATCTGCGAATAATCGGCCGCGACGATGCTGCTGCCAGCAGGTGCGATAAAGGCTTCGCGGATGCGCCTCCCCTCGGGACTCCTGATCGGGATGTTTTGCAGATTCGGATCGCTTGAAGCAAGCCGTCCCGTGATCGCCACCGCCTGCGAATAACTGGTATGCACACGTCCCGTACGGCGATTGACCATTTTGGGCAGTTTGTCGGTATAGGTGGACTTCAGCTTCGCCATACCGCGGTATTCGAGCAAAATTTTAGGCAACGGGTAATCCAGCGCCAGCTCCTGCAACACTTCCTCGTCGGTAGAGGGCGCGCCACTCGGAGTTTTCTTTTTGACCGGCAGTTTCAGCTTGTCGAACAATATTTCCTGTATCTGCTTGGGGGAATTCAGGTTAAAAGGCTGCTCTGCAGCCAGATGGGCGCGCCCTTCCAGGTCGATCAGCTTCACACCCAGCTCATGACTCTGGATCTGCAGCAGATTACTGTCCAGCAACACGCCGTTGCGCTCCATCGTGTAGAGCACATGCATCGCCGGCAGCTCAATATCCCGGTACACATGTTGCAAACCTGGCTCCTTCTCGACTTGAGGGCTGAGCGCTCTGTGCAGCTGCAGGGTGATATCGGCATCTTCAGCAGCGTAATGCGTGGCGATATCCAGATCGACCTGATCAAAACAAATCTGCTTGGCGCCCTTACCCGCCACCTCAGCATAACTGATGGTTTTCACGTTGAGATGGCGCAGCGCAAGATTATCCATATCGTGCGGCTTGTGACTCTCCAGCACGTAGGACTCTAAAAGCGTGTCATCCTGTATGCCGGCAAGATTGATGCCGTGATTGGCGAAAATATGTTTGTCGTATTTAAGATTCTGACCGAGCTTTTTGTGTTCGGCACTCTCCAGCCAGAATTTCAATTTTTCCAGCGTTTTTTCACGATTCAACTGATCAGGCGCGCCCGGATAAATGTGAGCCAACGGCAGATAGGCTGCTTCATGCGGCGTGATAGACAGCGAAATACCGACCAGTTGCGCTTCCATCACATCAAGTCCGGTCGTTTCAGTATCCAGACACACCAGATCGGCAGCGAGCACGCTGTTCAGCCAGTCATCAAGCTGAGCCTCTGTCACAATAGAATGGTAATGCGCGCTGTTCGTGCGCGCGGCGTCTTGCGCTGCAGGAGCGTCAACCGTCAATACTTGCGGCGAATCGGGTGCAGGGTTCTTTGCAGCCACACCGTCGATGGAGGGCGCCGTTAGCTCGTTCAAAAAAGGGGTGCGCCTTGCAGCGTCGCTATTAATCTCACGCAGTCCTCGCGAGGGGGATGCCGTGTGGTGCCCATCGGCTTCGCCTCTGACCTCACGCAACCATGTTTTGAATTCCAGTCGCTCAAACAGGCGCGCCAGTTGCGCACTGTCCTGCGGGGGCGCGATCATTTCGCAGTATGTCGGCAAATCCGGTACATCGCATTTCACGGTAATCAGGCGCCGCGCCTGAGGCAGCCAGTCCAGTGCATTGCGCAAATTTGCGCCGACCACACCGCCTATCGTGTCGGCATTGCGCATCAGGTTCTCCAGCGTACCGTGCTGAGTCAGCCATTTCACCGCCGTCTTGGGGCCTACTTTTTCCACTCCGGGGACGTTGTCCACGGTATCACCGATCAGCGACAAATAATCGATAATCCGCTCCGGCGGCACGCCGAACTTGTTCACCACACCCGCCACATCCAGCGTTTCATTGTTCATGGTGTTGATCAGCGTCACATGCTCGTTCACCAGTTGCGCCAGATCCTTGTCACCGGTCGCGATGATGCAGCGCACACCATCTTGTGATGCACGCTGCGCAAGCGTGCCGATCACATCATCCGCTTCCACCCCCGCCACCATGGCGATTTTCCAGCCTGACGCTTCGATCGCCTGATGCAGCGGCTCGATCTGCAGCGCCAAATCAGCTGGCATGGATGGACGGTTAGCCTTATATTGCGGATACAGGTCGTCACGGAAGGTTTTACCTTTTGCGTCAAATACGCACAGGCTATAATCCGCAGGATAATCCTGACGCAGACGGCGCAACATATTGAGCACACCGTAAATAGCTGCGGTTGGAAACCCTTGGCTGTTGCGCATGTCGGGCATGGCATGAAACGCGCGGTACAAGAATGATGAACCATCTACCAGAAGCAATGTTTTAGTGTTATCAGGAATCATCTAAAGTAGCTCATTTCATTCGTTTTATTGAAGCTCATTTGTTTTCATTTATTGACTATTTTAAGGTACTGACATGAACGACACGCCAAAACTGCCCACATCCGATATTCCCGCAGCCTGGGATGCCAAGGAGGCATGGCGCGTATTCGGTATTATGTCAGAATTCGTATCCGCAACCGACCGTCTCGCGAACATCCACCCCGCCGTCAGTATATTCGGTAGCGCCAGAACTAGGCCGAATCAACCCTATTACAAATTAGCGGAAGAAATTGCACGCCTGTTGTCCGATGCCGGATTTTCGGTGATCTCAGGTGGAGGCCCGGGCATTATGGAAGCGGCCAACAAAGGTGCGTTTTACGGGAAATCGCCCAGTGTGGGCCTGAATATTCAGCTGCCGCACGAGCAGTCCAACAATCCATACCAGAACATCAGCCAGTCTTTCCAGCATTTTTTCGCGCGCAAAGTGATGTTCGTGAAATTTGCCAATGCCTATGTGGTCATGCCCGGCGGTTTTGGCACACTCGATGAACTGATGGAAGCGCTGACCCTGGTGCAAACCGGCAAGACACGCCGTATACCGATTATTCTGGTGGGAACGAAATTCTGGGGAGGGATGATCGACTGGTTTAAAACCGCGCTGATCGATGAAAAAGTCATCCATCCGGAAGATATGGAATTAATCCAGCTGATCGACGATCCCCAGGAAGTGGTACGCGCCATATTCAAGCACTACGAAACGTCGGGATTTGAACCTACCGAGGCTGAACGCGAACGGCAGCTTTATTTATAAGCAGCAATCCGGGAACCACTGCTCCCGGATCGATTCCTAAAACAATTAAGCCGCTGCTTTTTCACCACCCAGCGCTTCCGTCAGATCGGTCAGCATTTTGGCCAGCTCACCCGTCATCAGAGTGAAATCGAGATCAAACATCTCATCAGCCGTATCGGCCAGCGTACTCGATTCTTCCTTGATGATATCCAGAAATTCGAGGCGCTTGATTTGCAACTGCTCTGTCAGAACGAAGGAGATCCGGTCGTTCCACGTCATGCCCAAACGGGTTGCGCGTTTTCCTGCTGCGATATGCGCCAGAATTTCTTCGCCTTCCAGCGCGTGATTGGCATAACGTACCGTGGCTTTGCTCTCACCGGTGGCGCGCAACTCCAGCTCGCGATCGACGGTAAAACCGGCAGGCGCTTCTTCACCCGCTAACCAGTCCGTCATGGCAGCAACCGGTGACAGTTCCGTATGCAGCGGTTTAACCGGCAGATCATCCAGCGTCTTATTCAAGAACTCCAGCAATTCTTCTGCCTTGGCAGCTGAAGCCGCATCAATGATCAGGCGCCCATTGGCCACATCGAGCCAGGCATAGGTTGTTCGCACAATGGCAAAGGCTCTGGGCAACAGCTCTTCGGTAATCGCTTCCTTCAGATCCTTCATTTCCTTACGGCCGACTTTATACCCTTGCTGCGCTTCAATATCAGCAACACGTTCTTTTGCAAAACGGTTGATGATGGTTGCCGGCAATAATTTTTGCTCAACGCCCAATGCAAACAGGATATGTCCGTTGGCAGAATGAACCAGACGATCATCACCCCGGCATGAAACCCAGCCGCGGCTTTGTTTATCCAGCCCACTGCAGGGCTGCAAGGGCTTAGCAGCGAGTTTTTCCTGCAGAGATGCAGCCGTTATAGCGCAGTCAGCAGACAGGCGATAGATGAAAATATTTTTAAACCACATGGCAAGACTCCCGCAAAACGCCGGATTATACAGAAGCGCCCAACATTTCTGGCAGACTTGACTTGAAGCGTTTAAGAAGCCTGCTACACTATATCAACCTCGCATGCGAGGCCTCTTGTCGTTATGGTATGCTTATCAACAGTTTAGTCAGTCACGCCCTCTTGATGTCCCCGATAAAATTCCTTTTGCTGTTCCTGTTACTGATCCCCGCCACTGTGCGCGCCGATCAGGATGACGATTTTCTGGCAGCGCGCGATGCGTTCCGCTCCGGGGACTCGGTCAAATTAGATACGCTTGCTCAACGTTTGCGGCGCTCTCCGCTTGAGGTGTACACAGCCTATTACCAGTTGAGAATAAAACTGGAGACCGCAGACATATCGGAAATACGCGCCTATTTATCACGCCCGGATGACACACCGATGATTGATAAGATGCGGGCTGAATGGCTCAAGTCGTTGGCCAAAAAGCAACAATGGGCGCTGTTCGAGAGCGAATATCCGCGTTTAATTGCAGCGGATGCTGAACTCACCTGCTATGTCCTGCAATCACGCATGACCAGCCAGGAGCAAACCGTACTACGGCAGGCACATGATTTGTGGCTCAGCGCAAAAGATATGCCTGATAGCTGCGACATTCCGTTTGAAGCTGCCATCAGTGCCGGTGCGATCAGCCAGCAGGATATCTGGCAACGGATGCGACTGGCGCTGGAGACTGAAAATGTATCACTGGCCAAGTCACTGGCGGGTCGCCTGACCGGCAATCATGCGATATCGGCTACATCACTGAGTCAGGCGATGGATAATCCCGGCCGGTATCTGAAGAACCCTTCCTTAGGAACTGCAGGTGAACGAACCGTTGCTTTGTTTGCGCTGCAGCGGATGGCTAAACTGTCAGCGGATCAGGCTGTCGATCGCTGGGCGAATCTGGCGCGGTATTTTCCGGAAAGCGAACAACGTTATTTCATGGGCTGGCTGGGCTACGAATCTGCACGCAAACATGATCCGCGGGCACTCAGCTGGTTTTCGCAAGCCGGTTCGCTCAATGATCAGCAATCTGCCTGGCGGGTGCGAGCCGCACTGCGGGCACAGAACTGGGCAGCGGTTTTATCATCCATCAATGCCATGACACCCGCGCAACGCAACGAGGCTACCTGGCAATACTGGAAGGGCCGCGCGCTACAGACATTGGGCAGCCATGCTGAGGCCATGCTCATTTTTGTGCCGCTGAGTGCAGAACCTACTTTTTATGGGCAGCTGGCCGCCGAGGAGTTAAGCGATACGCCCGTGCTCAGCGCGGTGCCACCCGATTATAAACCGGGCAAACGCGATTTGTCTGACATTGAAAAACTGCCCGGCGTACAACGCACGCTGGCACTATACCGGATGGATCTGCGCACGGATGCGATGCGGGAGTGGGCCTGGGTGACGCGTAATTTCAATGACCATGAACTGCTCGCTGCAGCCGAAATCGCAAGGCGCAATGAAATGTACGACAGGGCCATCAATACCGCCGATAAAACGCTGCTTGTTCATGATTTTAGCCTGCGCTATCTGGCTCCCTACCGCTCGGCCATGCGCGAACATATACAGGAAAACAATCTGGAAGAAGCATGGGTCTATGGATTGATGCGGCAGGAGAGTCGTTTTGTGACATCGGCCAAATCCGGCGTAGGCGCAGCGGGCCTCATGCAAATCATGCCATCCACCGCACGCTGGATCGCAAAAAAACTCGGACTCAAAAGCTACCGTGACTCCCTGCTGCACCAGCTGGGTACCAACCTGACCCTCGGCACCTATTACATGAAAAATATGCTGACGTCCTTAGATGACAGCCCAGTACTCGCGTCCGCTGCCTACAATGCGGGTCCTGGACGGGCAAGGCGCTGGCGCGCGGCACAGCCGCTGGAAGGCGCTATTTATGCCGAAACAATCCAGTTTGATGAAACCCGCGGCTACGTGAAAAAAGTGATGAGCAATACGGTTTACTATGCACGCCAGTTCGGCGCACCCGACCGTTCATTAAAACAGCGTATGGGCATCATCGCAGGCAAACCAGTTGACGCCGCTCTTACTGATGACAAATCCCCGGGTGGGGATCAATGAACCGCTACTGCGTAGGGGGGGCGATACGCGACCATCTGCTGGGTCTGCCGATCAAAGATCGTGACTGGGTCGTGGTCGGCAGCACGCCGGAAGAGATGTCCGCACTGGGTTTTCAACCGGTGGGCAAAGATTTTCCGGTTTTCCTGCACCCGCAAACGCATGAGGAGTACGCACTCGCCCGCACAGAACGCAAGACAGCCCGCGGCTACAAGGGTTTTGCCGTGTATGCCGCACCGGACGTCACGCTGGAGCAGGATCTGTTGCGCCGCGATTTCACCGTCAATGCCATCGCACAGGATGCAGATGGCAATCTGATTGATCCGCATCACGGCATTGAGGATTTACATGCCGGAATTTTGCGACATGTCAGCGCAGCATTCAACGAAGACCCGGTCAGAATTCTGCGTGCTGCTCGCTTTGCTGCGCGGTTCGGCTTCAGTATTGCGCCCGAAACCCTGGCGTTGATGCAAGATATGGTCATCAACGGCGAAGTTGACGCGCTGGTGCCCGAGCGCGTCTGGCAGGAACTGGCGCGGGGCCTGATGGAAAAGCATCCCTCGCGTTTTTTTGACACACTGCGAAGTTGTGGTGCACTGGCTAAAATCATGCCCGAAGTCGACGCCTTATTTGGCGTACCTCAGGTCGCCAAATATCACCCGGAGATCGACTGCGGCCTGCACACGATGCTGGTGCTCGACGACGCCGCCGCTCACGACTACGCACTGGAAGTCCGTTTTGCGGCACTGGCTCATGACTTGGGCAAGGCGACCACCCCGGCAGAAGTCCTGCCGCGCCATATTGGACATGAATTTCGCAGCGCGGCGCTTGCCAACACGTTATCCGAGCGCTTGCGTGCAACGGGTGAATGTCGTGATCTGGCTTTATTAGCCGCACGATTTCACACAGATATACACCGCGCACTTGAATTACGCAGCGATACGATCATCAAACTGTTTCAGTCCGCTGATGCCTGGCGTCGCCCGTCGCGCTTTACCCAATTATTGCAGGCCTGCGCATCTGATGCGCGAGGCAGATGGGGATTTGAACAGGATGCCTACCCGCAAGCCGATTATTTACTGGCGTTGTTAGCCGTTGCTCGCAAGGTCAATGCGGGTGAGATTGCACAGCGATGCCGTGATCGCGGTACAATCGCGGCCGAAGTACAACAAGCGCGTCTTAACGCGATAGAGAACCTAGTCCGGAATAAACAGGAGTCAAAATGAGATTAAAGTGGATCGTTGTTATGTTGTTTATCGCAGCGCATGGCACCGCCTTTGCTGCGAATCCGGCTGTTAACAGCAAGAAAGAGCTCGAAGTCAAATTCAACCAGTTCTTTCAAACGGTGGACTCAGACAAATCAGGCAAAATTTCCAAGGCCGAAGCACAGGCTAAAGATTCTGGACTGGCAGAACATTTCGATCAGATGGATGCGAATCATGACGGCATGCTGACCCAAAAAGAAATCAAGAATGCGCTGTCTGCCGCTGCGAACAGGCAACAAAAGTTCGTTCAGGCTCTGGAAAAAGCAGATACGGACAAGAATGGCAAGTTGTCCCGCGACGAGGCAAAAGCCTTGCCGAATCTCAGCGCTAACTTTGACCAGATAGATGCCAATAAGGATGATGTTCTGGTTACGGAAGAAATTTTCGATTTTCTTCGCAAAATAGGCGACGCGAAGCAGTAACAATCTAAAGCAAACGGCTCAGGTCACCGCAGGCGAATCCGGATAACGGGTTCGCCATATTTTTGCCCATCGCAATGACCTTAAACAATTCGCCCATTTCCGCAGGACTGGTAAGTTTTTGCAACTGCGCCGACAGCGGCAAATATTCGCGCAGATTTTCAGGTGACATTTCACTCAAAAGCTCAGCGATGCCATTATTGATCAGGAAAAATGCCTGATTGGTATACCCCAGCAACTCAAGACCTGCATCAATCCCCGTTTCAGCGATATCGGTAAAATTAACATGCGCGGTGATGTCCTGCAAACCAGGTAAAAAAAACGGGTCATCGTGAGCGCGGTGACGATAATGGCACATCAGCGTACCTGCTGTACGTTGCGGATGATAATACTCACGAGCGCCGAAGCCGTAATCGATAAACAGCATCGCACCTTGATTTAACCTGCATGCCAGGCTGCTGATCATACCCCGTGCAGCAAGGCAAATTTCGCTCACATAGTTATCAGCGGCCGCAATGCGCGCCGATGCTTGCAACAACGCGCCATCAATGATCTTCCGCTCCTGCCAGATAAAGCCGTCCTCACTCAACCCGACACCGATTTCATTGATCGCGCTGTCCTGCCAGCGCACCAGATGAACTGGCAGTGCATCCAGCACCTCATTGGCAATGACCGCACCGTTTATTTTCTCCGGCAGCACATCCAGCCAATGCACTAAATCTATCAAATGCGGCAGACGCAATCTGATCATCGCCTGCTGACGTTCGCGCAAATCGGCGCTCACCTCGAGAATACAGTACTGCTCAGGCAGCGTGCCCAACCGCTCCAGTTCACTCAGCATATCTGCTGCAAGTTTTCCGCTGCCAGCACCCAGTTCCAGAATAAAGGGGGCCGTTTGTGCCATTATCCCGGCAACCTGCCTGGCTAACGTGCGCCCGAACAATGCGGAGAGTTCAGGAGCCGTGATGAAATCGCCCGCCTCACCAAATTTGTGTGCACCCGCCGTGTAATACCCCAGCCCTGGTGCATATAAGGCCAGTTCCATATAACGTGAAAAGGGTATCCAGCCATCTTGCGATGAAATATCATGTTTTATCGCTTCAATCAGACGCGCACTGTGTTGCGCTGCGTCAGGGCCCGGTATCGGAAGTGATGTGGCAAGTGTTGTAGGCATGGTCAGGTATAATTCAAAGTTAACGTGTAGTTCATGCAGTCGCTTTGTCATATTCGCAAGCGGCATTCGAGCATGACAATTTTAACTTAAGGCGCGGCATTATAGCCTCGCCCGTTCACAAAGTTTAACGGAGGGTTCGGTGCAAGGCAAAGTTATATTGGTGACAGGGGGAGCGAAGCGCGTGGGTGCAGCTATTTGCCGCCGCTTGCATACCGCAGGTGCGTCTATCGCGCTGCATTACCGCACCTCCGAGCGGGAGGCATTTGCATTACAGGATGAGCTCAATACGCTACGCCCTGACAGTGCAGCCGCATTTTCTGCCGATCTGCTTGATATCGCATCCTTACCGCGACTGGTTGAGAACGTACACGCGCATTTCGGACGGATCGATGCACTGGTCAATAACGCATCCAGTTTCTACGCAACGCCATTGGCAGAGGTTGATGAGACTCAGTGGCATGATTTACTCGGCACTAATTTGCGCGCGCCGCTGTTCCTGGCACAAGCCGCAGCACATGAACTTCAGCATTGCCATGGCTGCATCATCAATATAGCCGATATTCATGCTGAACGCCCTATGCAAGGACACCTGTTATACAGCGTGGCTAAAGCTGGACTCGTCGCCTTGACAAGGGCTCTGGCACAGGAAATGGCACCCTGTGTGCGGGTGAATGCAGTTGCGCCCGGCGTCATCCTCTGGCCTGAAAGCAGCGAATGGGAAGATGAAATACAGCGCCGAAAAATTGTCGCACACACCCTGCTAAAACGCGAAGGCACACCTGAAGACATCGCAAAAACGGTGGAATTTTTAATCGCCGACGCACCTTATATTACCGGACAGGTCATTTCAGTTGACGGCGGCAGAAGCATCAACATTTAACGTGGAATCAATATGAACGCAATCGCACAACCCATCCAGTTTGATCACTCCGGCAACTTCAATAAACTGAAGAATCGCCTGGAACATCAGGTCGGCAAGGCTATTTTCGACTTCAACATGATCGAGGACGGAGACTCCGTGATGGTATGTCTCTCAGGCGGGAAGGACTCCTACACGCTGCTGGACATCCTGCTCACCCTGCGTAAACGCGCACCTATCGATTTTCGCATCGTTGCAATGAATCTGGATCAAAAACAACCCGGTTTTCCCGCTGACATTTTGCCCAATTATCTCAAAACACTTGGCGTCGAATATCACATTGAAACGCAGGACACCTATTCCATCGTCAAGGAAAAAATTCCCGAAGGAAAAACCACCTGCTCACTGTGCTCAAGATTACGCCGCGGCATTATCTACAAAGTGGCAGGTGAGTTGGGCGCTAACAAGATTGCGCTGGGTCATCACCGCGACGATATGATCGAAACGCTGTTCCTGAACATGTTCTTTGCCGGCAAACTCAAAGCAATGCCGCCGAAGCTTGTGACCGATAAGGGGGATCATATTGTGATCCGTCCATTGGCCTACTGTGTTGAAAAAGATATCGCCCGCTATGCGCGCGGGATGGAATTTCCAATCATCCCTTGCAACCTGTGCGGATCACAGGAAAACTTGCAGCGCCAGAATATTAAGGAAATGCTCACGAACTGGGAGCGCCAGTATCCGGGACGCAGTCAGACCATCTTCACCGCAATGCAAAACATTGCGCCTTCACATTTACTGGACGGGAAGCTGTTTGACTTTAAAAATATGTCGCTGGGTCAGGCGGTTGAAGAAGGCGACGTTGCATTTGACGATCCCGTTTAAACTCACGGATACAACACTTCCAGACGATAACCTGCGGCGATCAGTTCGGCGGTATTCAGATGTAATTTAACGCTGATCTCATGGTTGCTCAAAAACCCAGCCTGTACATTTGCCTGTAAATAATCAGCGGGTGTGAAAATACGGCGCGCGAGAGGCTTGTCCTGAGTATCGTTAAGCGTCAGCACCAGATCCGGATAAGCCATGGTATAAGCGGCCCGGCTGCGCAGCAATGCGCTGAAAGTAATCAAATTTTCATGTCCTGGTTCAGCTTCAAGCCCTGAAGATTCAATGCTGACCAATTCCGCATTTTTCGGCAAAGGGACGGTACAGTTCAGCAACCGGCAATATCCTGCCAGAACGGGACTGAGCGCGGGCAACTGAACAGAGAGGCCTGTTCTGAAATAATATGCCGATTGCGCCAGCATCAACAAGACAGATACCGAGATGCCTAAAAGCCAGGGCCAGCGGCGCTTCTGCTGCTGCTCAATCAGGTTTTCATCTTCAGAATCATCTGTCTTCGCATGTACTGCCAGCGGGGCCACACTGGATTTTGCCTCTGAAGCACTGACATTAGTCTTTTGCGTTTCCTGCGATGCGGTCATCTGGCTGAAATCAAGCGTTGCTTCATGCGTCTCCGATAACGGCACTGGCAATTCAGCACCTGGAATGTCAGCAGGGGCTAAAAAAGCATCGAGAACCGTCTCGTGATCGGTTGAGGGGACGCTGACGTCCACTACGTCACCAGCCTGCGACACTGCCGGACTAGTTATCCCGTCCAGTTTAGCGAGTTCTGCTGACTCCATTAGCGCAAGGGGTTCTGCTAGCTCTGCGGGTTCTATTAGTTCTGCGGCTGCAACTACTTCATCTGGTTCTGCCGTTTCTGCCGTTTCTGCCGTTTCTGCCGTTTCTGCCGTTTCTGCCATTTCTGCTGGTTCAACGGGTTCAACGGGTTCAACAGATTCAACAGATTCGATGAATTCTATCGGTTCAGCAGGGGCTGCAACAACTGCTTCAATGACGAATTCATTCTGCATTCCAGTCGTTTCTGGAACAAAAGACATCCTCGAGTCGAATGCCTGCAAACAGTGCCCGCAACGCACCATGCCTTGATGCGCAGCAAACTGCGCATCATTTATTTTGAAGCAAGTCTCACAGTGCGGGCATCTTGTCGTGCCGTTCATTGAAATATTGCTCAGCGCTTGCGGCCTGACAGGCATGACCACCCTTCTTCATAAACAGGCGTATTCAGATCAAACCATTCTCGGTAGATATCCATCACATCCTGAGCCTGAGTTTCAAGAATACCTGACAACACGATTTGTCCACCCGGACGCGTCGCGGCGGCAAGCAAGGGGGCAAGCATACGCAGCGGATTGGTCAGAATATTGGCGACGACCAGATCGTATGTCCCTGTTGGTGCATCGTTTGGCAGAAAAAATTGTACGTTTGCAACGTCGTTTGCAATGGCATTGTCCCGACTGGCGGTCACAGCCTGTGCGTCAACATCTACGCCAACGGCATTCGCTGCGCCTAATTTGAGTGCTGCAATCGCAAGAATCCCTGATCCGCAACCGTAGTCCAGCACGCTTTCACCGCCCTGCAGATGCAAGTCCAGCCAGCGCAAACACAAACGGGTGGTCGGATGACTGCCCGTACCGAAAGCCAGGCCCGGATCCAGTATGATATTGATCGCATCCGGATTCGTTGGTGTATGCCAGGTCGGCACTATCCACAACCGGTCAGAGATCGGTATCGGTTCAAACTGAGACTGAGTCAGACGCACCCAGTCGTTGTCAGCCAGCGACTCTACCCGATGTTCAGGTAGCTGCGCCAAACCGACATCGCCTGCCGCCCTGCGCAAAATTTCAATCACATCGATATCCGCATCAAATAATGCACTGACGCGATTGTGCTGCCAGACACCCGGAGGTGGCTCGCCAGGCTCGCCGAAAATAGCCTGTTCATCCGGCGTATCTGCATCAGCATCCAGCAAATCAACAGATAACGCACCATGTTCGAGCAACGCATCACTCAAAGCTTCGGCATGTTTGGCATCGGTATCAACAATCAGTGTTAACCAGGCCATTACTTGTCCTTATTGCGTTCGGAGAGGCGCTCTTCCAGGTAATGAATACTGGTACCACCGCCCATAAATGCGGCATCTAGCAACAAGTCGCGATGCAATGCAATATTGGTTTCAATACCTTCGACAGCCATCTCGGACAACGCCGTACGCATCCGCGCCATCGCCTGATCCCGTGTGTCACCGTAAGCGATGACTTTGCCGATCATAGAATCGTAATGAGGTGGCACGTAATAATTATTGTAGGCATGCGAATCCACACGGATACCGGGGCCGCCGGGCGCGTGCCATGAAGTGATGCGTCCGGGTGAAGGCGTAAACTTATAAGGGTGCTCCGCATTAATACGGCATTCGATCGCATGGCCTCTGAACTGAATGTCACGTTGACGGAAAGCCAGTTTTTCACCCGCTGCAATCAGAATCTGCTGCTGCACAATATCGATACCTGTGATCATCTCAGTCACTGGATGCTCAACCTGCACGCGCGTATTCATTTCAATAAAGAAGAACTGACCATTTTCGTACAGAAACTCAAATGTGCCCGCACCTCGATAGCCAATCTTGCGACAGGCTTCAGCACAGCGCTCACCGATTTTGTTGCGCAGACGCGCATTGAGCAGTGGCGCCGGCGCTTCTTCCATCACCTTCTGGTTACGGCGTTGCATCGAGCAATCACGCTCGCCGAGATACACGGCATTGCCATGCTGATCGGCCAGCACCTGAAATTCAATGTGACGGGGATTTTCAAGATACTTTTCCATGTACACAGTCGGATTATTGAATGCCGCCTGCGCTTCCGCTTTGGTCATGGTGACCGCGCCCAGCAGTGCTGCTTCAGTATGCACTACGCGCATGCCGCGTCCGCCACCGCCGCCAGATGCCTTGATGATGACGGGGTAACCAATACTGCGTGCAATTTTAATAATTTCAGCCGGATTGTCCGGCAGTGCGCCTTCCACACCGGGCACACAGGGTACACCCGCTTTAGTCATGGCAATTTTGGCGCTGACCTTGTCACCCATGAGTCGGATGGTTTCAGCACGCGGACCGATGAATACAAAACCGCATTTTTCCACACGCTCAGAAAAATCCGCGTTCTCGGAAAGAAAGCCATAACCCGGATGTATCGCCTGCGCATCAGTGACTTCGGCTGCGCTGATAATTGCGGGAATATTCAAATAACTCAGGCTCGATGGAGCGGGCCCGATACAAACCGACTCATCGGCGAGTTTGACATACTTGGCGTCTGCATCAGCTTCCGAGTGCACGACTACCGTTTTAATACCCATTTCGCGGCATGCGCGCTGTATACGCAACGCTATTTCGCCGCGATTAGCGATCAATATTTTTTCAAACATGGTTAAGGCTCCAAACTTGTACCAACGGCATCATTAAGCGCCGCCACCAGGCTTAATAGCACGTGCTATAGCCGCTCATATACGTTAATGAGGCACTCGCCTCGACGGTATTAACCGATGACAAACAATGGCTGGCCAAACTCAACAGGCTGGCCGTTTTCGACCAGAATCGCTTTGATCACACCGGTGTGGTCTGCATCAATTTCATTGAGCAATTTCATGGCTTCGATGATGCATAACGTGTCACCACTGTTCACATTTTGGCCAATATCGACGAATTGCTTCGAGCCTGGCGATGGAGAACGATAAAAAGTACCCACCATTGGTGATTTGACGACGTGCCCTTCGGCAGTTGCAGGTTCTGCTGGAGCCACAACCACAACAGGCTGAGCTGCGGCAGGTTGGGCCACATACTGTTGCTGGGGTGCAGGTGCGTACATCTGCTGCCCGGCAGCAACCGTGCGTGTAATGCGTACGCGCTCTTCGCCTTCGCTGATTTCCAGTTCGGCTATACCGGATGCTTCTACCAGTTCAATCAGTGTCTTGAGTTTACGTAAATCCATAATATCCTCCTTGCTTAGTTTTTATAGTGCAGCGCATATTGCACTGCGTATTCATATCCATTTGCACCCAAACCACAGACCACACCTACGGCAAGATCGGAAAAGAACGATTTGCGGCGAAAGTGTTCACGTGCATGCACATTGGACAAATGTATTTCGATAAAAGGTATTGCGACAGCAGCCAGCGCATCACGTAGCGCAACACTGGTATGCGTAAACGCGGCCGGATTAATGACGATGAACTGTGTGCCATCGGTGCGAGCCTGATGTATGCGATCAATCAGTGCAGCTTCTGAGTTACTCTGGAAACAGGACAGCTCTGCATTGCTTTTGCTTGCTAATATCACTAAATCTGCATTAATTTCTTCTAACGTGGTGCTTCCATAGACCTCTGGCTCGCGTGTACCGAGCAGATTCAGATTGGGACCATGTAATACGAGAATTGCTTTCATATTCGCAGTTTGCCGTAAGTTCGGGGTAATTGTCTACATTTTTTACTTAGATAAGTAAAAATTTTAAAGTCCAACCTGTTGCAAGGTATTTATAAATTGCGCCTTATCCTGATAGCCCACGACGCGAAAATCATTCATTTCCTGGCCTTTTGTGTTGAAAAAAAGAATGCCCGGGGGGCCATACAGGCCAAACTTTTTGAGCAAGTCTTTGTCAGACTGGCTGTTCGCCGTCACGTCAGCTTGCAGCACAAGCGCCGATTTTAGCCTTTGCTGCACACCCGGATCGGCGAAGGTAAATCGCTCCATTTCTTTACAAGACACACACCAGTCGGCATAAAAATCCAGCATCACAATTTTTCCATCTGCATGTTTTATGCGCTCATCGAGTTCAGCCAAATCCTTTATTCGCACAAATGTAAGTGCTGACTGTGTATCCGCTTTGCAGACAGCACAAACGGCATCCAGCGGCCGCAACACATCCCGCGCACCGGACAACGCCCCGATCAGATAGGCAATGCCGAGCAACAATGCGAGCAGCCCGCCCCCCTTAAGCAGCTTATGAGCACCTTTAGCGTTATGCGGCAAGCTCTCCATCACACGCAGATAACTGGCAGACAGGATGAGCAAAACGCCCCAGAGCAGCATTTGTACGGCAGCCGGCAACAGCGGCTGGATGATCCAGATAGCCAAAGCCAGCAGCATGACGCCAAAAATCCGTTTAACTCCGTCCATCCATGCGCCCGCACGAGGCAACAGCACACCAGCCGACGTCCCGATCAACAATAACGGCGCGCCCATACCCAGCGCCAGTGCGAACAGGGCAACGCCACCCAGAACGGCATCATGTGTCTGACCGATATAAAGCAGGGCGCCGGCCAGCGGAGCCGCTACGCATGGCCCCATAATGACAGCAGAGAGCGCGCCCATCAAAAACACGCCGGACAGATGACCGCCATGCAAGCGGTTACTGGTATCACTTAACTTGCTCTGCCAGCTGCTTGGTAATTGCAACTCATAAAATCCAAACATGGAGAGTGACAACAATACAAATACCGCAGCAAAACTGCCCAGCACCCAGGGTGTTTGCAGCGCATTTGAAATCAGATCGCCACTGAGCCCTGCAGCAATACCCGCGGCTGCATAGGTAACAGCCATACCCAGCACATATGACAGGGAAAGCATAAAGGCGTGCATTTTGGTGATTTTGTGCCCTCTCCCAACAATGATCCCGGACAAAATAGGGATCATCGGGAACACGCAGGGTGTTAAAGCCAGCAGAAGCCCCGCACCAAAAAAGAAAGTAATAATCAGCCAGAAACTGCCGTTCTTGAACAATTCGGCAATTTTTGAATTTTCAGTCTCAGGTTTGAGTTCGCCTCCTGTTTTCTGCTCAACGACTGGCTGCGCGACGGATGATGCGGAATTTTGCATCGCACCCTGCAAATCGACTGACAGCACTTTGTCCTGACTTGGATAACACAACCCCTGCTCGCTGCACCCCTGATAGGAAGCATTCAGTTTAAATGCCCCGACCGCTGCGCGATCCAGCGTCATTTCAACCTGAAAGGGATGATGAAAAACCTCCGTTTCGCCGAAATTTGGATCCTGCTTCACCTCTCCTTTGGGAAAATTGATTGCAGTGATTGTGGCGGCTTCGCCGGCTACCGAAAATTTAGTTTTGTCACGATACAAGTAATAGCCTGGCGTGATTTTGAAATTTACCAGCAGCGTATGCGCATCACGGGCAACAACCTCAACAGAAAATGCCTGATCAGGCGGCAGAAAACTCGGTTGTTGCTTGGCCCCGAACGCAGGCAATTTATCCAGAAAACTATCTGCATAGCTAACAGGCGCGAACAAGCAAATTAACAACATAAGCAGCGACCTGGTTATCGTCTTTTGATTGTCTGGTCGAATGGCTAGTAGTTTCATCAATAATACAAAACGCATGCTTATTCCTTGCTAGTGATCATTAGTTTCCTGACTGACCCACTCCATATAAGCGGGCAAGCCACATGACAAAGGGATCGCGATAATTTCAGGGATTTCGTAAGGGTGAAGTTCGCGAATCAGTGCTTCCAGACGCGGATAGCCGGACTGAGTCGTTTTTATCAGCAGCGGCACCTCGGTGGCAGTTTCGACCTGCCCCTGCCAGCGGTAAGTAGAGATGCAAGGAGCAAGTTGATTCACACATGCCGCAACGTGCGACTCGATCAAGTGTCGCGCAAGTTTGCCGGCCGTCGCGGCATCAGGCAAATTAGTAATGACTAACAGCAGTTCGCTCATGATGTAGCGATACGCAAGCCAAGTTGCAGCAATTCATCCCATACGTCACCCTGACGCAGCCCTTTAATCGTTTTATCCACTTTCGCTGCATGCCCGATCGCACGCTCAATATGAAGAAGCCTCAAACGGCGCGCCGCATTTTCAATCAGATTCTGTTTATCCCGGCGCACCCGCATATCACGCATGGCATCACGCAGATTACCACCCCGCTGCATAGCAGAGAGCACTTTCCCCAAAGTACGGACATCTTCGCTGATCGCCCACAGAACCAACACCGTCGCAGTCCCTTCGGCGCGTAACCCGTCGAGAATATGCGCGTATCGCGCAGCATCACCCGCCAGCATCGCTTCCGACAATTTGAAAATATCATAGCGCGCAACGTCCATCACGGCTTCTTTGACCTGCTCAAACGATACTGCACCGGCCGGAAACAGCAAACCTAATTTTTGTATTTCCTGAAAAGCAGCGAGCAGATTTCCTTCGCAACGATCGGCTAAAAATTCAAGTGTCAGTTTATCCGTCGACTGATCCTGCCTCAAAAGCCGGCCGGATAGCCATCCCGGCAGCTGACTACGGGGAATATCGTCCGCACAGATCAACACGCCGTGTCGCTCCAGCGCATTGAACCACTGGGTTTTTTGTGCCGTCCAGTCAAGCTTGGGCAGGGTAATCAGCGTGAGCACATCATCGTTTTGATGAGCGACATAATCCTGCAATGCCTGCCCGCCCTCAGTTCCAGGTTTGCCGGTCGGTATGCGCAAATCAACGACTTTACGCTCGGCGAACAAGGAAAGATTTTGCGTACAGGCAGACAGCTCAGCCCATTTGAAATGCTGCTCAGCGACCAGTATATCCCGCTCGGCAAAACCCGCCAAACGTGCAGCAGCACGGATACTGTCCGCCGCTTCAATCACCAGCAAAAGCGCATCGCCGTACACCACATACAGTGGCTTAAGCCCTGACGCTAAGTGACGCGGCAATGCTTCGCTGGTTAATTGCATTATTGTTTCGGCAAATCCTGAGGTTTTGCGTGACTCAGACGTCGCACAATCTGCTGCACCATATCGGAACGCATGCTCTGGTACAACTGCGCTTCTTCGGACTCCTTAGCCAGAATTTGCGCATCGTCGTATGTGAAGTCACGGCTGAGAAGCAACTCATCTGCGGGCAGCCATACACGCTGCTCCTGATCATAGGCTCGCATAGAGACGCGATAACGCAACTGAAACTCGCTAACCCGCCCGCTGCCGCCCAGCGTCAATATCTGCTTCTCAGGAAGATCAGATGAAATATTCAATACCACCTCCGCCTGCTCGGCCTTCTGCACCAGTTGCACATGATTAGCCGCAAGATTCCGTCGAAGCTCACTGATCAGTGGTGAGGCAAGATTGTCGGCCTCAATAAAGAGCGTTTTGAACGGCATTTTCGCGTCACCACGCAGGTGAAATCCGCATGCGGCAAGCAACATTGCCAAAACCAGCATAAGCAACATTTTCGGCCAGCCGCCTTGCATCACAGACACGTTCATCGGGCACCTCCTCCTATGCAACAATATTAATCAAACGACCCGGCACGACGATGATTTTTTTAGGCACGGCACCAGCCAGTTGTTTTTGCACCGCCTCATGCGCCAAGGCCGCCTGCTCGATGAATGCGCGTTCGGCATCTTTGGCAACAGTCAGACTGCCGCGCAGCTTGCCGTTGACCTGAATCATCATTTCTATTTCGTTCTGCACCATCGCACTTTGATCGGCCGCAGGATAAGCCTGATCCAGCATATCGGTACCCGGGCGCAATTCAGACCACAAGGCCTGACAGGTGTGCGGCACGATAGGGCACAACATCAGCGCGATCGATTCGAGCACTTCCTGTGCGACAGCACGTCCCACCGGCGTTGTGTCTGAAAATTTGCCCAGCGCATTGAGCAATTCCATATTCGCGGCAATCGCCGTATTGAATGTCTTACGGCGACCAATGTCATCATCAACTTTTTGGATAGTCTGATGCAATTGTCGGCGCATCGCGCGAGCTTCTTCGCTCAATTCGCCCCCGCGGCATGCAGTTACCACACCCTGTTCGACGTGATCATGCGTGGCTTTCCATACGCGCTTGAGAAAACGGAATGAACCTTCCACCCCGGCATCAGACCATTCCAGCGACTGATCAGGTGGGGCTGCAAACATCATGAACAGCCGCGCCGTATCAGCCCCGAATTCGTCGATAATGGACTGGGGATCAACGCCGTTATTCTTGGATTTGGACATTTTTTCCGTGCCACCGATCACAACCGGCAGTCCGTCGGCTCGAAGCGTTGCACCAACAGGGCGACCCCGTTCATCATTCACAACGTCGACGTCCGCCGGATTGATCCAAAGCTTCTTGCCATTGGCTTCCAGCCGATAGAACGTCGGTGCAATGACCATTCCCTGCGTGATCAGGTTTTTAAACGGCTCGTCGAGATTTTGAGCATCCTCACCAAACACCCCTACGTCTCGCATTAATTTTTGAAAGAAGCGCGCATACAGCAGATGCAAAATCGCATGTTCGATGCCGCCGATATACTGATCCACAGGCAACCAGTGATTTGCGCGTTCATCCACGAGACCCGTTGTGCAATCCGGACTGGTATAGCGCGCGTAATACCATGAGGACTCCACAAAGGTATCCATCGTATCCGTTTCGCGACGGGCAGCCGCGCCACATTTAGGACAGGTCGTTTCATAAAATTCCGGCATTTTCGCCAATGGAGAACCTGCGCCGTCCGGCACGACGTCTTCCGGCAAGATCACCGGCAGCTGCTCATCCGGCACCGGCACATCGCCACAACTCGCGCAATGAATAATAGGAATAGGACAACCCCAGTAACGCTGACGCGAAATGCCCCAGTCGCGCAAACGGAACTGCACCTTTTTCTCGCCCAGTCCAATAGACGCCAGATCGGCTGAAATCGCATCTACCGCCTGATCATAATCAAGGCCATCGTATTTTCCGGAGTGGGCACACACCCCATCTTTAGTCGCATACCATTCCTGCCACGCGTCATCGCTGAAAACCTGGTCTTTGGATGCAATGGATTGCCTGATCGGCAGATCATATTTTTTTGCGAAAGCGAAATCGCGCTCATCGTGAGCCGGCACTGCCATCACAGCGCCTTCACCGTAGCCCATCAGCACATAGTTACCGACCCATACCGGCACCAGTTCGCCGGTCAGCGGATGGGTGACGCAAAGGCCGGTATCCATGCCCTTCTTTTCCATCGTCGCCATGTCGGCTTCGGCAGTGCCGCCGTGTTTACAGTCTTCGATGAAGGCGGCAAGCTCAGGATTGTTTTGCGCCGCACGTGTTGCCAGCGGATGTTCAGCTGCGATTGCCACGAAGGTCACCCCCATGATGGTGTCGGCGCGCGTGGTGTAAACCCAGAGTGTTTCATCGTTGCCATCGAGCGTGTACGGGAACGCAAAACGCACCCCAAAACTCTTGCCTATCCAGTTGGCCTGCATGGTTTTTACCTGCTCCGGCCATCCGCTCAAGGTATCAAGGTCTTGCAACAGCTCATCCGCGTACCGGGTAATGCGAAAGAAATACATCGGGATTTCGCGCTTTTCAACCAGCGCGCCGGATCGCCATCCACGTCCGTCAATGACCTGCTCATTTGCCAGCACGGTGTGATCTACCGGATCCCAGTTCACCGATGAAGTTTTTTTGTAAATGATGCCCTTTTCGAATAAACGGGTGAACAGCCATTGCTCCCAGCGGTAATATTCCGGTGTACAGGTGGTCACTTCACGCGCCCAGTCTATCCCGAGTCCCAGGCTTTTGAGCTGACGTCGCATGTAATTGATGTTGTCGTACGTCCAGGCCGCCGGCGGCACATTGTGCGCCTGTGCTGCATTCTCTGCAGGCAGTCCGAATGCATCCCATCCCATGGGCTGCATGACGTTATATCCCTTCATGCGGTGATAGCGTGAGAGCACATCGCCTATGGTGTAGTTACGCACATGCCCCATGTGCAACTTTCCCGATGGATAAGGGAACATGGACAGGCAGTAATATTTAGGCTTATCGCTGTTTTCACGTGCGACAAATGCGCCGGAATCATCCCAGTGTTGCTGGGCTTGCTGTTCAAGAGAGGCGGGGTGATAGTTGGATTGCATGTTTTAACAAGTCATTGCATGAATTTTCAGATCCGGCATTATAACGGCATCGCACTCATCACGCGTATCGTGCTTTGCAGCTATTGGTGTTGATAATGCAGTTCAACAAGACAGTATTATCGAAAGCCGTGACATATTTATTGCATAAAATGACTGTAGCTAGTAGTGGTGAACCCCTGTTTGATATAAAATTAGCTTTCACAAAATTTTAATCATAACGTTCAGGAGAGGTCATTATGTCGAGTAAGCACCCCGTTATTGCGGTTACCGGTTCTTCCGGCGCAGGCACTACCACCGTTAAACGTGCTTTTGAAAATATTTTTCGCCGCGAGAAGATTACCGCAGCCGTTATCGAAGGAGACAGCCTGCATAGCCTGGATCGCATGGCATTCCGCGTTGCGGCAGCAGAAGCCGCCAAGGCGGGCAACAACACATTCAGTCATTTCGGCCCAGAAGCCAACCACTTCGACAAAATCGAAGAGATGTTCAAAGCATATGGCGAAACCGGCATGTGTAAACGCCGTTACTACGTTCACAGCGAGCCTGAAGCCGTTGAGCACAACAAGCATTTCGGCCTGACCGATCTGACACCGGGCGTATTCACGCCGTGGGAAGATATCGAAGAAAATTCAGACCTGTTGTTCTACGAAGGTCTGCATGGACTGGCTAAAGACGACGCTCAAAGGATTGATGCCGGCCGTTATGTCGATCTGGGCATTGGCGTCGTACCTGTAGTTAATCTGGAATGGATTCAGAAAATCCATCGCGACAAGGCAGAACGCGGTTACTCCGCTGAAGCGACCGTGGATACCATCATGCGTCGTATGCCTGACTACATCAAATACATCACACCTCAGTTCACTAATACGCACATCAACTTCCAGCGTATCGCAACGGTGGATACATCCAATCCGTTTATCGCGCGCGATATTCCGACACCGGATGAAAGTTTTGTTGTGGTTCGTTTCCGTGAACCGAAGGGTGTGGATTTCCAGTACATGCTGGCGATGATCCCCGGCTCATTCATGTCACGCGCCAACACGCTGGTTGTGCCCGGCGGCAAGATGAGCCATGCAATGGAAGTCATTCTCGCTCCTGTCATGCACGACATGATCCAGAACAAGAAAAAGTAATACTGCACTACCCGCTGTTTGCCGGTAGCCAGTAAAACGGGGAATCTGACGAAAGTCAGGTTCCCCGTTTTGTTAACAAACACGCTCACTCAAGGAATGATATGAATACCGTCGCCGTCATCGATTTCGAAACGACCGGCATGTCGCCCGACCTGGGCGATCGCGCGACCGAGGTGGCGGTGGTGATCGTCGCCCATGGGCAAATAGTCGATCACTACCAGAGCCTGATGAGTACGGGTGCGTTTATTTCCTCATTTATCGAAGAGCTGACCGGCATATCCAATGAAATGATCCGCAACGCGCGGCCTGCCGCGCAAGTGATGGGCGAACTGGCCGAATTTATCGGCGCTGTTCCGCTGGTCGCGCATAACGCCTCGTTCGACAGCAGGTTTCTGGATGCGGAGTTGTCAAGAATAGGCCACCGGCGGCGCTCAGAATTTGCCTGTTCAATGTTGCTTGCGCGGCGCATCTATCCTGATGCACCGGACCACAAACTGGGCACGCTGGTTAAATTTCTCGGGCTGCCGGACAATGCGCGCCACCACCGGGCGCTGGCCGACGCCGAGATGACTGCGCATCTGTGGCTCAAGATGATTTCAGACCTCAAACACCGGCATGATCTCAGGGACGTTCCGCATGAATTGCTGTGTGCGCTGCAAAAGGTGCCGAAAACAAAATTGCCAGCCATATTGATAAAACCTGCAACAAGTAAGAAGAATTTCATCGGGCAGTGCAAAAACTGAGCCTCAGAGCAAAGAGGAGATAACTTCTGGTTGTTTATAATTTACTGCCAATACCCGATATATTATGCACTGATATCAGTGTAGTTATACTTGTCGTGGACGGGTAGTTTGGAATTGAGGTTGCTGAGAAATACGATCTGTTCCGACTCTCTTGCAGGATAGTAGGCGTTGCGCGGCATGATGCGTCCCCCCATAGCGGTTTGAATGAACGAAGCAAGAGCTTCAGTGTCCGGGGGATGAGCGCGCTATAAATCAGATCAAAATTAAAATGCAAGTTTATTTTCGATAGCTCCGCCTGGTAATTTTGCGGTTAACGAAGTTTTAATCGCGAAAAACTTTGTCAGTGATGCATTTGGGAGTTGCAAAGATGATATTCGGGATTCCAGGAAACATTGCCGCGTTGTTACGAATGCGATTATCCGTTCCAGTGAGCAGGTTAACACCTCGGCCAGTGCGAGGGAGACTTCTAGTACCAGTATTTGCATTCCCATTCAGACTTCCCGCACTTGCATTCATGCATCCGGCTCTGTCAATCAAACGAAGAACACTATCAATCAGATCAGGCACTCCTTCGCGAGTCTTACTGGCGTTGTCAATCGCTTCACTAAAAGAGCCATTGTCTTATTGGAAGTCTGCTCAGTCTGATTCGGAGTGTGCCTGGTCTGATTGGCAGACTGATTATTTTGATTAGAAGTGTGCCTGTTCTGATTGGCAGACTGATTATTTTGATTAGAAGTGCGCCTGTTCTGATTGGCAGACTGATTACTTTGATTAGAAGTGCGCCTGTTCGCAATATAAATGCGGATAGTCATATTGAAATTGGGAATCAGTGTCCTACAGGTGCTATTTACCATCCCGAGAATCTCAAAAGCCTCAGCTAGACCCCAGCCATCCTTTACCTGTTATTTTTCGCAAAGACGCGTACAATGATCCGAAAATTTCAGGGTATAAAGCTGATGCTCGCGATTAGCGGCAATGTGCCAATTGCGGTCCGTCGAGGTCGTAGGTTCACTGTAGGAAAACTGATCGTCGTGACCAGCAAAATGGGATCATAAGCAGTTATTTAAACATTCCACTAAAGAAATATAGTGGGTGAACTGATGTCTACAGTTTTAGATTATCTTAATTTCACTATGGTTTAAAAACAGACCAACGGCCAGTCTTGTGATTAAATCACATGAACGTCTATTTTTCCTCTCAATTTGAATTAATTTATGGTGTATAGTGTGATTAAATCACAGGAGAAATCATGATTGTTTCATTTTCAGTTTCAAATTTCCGCTCTTTTCATGCTGAAGAAACTTTTTCACTCGTTGCCAGCAGGCGTCTCTCTGGAATTCATGATCATCACGCAGTACCAATTCCAAATTCCGACGAAAAAGTGCTTAGAGCAGCGGTTATTTATGGCGCGAATGGCGCTGGAAAATCTAACCTGTTTAACGCTTTTCGCTACGTACGACGCATTGCTCTAAGATCAAGTAAGAAAAATACAGGTACAAGGCGAGAGCCATTCCATTTTACGCAAGATGCAAATGAGCCATCTAGCTTCGATTTGCAATTTATAGCAAACGAAAAACTTTATCGATTTGGCTTTAAAGTTGACGATGCAAAAGTTACCGAGGAATGGTTGGTAGAAGTAATAGGTACCCGCGAAAGAATAATTTACGAACGTATTACTAATGATGAAGGCAATGTCATAATTGAATCCAAAGAGCTAAAGAACAATGGCGGCAAGTTGGCGGCGCTAGTGACAATCGGAGGGCCACAAAACCAATCATTTTTAGCAACGATTAACGTGACACTCGATGCATCTGATTTAGGTGATGAATTATCTGGGGTTATAGGATGGTTCAGAACAACGCTAGGCATGATATCTCCCGAAGCAACATTTGCATCTCTCGGGCAAAAACTAACAGAAGATGCAAGTTTTCTAAAATTTGCAGGTGATTTTTTAAAGGCTTCCTATACTGGTATCGATCATTTAAAACCTCAAAAAATAGAGATTACAGAAGCAGAGCTTATAGCTATGCTGCCTAACAAGGACCTCATAGATAAACTGCGCGATGGAGTCTCAGAGAATGAAGGTGAAATAGGAGTTTTGCGCTTACCTAACGGGTGCAATCTGGTGGTCGAGAATTCAGGTGCAAAACATTACTATAAAGTAACTATTCAAGCATCTCATCAACCGCAAGCTGGAAATTTCTTTCAACTGGATTTAAAGGAAGAATCAGATGGTACGAGACGGTTGCTCGAGTTGATTCCAGCTCTACACAAATTGCAAAATGAAAATGCAGTATTTTTTATTGATGAAGTAGATAGAAGTATGCATCCTATGCTTGTTTGGAAATTCCTCGACTTCTTTTTGAAATCGCGCGATGAAAGTCAATGCCAAATTATTGTAACAACACATGAATCAAATCTTTTGGACTTCGATTTATTGCGACGAGATGAAATATGGTTTGCGGAGAAGGATCAAAACTTAGCTACAAGGTTATACTCATTGATGGATTTTAAGGTGCGCAAAGATCTTGAAATTAAAAAGCATTATTTACAAGGGCGTTTTGGAGCAATACCTTTTCTTGGAAACTTGAATAACTTGCAGCTTGAGGAGGCTTAGATTAATGACGATTCTTCAGCGTAAAACTCGTCCATTAACAAGAGACACGTCTGACTTTCGTGATGATCGATTATTTTTAGTCGCATGCGATGATACTTATGCACCTGAGCAATATTTTGGTTTTTTTAACCTAACACGAGTAAAAATACACGTCGTTCCGACGGAAGATGGCACTTCTCATGCTAAACACGTCTTAGAGCGTTTAATGCAGTTTAAATGCGATGAGGATGATGAACGTTGGTTGTTGCTAGACACCGATCATTGCACCAAGGGTAACCATATACGCGCGTTTGTTTCCGCAATTAAAAAAGCAAAAGCTCAGAACGTAAATGTTGCGGTTAGTCGTTCATGTTTCGAAGTGTGGCTGTTACTGCATTATGTCGACGAATCGAGTTTAGCTCCCCTTGCGAACGCTTCTGAAGCTGAAAACGCTTTGCGGGAGGCTATTGGGGAATACAATAAAATGAAATTAAAAAAAGAGCACTATCCTCTGTCATCAGTTGTAGCAGCGTGTCAGCGTGCTGAAAGATTAGATCTAACAGTCAATGGTGGTGACTTACCAGAAAGAAATACAAGTCGAGTATATTTACTTTGGAAGGCAATTGCAGCGAAAGCTCTTCCATCGCAACTACCCATGGAGCTACGACCACTACTGCCGAATCCATCGTAAAAACAATAATATTTGTCTCCGTTAAGCGGGTAGATCAATCTTGTCAGACGTCCGCATTACTTATTTGTGACGGGCAGGTATGTCTCGGCCCCCCTAGTCACCTGTGTCCGCTTTCGGATTTGCTGAATAATTGGCATGCCTGCAAAGCTCCGATGAACAATTTACAGGTTCATTTATAAAATGACTGAAGGCTATCGCACTACAGCTGAGTATAAGCATATCGATGTCGCTCTAAAATCGTTCTGGAAGCCGTTTGTCGAGCTAACGAACGAAATCAAATCGTTTGTTCCACAACCCCTGTCTGCCTTTGAGGATGAGAGAAATAGGTTGTCTGAGAAATTTCAAAAATTAAATCCTCACATGTCCGCTGAGGAAATAAGTGAATTTGCAAAACAGAGAATCTCATCATCCTACTCTCCAGATTGGCAGTCTTACTATCTGTTTTCAGATCGATTTATGACTTTGCAAGTCACGATTACTCTTCTATCTCACGCTCTTTGCGAGGCTGTGATTAATTCACTTTTAGCAACAGGACATTATGAGCAGCGCACGCATGCGACATTTGCGGAAATTCAAAAGACAGACATTAAGGAGAAATGGGTTAATGGGCCCAAAGGATTTTGTCCTGAATACGAGCTTCCCAAAGGATCCGCTCTTTACGAAACACTAAACCACCTATGTAGGCAGCGAAACTCATGGATGCATCACAAAAGCCATTTGCACGTAGGGGCGGAGAAAATCATAGAGGGCTCACAGTTATTCAATCTCCCCTATAAGGATGCCGAGCGTTGGATGAGACGCTATTTCAGTTTGCCTTATGACTTAGCAACTCACGCACATGCTCATACACATCAAGCTATTGCTGCGATGTTTTTTTATGATCGGAATCCAATTCCATTTGCAAATGCTCATAAATAATTTTCAAGTGCTCATTACTGAACGACTGCTTTAGAGAAATATTAAAGGCCGGTTTGTCTCGTTACCTGAGATTCACCCTGCCAGATCAGCCTGAATAAACCGGTCGTTCTCGGTTCGCTGCTGTGGGATAATTCGCCCATGAACAGTACACTCTTATCCGGCCTCAATCCCGAACAACTCAAAGCAGTCACGCTGCCGCACCAGTCCGCGCTGATCCTGGCGGGCGCAGGCAGCGGCAAGACGCGCGTGCTGACGACCCGTATCGCTTATCTGATCAGCACAGGCGCCGTCAGTCCGCACGGCATACTCGCGGTGACGTTTACCAACAAAGCCGCCAAAGAAATGGTCACGCGCTTATCTGCCATGCTGCCCATCAATACGCGCGGCATGTGGATAGGCACTTTTCACGGACTTTGCAACCGCCTGCTGCGCGCGCATTACCGTGAGGCTGCATTGCCTCAGACCTTCCAGATTCTGGATTCAGGCGATCAACTCTCCGCAATCAAGCGTGTGATGAAGGCGCTTAATGTTGATGATGAAAAATATCCGCCTCGCGAGATGCAAAACTTCATCAGCGGCAGCAAAGAGCAGGGATTGAGGGCGCATGACGTGGAAGCATTCGACCCTTATACCAGACGCAAAGTCGAGGTATATGCCGAATACGATGCACAGTGCCAAAAGGAAGGCGTGGTGGATTTTTCTGAATTGCTGTTGCGCTGTTTTGAATTGTTATCGCGCAACGCACCCTTGCGTGAACATTATCAGGAACGCTTCCAGCATATCCTGGTAGATGAATTTCAGGATACCAACCCCCTGCAGTACCAGTGGCTTAAATTGCTGGCCGGACAACACAACTCGCTGTTCGCGGTTGGCGACGACGACCAGTCCATTTATGCCTTCCGCGGTGCAAACGTCGGCAATATGAAGGACTTATTACGAGATTTCAATGTTGAAGCCGTCATTAAACTGGAGCAAAACTATCGTTCTCACGGCAACATACTGGATGCAGCTAATGCACTGATTTCAAATAACAGTAACCGTCTGGGCAAGAACCTCTGGACCTCGGAGCACGGCGGCGAAAAAATCCGCGTCATGGAAGCACCTACCGATGTAGACGAAGCCAACTTCATCGTCAGTGAAGTCAGGCAGCTCAAATCAGAGGGGTTCAAGCTGACCGAGATGGCGCTACTCTACCGTTCAAACGCGCAGTCGCGGGTACTCGAGCATGCACTGGTATCTGCCGGATTATCTTACCGCGTTTATGGCGGACTGAGATTTTTTGAACGGCAGGAAATTAAGCACGCTCTGGCCTATCTTCGCCTGATGCAAAACACGGATGACGACAATGCATTGCTACGCATCATCAACTTTCCGACCCGCGGCATCGGCGCACGCAGCATTGAACAATTGCAGCACTCTGCAAAAATGTACAACACCACGCTCTGGGATGCTGCCGCCCGTACGCCTGGCAAGGTGTCGGCCTTCGTCGGGTTAATCGAATCGTTACGCAGCGCCACCAGCGAATTGCCGCTACCAAAAATCATGGAGCATGTCCTTGCACACAGCGGTCTGACTGACCATTACACAAACGAGACAGGGGCAAAAAAGCGTGAAGCGGAAGAGCGACTGGAAAATCTTAATGAACTGGTAACGGCCGCCACTTTATTTGTGCATGAAAATGAAGATGACAGCCTGACTTCGTTCCTGACACACGCATCACTGGAAGCGGGAGAACATCAGGCGGGAGACCAGGAAGACGCGCTGCACCTGATGACGGTGCATGCGGCAAAGGGCTTGGAATTCAATGCGGTGTTCATCACGGGGCTCGAGGAAGGCCTGTTCCCGCACCAGAACAGCCAGCGGACAGACGGGGGGCTCGATGAAGAGCGCCGCCTGATGTATGTGGCGATCACCCGTGCGCGCCGAAGGCTATATCTTAGTTTTGCGCAGCGGCGCATGCTCAACGGGCAGGTGAATTACGGTGCGCCCTCGAGCTTTCTGAGCGAACTTCCGGAGGAACTGCTGCAATGGCTGTCGGCACGCGAGGCGCCGCGCAACCCGTTCGCTGCATTTGGTTATACTGCGCCAGCGATATCGTCGCCTGCCGTCTCCGCGCAGCGTACTGTCAGTGGATGGCGGGTCGGTCAGCGCGTAATGCACCAGAAATTCGGCGAAGGACTGGTCACAGGCACGGAGGGCAGCGGCAATGATGGCCGTGTACAGGTCAATTTCAAACATGCCGGCAGCAAATGGCTGGCGCTTGAATATGCAAAACTCACCGCATTATGAACGATAGTCCACCGGATACCGCTTTAAATGACAAGCGTCTGCAACTGATCGCAGAGAGTTACCTGAGACTGACAGGCAGGCGACTGATCAATCCCTTGCACTTTGATCCGCTTGCAATGTGGAATGCATCGCACGCGATTGTGGCGCACGGAACGGAGGAAGATCCTGTTTTTTTCTATGGGAATAAACTGGCTCTGCAGTTGTTCGAGCTGAGTTTCGAGGATTTTGTGCGACTGCCGTCTCGCCTTTCAGCCGAAGCACCAGAACGTCAGGCGCGAATCGAACTGATGGAGAAAGTCACACGACAGGGGTTTGTAGACAATTATTGTGGTGAACGCATCAGCAGCAGCGGCCGTCGTTTCATGATTCAAAATGGAACCGTGTGGAATATTATCGATGCGGCCGGGGTTTACCACGGGCAGGCCGCAAGCTTTATCGCCCAAAAATAATCAGGCGGGTGGCGGAAAGATCGCGACCAGATTGTCGGGCACATCTCGTTTTGTTGTCAGACTGATCGCACTGGCCTCGGAAATCGCTGTGATCATAACACCTGCCAGAGTGGGTAAAATTGCGATGCGTGTCAGCGCGGTCCAGATAATATGCCCCATGCTGGGATTATGTGCGGTCAGGCTGACCAGCCAGGCGATGAAAATCAACCCTGCCGTGACGGCATAGCCCAGCATCAGCCAGCGGCTGTTTCGAAAGGCCAGGCGCCAGTGCGCATCCACAAACCAGATCGTCGTTTTTCTACTGCGTAAGAATATATAAACAATCAATGCACCGGTACTCAGCAGCGGGAGGAGCAACCCTGCCATACCCAGCTTCAGCGCAATAACGGCTGGCGCCATCAATAGATTAAAACCGAAAAGACCTGAAATCAGCAGGTTATGTGGCAATTGTGCCTGTTTGACATCTGCTTCAGCGACCTGAAATTGCATGACGACTCCCTCCAAAAAATGGCGAGCAGAATATTAGCATAATCTGATATATAAATCAGGTGAAAATATCCCGGCTGTCGATCCGCGCGCTTAGCATGGCGTCTGATCATCGCGCCCGTCAGCATCCGTCGCCTCAGTAACAGCGATGAGCTCAGGCGGAAAAATATCGCAAAAACTGGCGTAAAGTGACGTGAACACCATCGGCATCAGTATCAGCCAACCCAACATCATTGGCATGCTGGCCAATAATGCGAGTAACGTGAACGCCATGCCGTAAATCAGCATCGCCCCCATATTATGCGTAAAGGCGCGCAGACTCAGTTTCATAGCGTGCAGCGGAGGAATACCCCGAAAATAAACCAGCATAGGTGCAAACTGCATCGCCATCAGCAACACGCTGAACAGGACAAGTCCGATCATCACGGATGCCCCTGCATTTGCCACGGCCTGTTGCACCACCTCCTGCCCTTCAGGCGCCTGACTGCCTCTCAACATATCGACCAACCCGGTTCCGCCGGACATCATCATCGCACCAAAGATGAGGTACTGACTCACCAGCGCAATCCCACCCAGCGTGATGAGATTTGCTGTGTGACGCACAAATCCGCAAAAAAGATGCATTAATTCCAGTTCATCACCCAGCTCCAGTGAACGGCACCCAGCCATCAGACCAATCACCACAACGGGCATTAACAGGCTGACCAGCGGTTCGCCAATAACAGGTATCGCCGATACCGCTGCGGCGGTTACAAAACAGATTGCCAGCAACACGATCCACAGCAAAGGTGCTTTCATGAACAACACAAAGCCCTTTTTGATCCATTGCAAACCTTGTGTTGCAGCTAAACGTTTGGGTTCCATCAGGATTCCTTTTAACTATCCGCTTGCGGCCAGATGATTTCAGCGCCAGACAGCGCTGGTTGAGGCAATGTGGTTTTTCAAAATTCGCTCAAAGTGAGCCGGGTCATGGGCATGGATTAACTCGCCGTCGCGTGGCAGATATTTGTCATACAGACGGGACAACCAGAATCTCAGCGCAGCCAGACGCAACATCAAAGGCCATGCAACGGACTCACTGTCTTGCAATGGCCGCACGTCGTGGTAGGCACGCAAAAACGCCTGGGTACGAACAGGATCAAGCGTACTATCGGCATTCATGCACCAGTCATTCACGGTAATCGCCACGTCATACAACAAGGCATCGGTACAGGCGAAATAAAAATCAATCAACCCGCCGATACCGTCATCGATCAGCAGGACATTGTCACGAAACAAATCAGCATGTATCAATCCTTGAGGTAAGGCCGCGTAATTTTGTGATGCATGCAGTGCGATTTCACGATCAAGCAAAGCCGCTTGCTCTGCATCAACAAAAGGGCGCACCTGCGGTGCCGTTGTGGTACGCCATGTTGCACCTCTTGGATTAGGCATGATTTGTGAAAAACTCATGCCAGCAATATGCATCTGTGCCAGCATTTCGCCCATTCTGGCACACTGAACGGCGCTCGGTGCAGTGGTGGATTTTCCGCTCAGCCGGCTCACAATACAGGCAGGTTTACCATTAAGAACGCCTAAAAACTGATTATGGCGATTTGCCATCGGCGCAGGACACGGAATGCCATGACGCGCCAGATGCGCCATCAAATTCAGATAAAAAGGTAATTCATCCGCGCTCAGTTTTTCAAAAAGCGTAAGCACGAAACGACCATTACTGGTGGTGACAAAATAGTTGGTATTTTCAATGCCGGAGGCGATGCCCTGCAGATCCTGCAATTGACCTAATGAATAATCAGCCAGCCAGGCCGTCAGTTCCGGCTTGGAAACAGTAGTATAAACAGACATATAAGTGTTAAATCAGAACGAGGGCACATCGACTCTCCCCCTGGCAGCGGGGAGAACGAGAAAAAAGACATCTGAGCCACTGGCATCAGAACGTGTGAATAACCCATTGAGGGGGGCGAAACCCAGAATCCAGCCCCTCTTGCCGGGCAAATTTACCATCGCCGCGCTGATCAATCAAATAGTAAGGCGGCCCGACCTTTGGGGTCACCTTGATCATGTAAATCCTGCCACCTGAGCGAAATTCCTCAATATTCAGGGCCGATTGCTTAATGATATTAATGCCCGCCTCATCAACTGGCTCAGAGTCCGTCTCTGTGCTCATCGCTGGAGGTGGCGCTAGCGGTTCAAGATTTGCAGGCTCAGCTGCAAAAACGGAGGAAGACATGCATCCGAAAATCAACAATGACAAGATGCGCATGATAGCGGCCTGTAGTAAATTGGAATAGCTGCATTTTAGCCGATTTATAGGAGGACAAGTGCGACATCCGTACAGGCACCATGCAATCCCTGATGGCGAATATGCACTCATTGCGCCATAAATACCGAATAAATTTTATACAAGCGGGAACCTTTTTAGATTCAGCTTGCCTGAGTATTCAGTTAGCGCAAGCTTCCACCCATTTACCTCCCTGAATGGGTATCTTAACTCCTCCCAAATTGTTAAGAACTTTGCCCCTGAGCCAAGCGCTTCAGGGGCATTTTTTTAAGCTTCGAAAAAAATGCCCCATTCAACTTATCTTGTCAGCTCTGAATTAGCAATAAGGCAGGCCGTACGGAAAACACCTCAATACAGGCATCAGCACTGCTGTCAGCGCAACGCTATAAGAGATTGCGCGGCTTATGCGGGGCATGCGCAAACAGGCGGTCATACAACCAGCGTGGCAGCAGCTTCAGCATACCGCCCACCAGACCCATTTGCCAGGGAATAACCGCATACGATTGTTGACGCTCAACTACCCGCGCCATGCGCCTTGCTGCCTCCTCCGCCTCCAGAATGAAAGGCATCGGATAAGGATTAACCGCCGTCATGTCGGTCCTGATATAACCCGGGCAGAGTGTGACGACCTTGACACCGCTGCCATGCAATTCGACACGCAGCGATTCCAGATAGGTAATGGCTGCAGCCTTGGATGCGGAATAGGCACCCGCTCCCGGCAACCCTCTGAAACCGGCCACACTGGCAATGCCGACCAGTGTGCCTCGCCCGTTCTCACGCATCACGGCAAGAAAAGGCTGAAAGGTTTTCACAATACCCAGGACATTGATATCCATTACCTGCTCGAATGCATCAATATCTTCCGCGTATTCAGTCAGCGTACCGACGCTCACACCCGCATTGGCGATCACAATATCCGGCACACCACGACGTAATATAAAATCTCGGGCTGCCTGCTGCACGGCAGCAGCATCGCGCACATCCAGTGAGTAACAATGAACCTGATCCGGGAATTCAGCGGCCAGTGCCTGCAGCAAGGGGGCTCTACGTGCAAAGGCAGCAACAGTCGCACCCATCCGGAGATAATGGCGTGCGAGCGCCAACCCTAAGCCACTCGATGCACCACTGATCACTACCCTAAAGGTCGGCTCACCCATCAGAATTCAGCGTGAACACTTGCACAAAACCTGATTTTTGAGCGGCACGGGTTTTATTACTTCTTGCCGGCTTTGGCCTTGCGTACCATGGCAACCACTTCATTCAATACACGAATAGTGTCGGCAGGTAACAGGCCGGTAATTTTGTATTTTCCATCCACAACCAGTGTTGGTGTACCGTCGATACCATAGCTGCGGATCATTTGCTTGGCGCGCGCAACCTGACTGCCAACCGTAAATGAATTATAGGCAGCCGTAAATTTCGCCCGGTCCACGCCGTTACTGGCAACAAATGCACCTATCGTATCCAGATCATACAAATTGGCCTGTTTAACATGAATGGCCTGATAGATCGCATCGTCCATCTGTTTGATTTTCCCCATACCTTCCAGCGCGTAATAGCTGCGCGCCAGCGGCTCGGTAGAATCACGGAAGATTGTCGGCACAAAGCCAAGCTCTACATCAGCTGGCATCTTTTTTTCCCATGCAGCCAACTCCGGATGCAAATGAAAACAATGAGAGCATTCATAAAAGAAAAATTCCAGCACTTCAATTTTCTTAGTATTGACGGGCTGCGCGGGATTCAGCAGCGTGTAATCACGACCTTGCTCGACAGCGAACGAGGTTCCAAATAACATCATTGCTGCGAGAACGATCAAACCTTTAAGGCAAAATTTCATTTATATCCCCTCTATATCGCACAAAAATTTGGCATCAGTTGCTGCAAGTCAGTATACCGGCGTCGCGTCCAGGCCGTTTAGCTTTAAAGTACCCCGCACATTGGTCATTTCCTGCTCTCCCTGGAATGGACCGACACGCACACGGTGCATTTCACCTTTACCGGGAATAGTAACCGTCTGCACATTGGCGACGATCCCCTTCATGGCCAAACTGGCTTTTAGGTTTTCAGCATCAGCCGCATTGGCAAATGCACCCGCCTGCAAATATTTTGGCAGCGCTTTACTCTCGGCAGGCTTGGCTTTTTCAGCCGGTTTCGGCGGCACATCAACGGTCGCACCAGGCTTATCGGTTAAAACCTTGTAAAACTCAAAGCGCGGCTTGACCTCTTCGTCTCCGGCAGCACCACTGACAGCAGGCACAACTTTAGGTTTAACATCGACAGCAGGTTTAATCACTTCCACTGAAGGATTGATCGCGCCCTGCTTATTAACGAAGGGACTTGGCGATTTCAGAATAAACCAGGCCAGACCAGCAGCCAGGGCTACGCCCACCACCATCCCCATCAAAATCCCTACCAGCATCGGACTCCCGCCCTTTTTAGGCGCAGCAGACTTATTACTTGAAACTCGGCTCATAATTTACTTCCAGTTTTAGCTATTTCAGCAGAAATTACATCTTTTCCGGTGCGGTCACACCCAGCAAGGCCAACCCGTTACACATCACTTGCGCAGCTGCAGCAATCAGTGCCAGACGTGCGCACTTAACCGCCTCATCATCGACCAGAAATCGCGATGCATTATAGTAGCTATGAAACGCCGCAGCTAATTCCTTAAGATAGAACGCCACCAGATGCGGCGCCAAATCCTGCGCTGCACTTTCAATGACTTGCGGGTAATCAATCAGTTGCTGCAACAGCGCAGCCTCATACTCGCTATCGAGCAAACTGACATCTGCATGCAACAGATCGAGACGTTCGCCCCCCCAAGCTTCTAATACCGTGCTGATCCGTGCATGTGCATATTGAATATAATACACAGGATTGTCATTGCTCTTTGATTTAGCCAGGTCAATATCAAAAACCAGCTGCGAATCAGGATGGCGCGCAGCCAGGAAGTAACGCGTCGCATCACAACCGACTTCATCAATTAAATCCCGCAACGTCACATAACTCCCTGCACGCTTGGAGATTTTCACTTCTTCGCCATTTTTGAGTACGGTCACCATCTGGTGCAGTACATAATCCGGCCACGCTTTAGGAATACCTACATCCAGCGCCTGCAATCCGGCGCGCACCCGGGTAATCGTGCTGTGGTGATCCGCTCCCTGCTCATTGATCACACGGACAAATCCCCGACGCCACTTATCCAGATGGTATGCCACATCCGGTACAAAATAGGTATAACCGCCATCCGATTTACGCATAACACGGTCTTTGTCATCGCCGAAATCGGTCGTGCGCAACCACAGCGCATCGTCAAGCTCATAGGTATGGCCACTCGCAATAAGCCTTGCGACCGTCTCATCCACTTTGCCCTCGCTATACAGCGCAGATTCGAGCGAAAACACATCGAACTCCACATTAAAGGCACGCAGATCAAGATCTTGCTCGCGGCGCAGGTAAGCCACCGCAAAATGACGTATGGACACAGTATCATCCACATCGCCTGTTCCCGTCGTGCGCTGATCATCGGCCTCAACCGTCTCGCACGCCATATAAGCACGCGCCACATCTGCAATGTAATCACCCCGATAACCGGCTTCCGGCCAGGATGGATCGTCAGGCGTGATACCCTTGCAGCGCAATTGCACAGAACGCATCAGATTTTCAATCTGTGCGCCGGCATCGTTATAATAAAACTCGCGGGTTACATTCCAGCCTGCAGCATGCAGCACATTGCACAGACAATCCCCGACTGCAGCACCTCGGCCGTGACCTACATGCAAGGGGCCTGTGGGATTGGCAGAAACGAATTCCACCTGGACACGACGCCCCTCACCCAGGTGCAGGTGACCGTAACCTGCCCCGGCATGCAACACGGCACGAACAATCGCCTGCTTGGCGGCCTTGGTAACAAAAAGGTTGATAAACCCGGCTCCAGCGATCTCTACTTTCTCAATCACGTCTGACTGTGGCAATGCGGCGATCAGCGCCTGTGCAATATCACGCGGTGATTTTCTCAAGGGTTTAGCCAGCTGCATCGCCAGATTACATGCATAGTCACCGTGAGAAGCTTGTTTGGGCCGCTCGATCAATATCGTCGCACCGAATTCCGGCGCAACCTCGCGCAATGCATGCGCAAACAATTCTGAAATATGAGATTTAAAATTTAATACAACGGACATTTAACTGCACCATAAACGTGAAACTCGCATCTGGATATTTTTCTACCTATCACTAAACGGATGTGTGGAAAAAACAGACATAACGGGTTTGCGGGTTATTACCCGCAGGGCAAGATCCCTGCAAGCGTAATTTTCATCTACAGGCGCGATATGTACCTCGCCTGTCAAAAAAAGGGGCTGATTATAGCACTTGAGCGATTGATGAACTTGCAACTGCGCTAAACCTCAGTCATCAAAGGCATGCGAGGCTTATTTCCGCCTGCAACGATGGCGTTCAAGTCTTTCAACAGCTTAATCAGGTTTTGCATGCAAAATCTCCTGAGAATCATGAAATTCGCCCCTCGGCTGACACAGCAACATTTCCCAGAGCCTATCAAAAGGACATCAATCGGCCGCCGACAGTCGAATCGTGTATTGCCCGGATTTTTCGTCGCGCACCACCCTTAACAGGTTGCTGCGTTGTGCATCCTCAACCAGCTCCTTGAAAGACCGGTAACCATAGGAGGACTCTGTAAATCCCGGCATACGACGCTGCATGGTGGTTTTAACCATCGACCCCCATATTTTTTCATCCGAGCCACGCTCAGCAATCAATGCTTCGACCGTTTCAACAATAAAATCGAGTGCCTCCTGGCGTTTTTCATCTTCAGTCCGGACAGCGGGCAGTTTAGCCTTACCCGCTTTAGCGGGTAGCTTTTTCGCCGCACGTTTTTGCTTCGCCTCCTGCTCGCGAACCAGATCATCATAAAAAATAAATTCGTCGCAGTTTGCACTTAACAAATCCGAAGTCGAATCTTTAACGCCGATACCGATTACATATTTGTTATTTTCACGCAGTTTGGAGACTAGTGGTGAAAAATCCGAGTCACCGCTGATAATGACAAAGGTATCGACATGCGCCTTGGTGTAACAAAGATCCAGTGCATCGACCACCAGACGAATATCGGCTGAATTTTTGCCGGACTGGCGCACATGCGGAATTTCGATCAACTCGAAGGCGGCCTCATGCATAATCCCCTTGAATTCTTTGTACCGGTCCCAGTCGCAATAGGCTTTTTTAACGACAATACTGCCTTTGAGCAGTAAGCGCTCCAGCACCTTTCTGATATCGAACTGGGCATACTTTGCATCGCGCACGCCGAGTGCGACATTCTCAAAGTCACAGAACAAAGCCATATTGGTAATTTCAGGTTGTGCAGCCACTTATCTTTCACTCCTGTTTGCACACGGTTGATTCAGCAAAAAAACCTCGTATCATATGACTTTTCCGGGATTCATCAATCCTTGCGGGTCGAGTGCATGCTTGATGGTACGCATCAGTTCCAGTTCCAGCGGATCTTTGTAGTCACGAATGGTCTCGCGTTTGAGTTGCCCCAACCCGTGTTCCGCACTGATGCTGCCAGCAAGTTGGCTCACAACGTCGTAAACAATTCGATTTACTTCAGCCTCCTGTTGCGTGATAAACACTAAGTTCTGTTCAAAATCCGGCATGGAAGCATTGTAGTGAATATTCCCATCTCCCATATGACCGAATGCAATGATGCGTATCCCTGCAAACCGGCTGCGCAATGCGGCACTCGATTGCGCAATGAACTCCGCCACACGACTGACCGGCACGGCGATATCATGCTTGATGCTGATGCCTTCGCGCTTTTGTGCTTCGCTGATATTTTTTCGCAACTTCCACCAAACTTCGGCCTGGCGCGCATCACTTGCAATACTGCAGGCCAGGATTTCACCGCCGAAATTAAGCAATGCGCTGCGAACTGCGTCTGCAGGCGAACTTTGTTGAACATCATCAATTTTAATCAGCAAATACCATGGATACGTTTGCCTGAAGGGTTCCTGCGTGTCTTCAATATGTTTAAAAACAAGATCCAGACAATTGCGCGAAATGATTTCAAATCCGCTCAGACCCTGCCCGCAGGTTGCGCGAATATAGGCCAGCAGACGCACGGCCACTTCGGGGCTGGCTATCGCCACGCAGGCCGTAGCGGTCACTTGCGGACGGGGAAACAATTTCAACACCGCAGCCGTGATAATACCCAGCGTACCTTCCGCACCGATAAACAAATTTTTCAAATCATAGCCGGTATTGTCCTTACGCAAACTCCGCAGGCCATTCCAGACACGTCCGTCAGACAGCACGACTTCCAGGCCCAACACCAGATCTCGCGCGCTGCCATAGCGCAATACACCAATACCACCCGCATTAGTGGACAAGTTGCCGCCAATTTCACACTGGCTTGCGATAGCGGTCAATCCCAAAGGAAAAAGACGGTTGGCCTTTTCCGCAGCGTCATAAATTGAAGCCAGCTTGCAACCGGCCTGTACCGTCATTGTGTAATTGATCGCATCCAGTGAGCATATTTTATTCATACGCGATAAATTCAGTACAATTTGCCGGCCCTCAGCCAGCGGCACGCTGCCCCCGCACAAACTGGTATTTCCACCCTGCGGCACAATTGAAATTTGATGGGCGGCACACAGTTTGACGATTTCAGATACCTGACTGGTATCGGCGGGAAAAATTACCGCCAATGCATCACCCGAATATCTTCCTCGCCAGTCGCGGCAATATGGCAACGCGGCCTCTTCTGCCAGGACTGCATCTGAGCCTGCAATGGCGACAATGGACTGAATAAAATGCGTATTCATTTAATGTACTGGCTTTTTTAACGTCCAGATTTGAAATAGTGAAATCATAATCTGTAACGCCATGGACACCCCCAAAATTCCGCCCGCAGCGATGACAATGACGGCATAGTGTGAGTCATACTTGGTCAGGAACCACGATAACACGTCTACAAACACAGCCAGCATTGGCGATACGACCAGAAACCGCTTAAACCATACGTTGATTTCGCACTGAATAAAGATAGATCCCAGCATAAACAACAGCAGGCTAATGCCGAACAGGTGTATATGCGACAGCTTCAATAAACTAGCCATCGACATACCTGTGTCCACTTCAGCAAACTTGTGCATTCCCTGATACGTACTCAAGTCAGGAATATTCATTCCGGAACTTTGCACGTGGCATGCCAGACAGGTTTTATCAAGAATCGGCTTGATATCCTTCGCAAAATGCTCTTCTTCCGCGCCATCTTTGAGCCAGGCCACCATCACTTCAGTGTCATCCGCACTGATATTGCCAGCCATCGGTCCTCGAATTGCCGCTTCAAGACGTGTTCCACTGCGATTGCCATAGTAACTGTTAGCGACATCCTCTACGGATAAGCCCGATTTACCGTCATTCATCTCATGCGTAACGTAAAGGTATGTCGTCGCCATTAAATAACCCAGCCCGACAAGCAACAGGAAAGAGGTATAAAGCAGTTTTTCGCTTATAGTACGGTCATAAAAACGTTTTGGAACAATGTGTCCTTCTGCAACTGCCATCTCTATTCTCCAATTGATGCATAAATTAAAATTCTAACGGGTCAATGTCCAGCGAACACCGCAGATTATTCGTAGACAACGCGAATAAATGCGGTTGCCATGCGCGCAAAAACTGCTGCATACTTTTTCTTGTATCCGATTGTACCAACAACTGCGCTCGTATATGGTTGGCGCGGCGCGCAAGTGACGCAGGTACGACGCCGAGTATATCAATTGAATGTTGCAATGTTAATGCAACACTCCGCGCCTGGTTAAGGTAATGATATACATCACTCTCATTCAGTCCTTCGGCGCGCAACATGGCCTGAAAAAAATACGGCGGGAAACCTGCCATTTTGCGCTCAGAAAGTTGTGACTGGGCCCAGCCATCGAAATCCTGATTCTTCAGGTAAACAAATAATGGGTGATCGGGAAAAGCGGTCTGGATCAATACTTCTCCTGGCTTGTCCGCTCGCCCTGCGCGTCCGGCAACCTGCATCAGTTGCGCGAAGAGCTTTTCGGCCGCCCTGAAATCACTGCTGTACAGTGCACTATCCGGATTAAGTACGCCAACAAGCGTTAAAGCCGGAAAATCATGACCCTTGGCCAGCATTTGCGTACCGACAAGGATATCGACTTCGTTCGCATGAATCTGATCGCGCATAGTTTCCCACGCGTGTTTATTGCGAGTGCTATCCCGATCCACCCGTAGAATACGCGCATCAGGAAATCTGGTTTTCAACGCACTTTCAATACGCTGCGTCCCACTTCCAACCGGCAGCAACTCCACATGGCCGCAATCCGGACAGACCGTCGGAACACGCAACTGGTATCCGCAATGATGACATCTTAAACGCCCGTCCTTCAGATGCAACACCATCTTGCCTGCGCAATTTTTACAATCAGACAGCCAGCCGCATTCCGTACACATCATTACCGGCGCATAACCACGACGATTTATAAACAGCAGGCTTTGTTCCCCGCGCGCCAGACGCAGTCCAACCTCCTTTAGAAGCGACTCACTGATACCCTCGGTCATAATAGACTGATCAACATTGATACAGTGTACTGCTGGCAACCGAGCTGAGCTCAGCGCGCGCGCAGTCAGCCTGAGCATTTGATAGCGGCCGCTCTGTGCATTGCAGTAACTCTCAAGTGATGGCGTTGCAGAACCAAGTACAATAGGTATACCACGCTGGCTGGCGCGAAAAATTGCCACGTCTCGTGCAGAGTACCTCAATCCGTCCTGTTGCTTGAATGAGCTGTCATGTTCCTCATCAACGATAATCATTGCCAGCTTCGGCAGTTCAGTAAAAACAGACAGTCGAGTTCCAAGCACAATCTGTGCGACACCAGCTTGTGCCAATTGCCAATTTTTCAGACGCGCATTTTCAGTCAGGCCGCTATGCAAACTGACCAGCACAGCAAAGGGGAAACGGCTTAAAAAATAGTTTTCCAGCTGTGGTGTGAGATTAATTTCAGGCACCAGCAATAAAATCTGGCCGTTATTTTGTAAAACATGATGTATTAAATTTACATACACCTCAGTCTTGCCGCTGCCGGTAATGCCGTGCAATAAAAAACAACGATATCCTGTTCCCTGCGTGACGCTGTCGACCGCATCCTGTTGTTCTGCATTTAGCACATGCGCATTGGCAAACACATGCGGCGTTGCATGACCTTCATCCGGCTCAGGTATGAGTGATGAAACCTCATTCGGTTCAACCCAACCTTGCTCGATAAGCCATTTCAACTGAGAACCTGCACTAGGCGACAAAGATTTCAATTGAGCCAGGCTGCAATTATGCGACGATAATTGCGCAATAATCATCCGGGCAACCAGTTTCCGTTTCGGCAATAGCTCAGGCGAAAGCGCACGATCACTCAAATGATAGAAAACCGTCGCGCTGTTTGAAATTGGTTTGTCAGAGCGCAGTCTCGCAGGCAGTGCCGACATGAACGTCTGACCGACAGGATAGTGATAATAGTCACTGCAAAATTGCAGCAGTTTGATCAAATGAGCCGAAATGGGTGCACAGTCGTGTAACACGCGCACGATGGGCTTGATTTTATCGAATGGAACGTCAGAACTTAACACCTGCTCAATGACGATACCGACAAGCTCGCGGCGACGAAATGGCACGACGACACGCTGACCTGTTTCAACAACCTCATCCACCGTGTAATCGAACAGAGTGGGCAGCGGAACATCAAGGGCGACGCGAACGATGGGCATATGACGTATTGGGATGACGTTGTAAGATTATCTCACGCTGCGATGTGATGATTGTA
>Ga0105164_10000163_pt1 | contig 50019 bp, 58 predicted proteins | sample VDWuncwatermetaG_FD_89674 | JGI IMG/M metagenome (GOLD analysis project Ga0105164, IMG submission 89674) | Wastewater microbial communities from Netherlands to study Microbial Dark Matter (Phase II) - VDW unchlorinated drinking water | ecosystem: Environmental > Aquatic > Freshwater > Drinking...
CGAAGGCTTGCCAACTCCGCCTCTGTCAAAACTCTTTAGCTGTTGGAACAAGTATCGTTCATGCTCCGTAGGAGCCATCCCTCTGAACTCAGTTGATTATTTTTGCTCTTGAGTTTTGACAAACGATGCTAAACACATACTTATTAAATAAAATGAAAGAACATTGCTGCATATTTTCGATATTTGGTGCAACTGGTGATTTAGCAAACAGAAAACTGCTCCCTGCGCTTTATTATCTTGAGCATGAAAAACATTTGAAGGATAAATTCAGTATACTGGCTCTTGCAAGAAAAGAGAAAACCAATGAGGAGTACAGAAAAGAATCTTACGAATCTATAAGAAAATTTTCAAGAATAAAGATTAATGATGATATTTTAAATAAGCTTGTCTCAAGAATTTATTACAAGCAGCTTGACTTCTTCAAATCAGAAGATTATGAAATGCTCAAAAAATTTATAGAGAGCATATCAGAGGAAAAATGCAGCCATTGCGAAAGAATATTTTATCTGGCAGTTCCGCCATCCATATTTGGAACAATTGCAAACAATCTGAAAAATTTCCGCCTGGCTGAAAGGCAGCACGAGCACATGCCCTACAACCGCGTGATGTTTGAGAAACCTTTTGGTCATGACGTGAATTCTGCGAAAGATCTGAACCGCCAGATTACAAATGTTTTCCATGAAGAAGAAATTTATAGGATTGATCATTACATGGCAAAAGAGCTTGTGCAAAATTTGCTGGTTTTAAGATTTGCTAACAGCATTTTTGAGCCTTTGTGGAACAAAAAATATATTGACCATATCCAGATTACAGTTGCTGAAACACTTGGTGTTGGAGGAAGAGGGGATTATTATGATAAGGCAGGAGCTCTAAAGGATGTTATGCAAAACCACATGATGCAATTGCTGACTTTAGTTGCAATGGAAGAGCCTAAAAGCTTTGGAATTGAGGATGTGAGAGACAAAAAAGTCAAAGTTCTCAAATCAATCTCAAAATTTTCCAAAAAAAATATCAGCAAAGTTTTTGTGAAAGGCCAGTATTCTGAAGGATTTATTAACGGAAAAAAAGTAAATGCTTATAATACAGAGCCTGAAGTAAGCAGCAACTCAAAAACTGAAACTTATGCTGCGCTAAAACTGGAAATAAACAACAATATGTGGAAAGGCGTGCCATTTTACCTGAGAACTGGCAAACGCTTGCAGGAAAGGTCTGCTGAAATTGTAATTGCTTATAAAAAGGTTCCATTCGGACTATTTTCAAATTTAAACCTTGAAAAGAATATGATGGTGATAAGGGTGCAGCCCTACGAAGGAATAACGCTGAATTTTAATGCAAAAGTTCCTGGCAATAAACTAATTATTGACAACGTAAACATGGATTTTTGCCACGAATGCAAATTTGGCCCAAATAGCCCGGAAGCTTATGAAAGACTGCTTTATGATGTCATGATTGGCGACCAAACTCTATTCACGAGATGGGACGAAGTCGAGCATGCATGGAAGCTTATTGACAATTTAACAGAATCCAGCAAAGATGAACAAATTTTTTTATACGAAGCTGGAAGTTTTGGCCCAGCAGAAGCTGATAAATTAATAGAAAATGACGGCCGCAGGTGGGTTGTGCCTCAAAAGCCATCATACGCTGATCTATTGGATAAACAAAACTCTCTTTAAGGCAATTGAAATGAAAATCTACGATTTATCTCCAGAAATATCAGAAAATATGGCCGTTTACAAGAATATGGCAGAAAAAAGGCCCAAAATTACAGTAACTAGGACAATAAATCAAGGGGCAAATGAATCAAAAATTGAGTTTGATTGCCATACAGGCTCTCATGTTGATGCGCCATACCACTTTGTTCATAATGGAAAGACAATAGAACAAATAGATTTGAATAAATTTATTGGCAAATGCATTGTTATTGACTTCACTAATGTCAAAAATTCAATTAAAAAATCAGATTTTAAAAACAAAAAAATTAAAATTGAGAAAGATTGCATTGTCTTATTAAAAACAAAAAATAAAACTGATGAAATGTTCAATCCGTACTTTGTTTATCTTGACAAAAGCGGAGCAGCTCATTTAATTTCATTGGGCATAAAATCTGTTGGCCTCGACTCATTAAGCATAGAAAGAAATCAACCAAACCATGATACGCACAAGATATTGCTAAAGAATAACATTCCAATATTCGAGGGACTTGTTTTAAGCAAAGTAAATGAAGGCAGATATTATTTCTACGGTTTGCCATTGAAAATAAAAAAAGGTGATGGTTCTCCTATAAGGGCGATATTGATAAAATAAGTCGATAATTATTTAAATACAAAATAAAATTATTTATTTCTATGAAAATCGGATATATCGGCTTGGGCAAAATGGGTTTCAATATTGTTTTGAACCTGCATGATAAAAAAGTTGATGTCATAGCATACAACAGGAGTCCTGAGCCGGTAAAAGAGATAAAAAAATACGGCATTGAAGTCGCTTATTCTATAAAAGAATTGGTAAAAAAACTTCCGCAGCAGAAAGTAATATGGATGATGGTTACTGCAGGAAAACCAGTTGATTTAGTCATTAATGAATTGCTGCCTTACCTAAAAGAAGACGATATAATTATTGATGGGGGCAATTCTTTTTACAAAGATTCTATACGAAGGTATAACCAATTAAAATATAAAAAAATAAACTTTGTTGACATTGGCACAAGTGGCGGCTTGAAAGGCGCGCGACATGGAGCTTGCCTTACTATTGGAGGAGACAAAAATATTTTCGGAAAGATTGAAACAATTTGCAAAGCTATATCTGCAAAAAATGGGTACGCTTATGTTGGAAGCGCAGGCGCCGGTCATTTTGTGAAAATGGTGCACAATGGAATCGAATATGCATTGCTACAAGCTTATGGTGATGGATTCGATTTGTTAGCTAATGGACCTTACAAGGATCTTGACTTAATGAAGATTGCAGAAGCCTGGAACAATGGCTCTGTGATCCGGTCATGGCTAGTTGAATTAGCAATAGAATCATTCAATAAAGATCCAAAATTGATTAAGATAGAAGGAATAATTGGCGGCGGAGAAACAGGCAAATGGGCAATTAAAACAGCAAAGGAGTTCAATGTTGATTTTGAAAGCGTTAAATTGGCTTATAAATCAAGGATGAAATCTAGAAAAAAACCAAATTTTTCAGGGAAAGTTGTTGCTGCATTAAGAAATGAATTCGGCGGCCATGATGTTGTGAAGAAAAAATAATTTTTCAAATATATTATGCCAAAAGTTAATTTTGTTACACAAGGATGCAGTAGCAATCAGCGGGAATCAGAGATAATGATGGGGCTGTTGGATAACTCTGGATTTAAGATTGTCAATGATGAAAATCAATCTGATGTCAATGTTGTAAATATTTGCACTGTCAAAGGCGATACCACCGCTTTAAGGGAAATTAGAAATTTAAAAAAAAGATTTCCGGAAAAAAAATTAATCGTAGCAGGTTGTGTAACAGAAAGCATTGTTCCAAAAATCAAACAAGTTGATGAAAATATAAGTTTTGTAAACACGCACAATTTTGGCAGAATATCTGCTGTTGTAGGGAATTCATTAAATGGCGTTGTTTTAGAATTGTTGGATAAAAAATATGAGCAAAAGGTTAATCTTCCTTCCATTAGAAAAAATCCTATTATTGGAATTGTGCCGATTTTAAACGGCTGCAATTATTTCTGCACTTTCTGCTCAACAAAATTGGTGAAAGGAAAGTTATTTTCATATCCAATTGATGCAATAAGGCAGGACGTGAAAGAACATCTAAAATCTGGATGCAAAGAGATATGGATTACGTCAAATGACACAGGCGCATACATGATGGAACAGGGAGGCAAGCAAAAACTGGTTGACTTATTGGAAAATATTTTATCAATTCCTCTGGAGTTTAAAGTCAGGCTTGGCATGATGAATCCTGGCAATACCATTGCAGTTCTTGACGAGTTGATTAATATTTATAAAAACCCAAAAATGTTCAAGTTCTTGCATATTCCATTGCAATCAGGAAATAACGAGATTTTAAAAGTGATGAACAGGAAATACATTACTGAAGATTTTGTTAATATAGTTGAAACTTTTAAAAAAGAAATTCCGGAAATCAATATTTCGACTGATGTTATTGTTGGATTTCCTTCAGAAACAGAAAAACAATTCGAAGATTCATTAAACATTATTAAAAAGATCAGACCAGATGTCTTAAATTTGTCAAGGTATGCTGCACGAGAGGATACCATTGCAGCAAGGATGGAGCAGCATTCTACAAACACTTTAAAGCAAAGGTCAAGAATAATGACAAGTTTATACCGACAAATAGCGCTTGAAAATAATAAAAAATGGCTAAATTGGCAAGGAAAAGTTTTAATTGATGAAATAGGAAAACATGATTCTTGGATTGGAAGGAATTATTGCTATAAGCCCGTTATTGTAAAAGGCAATCTTGCATTAGGGGACGAGATTGAAGTAAAAATATTTGATGCGACAAGCTTTGATTTGAGGGGAGAATGACAATAGATGGTGTACTATCAGTTCAAGGAGGGATTGGGGATTTAGAAAAACAAGCACTTAGAATTATGTGGGTTTAAAGATGGTTTACGGTTATTTTATTTTTAAAATTGGATGTTTTTGTTAATGTTCAATCATTAATGTTTCTTTTTTATTGAAGTTAAGAGAATGATTCGGAGATACTGTTTTTTTCAAAACCTTTATAAATAATATAAAACCACTTTTCTTCATGGATGTTGCAATTCTTTATTCTGGAGGCAAGGACAGCACTTATGCAATTGAACATGCAATGCTGAAAGGCTGGAGCATTAAATATTTAATTTCCATAAAGCCGACAAGAAAGGATTGTTTCTTGTTTCATTTTGCGACTGTAGAGCAGACTAAAGACTTGGCAAAAATTTTGCAGATCCCTCACTTTTACGCTAAATGCAGGGTCTCAAACCCTGTAAAAGAAGCCGACATAGTAAAAGAAATTGTTGAAAAAAATCAGAAAAAATTTAGGATTGATGCTGTTGTTTTAGGCGGCACAGGATTGCAAGAAACACAGCTTAAGAGCATACAAAATGCATTGATGCCGTTAAATGTTGACGCATTTGCCAGCCATTCAGGAGAGGATCATGATTTGGTGATGGAAGACATGTTAAAAAGAGGATACGAAATTCTGATTACGCAGATTGCTTCTGACGGATTAAAAGAATGGCTTGGAAAGAAAATCACCAAAGATAATTTTAACCAGTTAAAAAAAGATTCTGTCAGGTACGGTTTTCACATTGGGTTTGAGGGTGGTTATGCTGATACTCTTGTGACAGACTGCCAGTTATTCAGTAAAAAATTAGTTATTGAGGATATGTCAACAATCTTTGAAGACGACTACTGCGGCCATGTTGTTTTAAACAAGTACAGGATGGAAGACAAAACGAAAGTGCTTGTTAGAAAACACAAAGGACTATTTGCTGGATTTTTAAAATAAAGTGAAGTCTACCAATATCGACCTTCTGGTTTATAATCTATTAATGATCTTATTGAGTTTCTTTCATCAAGCGGCAAATTAGATTCATTAAAAAATCGCTGAAATTGCCTTACACCTTGGTCTATCTCAAAATGGAACATACTTGACATAAAGCCTGCAATTGTCCTGAAATCTAGTGGAAGATCATCTATAACTGTTTTAATTCCATAAATAAATCCCCCTTTTGAGAATAGTGCTTTATAATCTAAGTGGTATTTTTTTAATGATGTTTTCCGTTCAAATAATAGTTTGGCATCTGCTAGTGCATCTATAGCAGGACCATGCATTCCTGGGTTCAAAGAATATTTGCCTCTTTCCTCATTGGTAAAAGGTTTTATCGCCTTAGGATCATTTGGTGAATATTCAAGAGTAAGTTTTTGTGCAACTAGGTGTTCAGATTCTGGTATCTTTAATCTCCAAACCCCATTTTCAAGTGTCCATACATATACAGCATTCAGGTTTAGTAGCTCTTGGTTAAATCTCTGATAATATGGAGTTAATATTTTAATTATACCTTCAAGCACTTTCATTTTCCCTCAATATATTAATGCAGCCATCTGCTTTTAAACATTTTCCCTAAAGAAATCTTCCCAGCTCCATTTATAAAAATAACGACCAATGCCGCTAAAATAATTATTACGTATTCATAACCGCCTTTTGAAACAAAAAATCCATTCTTAAGATGAACCATGAAAAATGCAACGAACATTTCGAATAATATTGCCAAACTAGTCCATCTCGTGATTATGCCTAATAAAAGCAATATACCTCCAACGAATTCAACGACTGCAACGACTAATGCGGATATTTTTGGAACTGCAATGCCCATTGAAGTAAAGAAGTTAACCGTGCCTACAAAACCTCCATTCGGAAATAGTTTTGCATAGCCATGATAAGTAAAAATAAATCCAAGCACAATTCTTAAAAAAGTTAATGTCCATTGATTCAATTTATTGTTTGCCATTTTAAAATATCAACACCAGCAATATCAACAACGAAATTATCGATGAAACAATGCAGTATTCGCACCATTTCTTCAGTACAAAAGCCTGCACTGCAGTAAGATAAATTGAAAATAAAACTGAGCCAATACTTGCAATTACTATTAGATAGTAAACAATAGTTTCTTTAAAAATATTTCGGTTTAAAAGTGTAACAATTCCGTAAGAAAATATCATTGCATAATACAAAATGCCTCCAATTGCATTATCAATCCCAAAAGTTTTTCCGTAACTGCTTTTCACAACAGCATCGCAATCTTCCCAAATAACGCAAACTATCTTTTTTTCATGTTTTTTTGAGTAATATAAATAGAAAGAATCTAAAATTCCTATTGAAGATAATATGACAATATATAATGGATTCATTTTTTTAATTTGGAACTTTTGTAAATTTGAGGCAGATAAGCGCTTATCCTGACAACATCTGCCTTAATTCCTCGTTTTTTCAATTCATCTTCCACTTGCTGCTTCTGGACATTTTGATCATAGCCCAAGCATATCACATCAGGTTTTATTTCTTCAAAAATGTTAAAAATATCTCCCTGCTTGCCTAATACGGATTCATCCACAATTTTAAGCATCCTGACTGCTTCTAATCTTTCCTTTTCGCTGTGAAGTGGAGCACTTCCTTTAAAAGTTTTTGATGTTGCATCTCGTGCCACTACAACTATCAATCTATCGCCATATTTCTTTGCCTCAGAAAGATAATATAGGTGACCAGGATGTATAATATCAAAAGTGCCAGCGCACATTACTTTTTTCATAAGAAATTAGATTTAGGCACATATTTAAAAATATTGTGCAGAGATTTTCCGGGAATCAGTTATGTTCCCATATAACTTTGATGGTGATAAATTTTCTCAACTAAACCTTGTGAATGCCTATCAAACCCGTATCGTGCGGCTAATTCACCAAGAAATCTGTAATTCACGACTCTTTCATTGGGCGGTAAACCAGCATTTTCCATGTCCAGTATAGCTAAATCCAATGCCGTCTCAAATACCTCAGTTGATGGTTTATAAATTGAGGGACCCAAATGCCTTATCCATCCTAGATATTGTCTCGCTGCTTTAGGTGTTCGTTCCTTCATTACTATCTCGCCAAGTTCATTCGCACATGAAACAAAAAACGAATTTTCCATTTAATCGCCTCCAATTTTAAATAACATTATATCAAAATTTTAGATTTACTTATCATTATATATATTTATCTTTATTTTATTAAACAAAAACTAATAAAAATACAAAAATTTTATATATATGTTTAGAAATCACTTATAATATTAGCATATAATAAACAAATTTATAATGGAATTAGGACAAAAAGATAAAAAAATATTGAACATTCTTGTGGAAAATTCAAAGCTTTCTCTCAGGCAGATAGCCAAAAAAGCAGGTATTTCAGTTGCTACAGCAATGCATCACATTAGAAAACTTGAGAAAGAGGGCGTTATAAGAAGGTACACTGCAAGCCTGGATTATGAAAAAGCAGGATATGATATTGAAGTCATAATTGAAATCAGAATTTCAAAAGGAAAATTGTTTGATGTTGAGAAAAAAATTGCTATGCATCCCAATGTGTTTGCAGTATATGACCTTACAGGGGCATTTGATGCAATTGTATTAGCACGATTTACAACAAGAAGGCTTATGGACAACTTTCTCAAGAAATTGCAAACTTATGAATTTGTAGAAAGAACAGAAACCAAATTGGTTCTGAATACCATTAAGGAAGAGAATATTGGGGTTTAAAATAAATGGGGCTGCTGAGATTCGAACTCAGGTCGGACCCATTTCGGTATCAAAATTTTTCTCGAACAATTAACGCGATTTTTGCAGTTACTGTTGCGAGCAAAGCGTGCACTCGGGACTTTACGTCCAGCGAAGCGTCAACTGATTTTGCGGTAATCCCCAAGGGCCAATGATACCAAGCTACACTACAGCCCCTATACCTGAATGCGAAGATTATACTAATTTTAAAATGTTTTCATATTAGAAAGTGTACAAAGCTTATGTGTATTTAATCCTAGAAATTAACTACTATAAATATTTATTCTTTACAGTTTGAACAATGAAACCTATACAGAATATTTGTATAAAACTCTTTAACTAAACTAAAGTCTTTTTGTATTGCTCTAATTTCTTAAGTACGCTTTAAAGCTGAACAGGGAGCAAATTCTTCAATTAATTGACAAATACACTGGATGGTCTGATTACAATCCAAGAATCACTGCATTTTACGTTAATAAGCATTTTAGGAAAGGGACGTGTGAGACAAAAGTGATTAAGCCGCCTAGGAAGAAGACTTTGATTAAATTTGGGCTTTGTGATAACAAATGCGGAAATTGTGTTTATAGTTGTTTCACGAATTAATCGTAGGTCTTTCCGCATCCATATCAAGAAAAATAAGTTGATAACCCATTACCCAATCGTATGTTTTGCTTACTTTCATATATTCTACTAAAAACCCTTTTCATTGCGCCATAGATGTATATGTAGTCTATCACTAAAGTTGAATCCGTATCTTTTGCATAATTCAATTATCCATAAACTTCTGTCTCTAATAGCTTTGCTGTTGTTGCCTTCTGGCATGAGGTATATTTTGCTGGATGGAATAAGCAATTGAGATTGAAGCCCTTGTATCTCCCTCAGGTCGTCTGGCACTACAACAACAAATTTGAATTGATAATCATGTCTTGCTGTAAATTTTCTCAATGTTTCTGGATTTCTCATGCGATTTGAATGAACTTTCTCATATTCGGTATCATAAGGAACACTGTTGCTCATCTTTGGTGAAATGCTTAAGTAAACTTCTGGCGGCAGTTCTTTAAATAGGGTACCATTAGTTTCAACTGTGATATGATATCCTAATCGTGCTAACTCTGCAGCAAGTTTTGGCAAATCTTTTTGCATGAATGGTTCTCCTCCAGTTATAACAACATGTTGTGCTGGAACTCTTTGGACATCTCGCACTAAGTCATCTATAGACTTAATGGTGCCATTAGGAGCCCAAGATGTGTAAGGGGTGTCACACTTCGTAACTTCACCACTTTCTTGGTCACGCCATTCACATCGCAAATTGCAACCAGAACTTCTAATAAAAAAAGAAGGCACTCCTATGTATTTGCCTTCTCCTTGGACAGAATAAAAAGTTTCAGCAATGTACATGCAACGAAGTAATATACCCTCTTATTTAAAGTTTTTTTATCAGTAACTATTTCATTAGATATCCGTATTGCATGAAATCATTTCAACAAGATCGTAATTTTTTTACATCTTTTTGCAAAAATTTTTAAGTCACGAGTCATTAGTAGCTAATTTATTAGGTGGACACATGGAATATGCTATGGTTATCACAGCCGCTGACAATTTGAGGGTATCTCCGCGAGAATTGGAAAACTTCCTGTTTATGCTAAAAAACGGTCCTGTAAAGCAGATAGAGCTTCAGAGACAAATCGGATTTCCAAGTTCTGTCATGCGAAATATTCCACTAGAGTTAAGTGATATAGTATTAAGAGAAGGAGACAGATTAAGCTTAAGTCCTAATGGTAAAGGAACTATCGAGCAAATATATAGTTCGAGGTTGAAGACGGATGCATATCTAGCGAATAATCTCGCTAATGCATTAAAGGAACTAAGATTGATTGAACTTTCAAGACCGAGGTCAAAACGCGAATTTGACCAATTTAGAGCCTTGCCAGAGACAGTTGTTCAAAAAGTAGAGATGATGTATAGGAATGGTGAACTCGAGGGAAGGAAAATCATACTTATAGGGGATGACGACTTAGTATCCGTGGCTGTTGGACTTACTGGATTGGCTAAAAGGGTTACAACTTTAGATATCGATAAAGATTTGCTTTCATTGATTCAAGCGCTAAATACAAAGTATGCGATGAATATCGAAACTGTTCATTACGATGCAAAAAAACGATTACCGGACGAACTAAAATCAAAATATGATGTTGCTGTTACAGATCCCCCATATACTCCAAATGGAATTGCACTTTTTGTATCAAGAAGTGTGGAGTGTATAGAAAGAAGCAATGGTGTAATTTATCTCGCTTTCGGATATAGCTCAAGGGCAACCGAGAGAGCATTACCAATACAAGGTTTACTAACACAGATGGGACTTGTAATGGAACAAGTTTTGCCAAAATTTGTTAAATATTATGCTGCGCAATCTATTGGTTCATCATCATCGTTATATGTTTGCAGGCTAACGCCTCAAACAAAACCTATATTTAGAGGGGAATTCAAGGGCGAGATTTATACTCGACCAAGGGAGTGAAATGCACAAATGCAGGAAGAATTCATTTTAGGCATAAATGGTTGGCATGTGAAGGGCCATGATGCATCGGCATCATTAATCAGATGCAAAACAGATGGATCGGTGGAGATGGTAGCAGCAGCTGAAGAAGAGAGATTTAATGGAGTAAAACATGCGTATGATACCTTACCGTACAAAGCAGTTAAATTCTGTTTGGATACAATCGGAATACGAGCAGAAGACCTTAGTGCAGTAGCAATTCCATTCGAATATCCTAAAATTTATGCGGATAGGGGACTTAATTTTAATATTACCGATGCAGAACTCAAAAGACAGTTATTTCCGTCATTAGAAAAACAGGATAAACCTGAAATTGTTTATGTGAATCACCATCTAGCACATGTTCTGAGTGCTTTCTCTCCATCAATGATGGAATCTTCAGTTGTTATGATTGTAGATGGTCAAGGAGAAAACGAATCGACTACTTTATGGATTGTTAGGAACAGTGGGAGCACTGTACAAAAAATCTCTTTTTCGGGTATTGAATCTTCTTTAGGGTATTTTTACGAAGCATTAACTGAATTCGTAGGATTCAAATCAGACGAAACTGGAAAAACTATGGGTATTGCGCCATATGGTAATCCTAATAAATATAAGAAACATCTTGAAGAAATTATAAAAGTCGATGACTGTGTTGTAAAAGTGCTCGGCTCAGAAGTTAAACTGGGATTGCAATCTGTCCCTTATTTTCCTGTTGATGAGCAACATCAAGTTCGGTCATTTTGGTTAAGAAAATTCTCTGAAGTTACGGGACTGATACCCAATGATAATTCAAGAAGATACTCCTTCAGAAATTTCCCAAAAGATTACAGAGATTTAGCTGCTGCTGGTCAGGGACTGGTTGAAACTGTATTATTGACTTTAGCCCAGCAAGCTCGATTAAGATCGGCAGAAAATGACTTGTGCATATCAGGAGGAGTTGGACTGAATTGTGTTGCGAATGGAAAAATTGTAGAGACAGGCGTCTTTCGTCGTGTCTATGTTCAACCAGCCTCAAATGATGCAGGCACATCTTTAGGCGCTGCACTTGAGATTGCAAGAGAAAAAGGATACAGTGTTGGCAAAGTGCACATGATTCCCTATCTCGGTTTGGGTTTTTCTGATGCAGATATAGTTAACTTTTTGAAACGCAGTAATGTTGATTTTCTTGCTAACGACGATGCTTCAAATTTAATTGCAGACCTAGTTGTGCGTGGAAAAGTTGTGGGTTTGTTCCAAGGCAGAGCTGAATTTGGTCCAAGAGCCCTAGGAAACAGGTCTTATATTGCCGATCCACGAACAAGACATATGCAGAATTATCTCAATCAGTTTGTAAAGGACAGAGAAGACGGAAGACCACTAGCTCCAAGTTTGATTGATTCTGAATCTGCTAATTTTTTCGGTCGAAAATTAGAGGCGCCTCACATGACAGTTGCCTACAGAATTGCAGATGGATTAGAGGCAATCACTCACGTGGACCATTCCGCAAGACCTCAGATAGTTGATGAATATTCCAATCCCATATTCTATAGACAGTTGATAAAAATTAAAGATAAAATAGGGATAGGAGTTGTTGTTAATACCTCATTGAACCTACATGGACCAATAATCAATACTCCTCAACAGGCTTTAGAGTTATTAGAAAAAACAGGTGCCGCAGCTATAGCATTTAACAATAAGTACGTGGTGATGAAAAATAATTGAAGAAACAAGGAATTCAATAGTTAAGCTAAACCAACACTTTCTGAAAGATGATGCGCTTTTAGAACAAATTGTAGAGTTAGCTGAAATAGAGGCAGGAGAAAGGGTCTTAGAAATTGGACCAGGACAAGGAAACTTAACAAGAAGAATTGCTACCAGAGCGGATAGTGTAGTTGCAATAGAGGCCGATAAGAGATTAAAACCTGCTCTTGAAGAATTACAAAGAAGTTTTCCAAATGTGAGCATAATTTATGGTGATGCACTAAATATTAGATTTCCACAGCATGACAGGGTTATTGCAAATATCCCCTTTAACATTACCGAGCCATTAATAACAAGACTAATGGGAAAAGGTAATGCTCCAGCATTTCTTTTGGTGGGTGAAAGCTACGCAAGCAACTCTGAATCGAACAATTCTTACAGCACAAGGCTTGGTTTGTTAACGAGGGCTTACTTTCATGTTGAACAATTGCTTCACATTCCCAAAGAGGCATTTGTGCCAGAGCCCTCAACAGATGGAGTGTTAATATCATTGCATCCATTGAAGAGAAACTCCCTAGAAAAAGAGTTTCCTTTGTACTCTATCAGGTGCATTTGGGACCAAAAAACTAGAAATGTGCGTGATGCACTTTCCGCTGCCATATATCAATACACTGCTGCAAGGGGTGCTGGAGATGTAGATGTTAGCCGAGCGATGGGTGGTTTGGAAAAAGATAATCCCCAATTACTCCGCAAAAGAGTGGATGCATTGACTAACAAAGAGTTTACGGATTTATATCATGCGTTGTCTGGCAACATTCTCAGAAAACTATACGGCGGGCATAAGCCAAGAGGCGGAGCTCAAAACTGGAGAAAAACTTATGAGAGGTACCTAAGGTAAAATGTATAACATCACTGTATTGGCCCCTCATATAGATGATGAGGTTATCGGGGCTGGTGGAAGCATTGCAAAACATATTGATTTGGGAAATATTGTTAGAGTCATTTTCATTAATTCAGGGCAAACTAAGAGGGAAATTAGAGTAAGGGAATCCGAAGCAGAAGGGGTGATTGATTTTTTAGGAATAAAAGATGCTGACTTTTTGAGGAAAAGTCCGACATCACTCGGAAACAGGGTTCTCAAAGAAATTGTACATTTGTTGAGAAGACACTCGGCAGATTTTATTTATGCACCACACCTCAATGAGGGGGACATAGAACATGTTGCTGTATCTCAGCTAGCACACAGGATTGTTTGGCTAGCGAATGGCAACTATTACCCAGGTGAAAAAGAAAGATGTGAGATCAAAGCATTATTTCTGTATGAGGTACATCGACCAATAAGTGAAGTTCATTATTTAGAGGATATAGCTAAATACGAAAATAAAAAGGTAGATGCAATAAGATTTTACAAATCCCAGTTGGAAAGAGTAAGGTACGACCAAAGTGCAATAAATCTTAATAGATACAGGGGAATTTCATCTGAAGTTTCGTCCTCGGCTGAGGCATTCCAAATTGCCGCAGCAAGAAACCTGATTTATTATATGGGAAAAGGGCATCATTCTTCCAATACTTTTCCCGTTGCCAAAGGATATCAACTGTTGTCAAGAAATCCGGGCAAGGTCTGATAGTGGGTGGTTATGATGAATGTGTCCGTAATAATTCCAGTTCACAATGATGTAAGAATTGAAAGATGCGTTAAAAGCATAGATGAAGCAGTTGAGGTTATAGCGGTGATGAATAACCCAACAAAGGATGTGGATGATATTGTCAGAAAGCTAGGTATAAAGTCAGTTACTGTTCCACAGCAAAACTTGGGTATATGTTATAATAAAGGCATTGAAGCCGCTTTTTATGATTTTGTGCTTTTCATGGACAGTGACTGTATTTTTGAACCCGGAACTATAGCAAAAATGTACAGGGCTAAAGAAGCAAAACCTGACGCATTAATAAGAGGGTATGTGGTTTTCCAAGAAAACTCAATTCCATCCAGAATAACCAGATTAGCTCGAGAAGTAAATACATCCAATGTGCCCTATGCATTTATACCTCCCCTTTTGATAGACAAAGGTGTTTTTGGAAGAATCGATGACGGGTACCGATTCGCAGAAGATGTTGGCTGGTGTGTTGATTATGAATTTGAACGTAGGCGCAGAAAAGCCGGAATTGAACTTATCCATTTGCGGGATGCGCGAATTCTTCATGATGCACTACCTATCATGGCGGATTTTAGAAGTTCATTTAATTACGGGACAGGTAAGAGAATAAGGCACGAGAGAACAGGAGAGAAAGTCAATTTTTTGGATGTACTAAGGGACCCGATAATTAGGGGCTACAGGGAAAAGGGTTTAATTATTGCTCTCTACCTCGCTTTATGGAAAACAGTCCTTTACTCAGGTTATTATGCTCAAGCACTAGGTTTGTATAAAACTAAAAGGTGATGTTATATGGAACCACTTAACATTAATGATTTGCGGAATCTGACTTTGAAAGAGACCGTAGTGTCAGTCAAAACTGATAACGCTGGCATAGATTCAATAATATGCGACCATATTAGGAGTAATGGAAAGGTGCCGTTTATTTTGACTTTTGACACAGACTATAACGGTAAGAATGGGGAAATTTTCAATGACGGAAATTCTTACTACCAACGCTTTCGTATAGATGATGTGTTGCGCGCTTTAGTTAATGGAACTCAATCATCCCTAAATGATGCCAAGAAAACCTTTGGACATTTTCTTTTCCTATATTCACTTGCTGTTGCAAGAGCTGAATCTATGGCATCATCAGCAGTTCTCATTCCAACTTCGATAATGCCACTTGGCTCTGATAGAATAAGTCAACTGCACCAAGCTCTTCAGAAATTGACTGATGAGGGCACTTCTAGAGAAACCAACATTACGGTAGAAACTATAAAAACTGACGACCTTAAGCGTGAGTACCAACAAAGAAACATAGCAGAAAATAGTGTCGCTGTTTTAATGTCAGGCGGAATAGATAGCAATGTAGTCGCTTATATAGAAAGAGGTTTAGGCAAAGCAATATCTCCAGTCCAAATTCTTTACGGACAGGCTCCAAGGCACCAGGAAACATGGTGTGTGGAGAGAATAACAGAGGACATAGGATCTGGTTTGGAAAAGTTGTGTAGGATAGACATACCGATGTTGAAAAGTTTTGGTGCATCCGGACTATTAAGGGACGATGTAAAGATTACCGAACAAAATAAGGGAATAGTTTATGTACCATTCAGGAACACTGTATTTATTTCTCTGGCAATGATTCGAGCAGAATTGATAGGCGCACCCTACATAGCAATAGGATTAAATCATGATGATGTCTTGACCCCGGATGGAACCTTGTCATATGTAGAATCATTTAACACAGTGCTTGAATCAGCCGGTATACCTAATAGAGTTATTGCTCCGCTGTTAGGATTTGGGGGAAAACCAGAGATTATTAGGACTGGACTAGACTTGGGCGTTGATTTTTCCCACACATGGTCGTGCCATAGTTACATCAGTCCAGAAGAGGTCGGATTAGAATCAAGAGCCTGCGGTACATGTGGCAACTGTTCCTTAAGATATTCTGCTTTTTACAAGCTAGGACTTGAGGATCCAATTCCGTACAGGGAATTACCGAAAATAAGGGCCAGTTGGGCTGGACCTCAACACAATTATGAAGCTTTAAGAAGAGCACTAGGGCTAAATTAAGTTTTATCACTTTTTCAACACTAAAAGGTATCTGCAGGAATTCGTTTTAATTCCATATTTAGTGGTAAATCTTTTGATTAGCTCTTCAAAAATTTTATGATCCTTTTCTATGTTAAATTTTGGTATTATCGGAGTATTTTCGAGTAAAAAAACTAAGTCAGAACTTTTGTAGTATTCTGTTGCGCAATAATGGTTTTTTCTTAGAATCTTAAAGCCAAGTTTTTCTGCTTGGCCACAATACATGTCTATCAAACTTCCATCTTTTTTGTTGTAAGACTGCCCTCGTCCAAAAACATTCTTTATGTTTTGCTTGTCGCGCTCACCAACTTGTTGTGTGATAAATATCCCATTTTTCTTTAACACCCTAAAAACTTCTTTCATATTAAATGGAGAATGTCTACAGCTCACCACATCAAACTTTCCTGTCTTGAATGGCAACCTATTGGCGTCAGCAAACTTGAATTCAATATTTTTCGCTTCGACTGTTAAGAGTTTTTCATTTGCTTTTTCTATCATAGATTTGGAATTACCAATACCTACAACTTTGTTGCACTTTCCTGCAAGGCCAAATAATTTCTCACCACTTCCTGTTCCTATATCAAGTAAGATTTTGTCTTTATCAAGAAATTTGGCAACTTCTTTGTAGAAATCCCATTTTTTATTTTTTACAATTGTTCTGTTATTTAGGTATGAGAAATCCCAACCTATTTTTTTCCCAACAGATTCGTAAAACTTCTTACCAACCATTAAGTAATATTATTCTTATTGTTATTTAAAGATTATTATTCTTGGCTCTGTAGAAATCTTAAAAAAATACAAAGATTAGGAGATCAAATAGCAATAAGGCAACTATTTATGATGAATATCAACAAGTTTTAGTAAATATTCTATGCTTGGCGTTGCGACAAATCTTACAGAATACACTTTATTGTCTATGCTTAGATCACCAATCATTTCTCCAACAACTCCCGCTACTGGTGTTGGAAATGCTGCCCACCAGTTTCTATGATTAAATCTCCTTTAAATCGTGCATTCTTTCCTTGCCTTAACATATCATAAATTTCTTGCACTTCAGGACGGCTTAGATTAAGCGCTAATGGTGAATAATATTCAGAGGGTTTTGGTATATTACCAGAGACTTTAAGCTCCAGAAATAAGTCGGTGGTTGAATAGGCTGACACTGCTGGCACCGCAGTTGTATGTGCAAGAGCAGGTACGGGTACTTTTGTTTCTTGTTCGTAATATCTTTCCACGGTGGCGACTAGTTCTATCTTTACCTCTTTGCGAGATGGACTGTAATCTCTTAAAATTTTTCTTATAAAACTGACTAAGCCAGATGAAGATTCTGTTGTACGTTGCATTTTTTGATAATTACTTTTTAAACTTTATAATATTTTCGTTCATCACCGAAAAAATTTATTTTTGCATTTTAGATTGTTCCCGCGGTTTGCCGAAAGATTTTTTGTTTTTATAGCTCTTCGCCGACAAACAAAAATCTTTCCCTTTTCAAAAATGCATAATCAGATTTCTCTGCCAAGAAATCATTTTCTCTATTCTAGTTGAAAAGGCTGCACAGTTCGTGCGAACGGGCAACCCGCTTGTCAGTATTGACCGCTAAAGCGGTGTCGGGTTAAAACCCAACGAAATAAGAGAAAACCCCTTCTGTTTTCCCTTATAATCCCCGCTGTGTCCAGCGCCAATTTCCACCTTGTGAAAATCGGTTTCTCGCAATTAGTGAGCCGAGCTCAAATGTCCACTCTGGGCGTGAATGCCCACCCTAAATTCTCGAGGTGAGTTTACATGGAAAGTTTAGACGAACTTAGAGAATATTCTGAACGGCTTGATGCAGAAGAAGATATAATGAAATTATATGAGGAAAAAATTAGAGTGATGCAGGATATAGAGGCTGCAAAAGAAAGAGGCGATTCAGATGTGGAATAGGGAATTGGATTATATGTATGAAGTAGAAGATGAGTGATTTCTTTTTTGGCTTTTTTTGATTTTGCAGATTTTTTCTTCTTAATACATAGAAAAAATCTTTTCGGAGGTGTTCGAAATGAGAGAGTTTAGTTACAGTGAATTATGGGCTTTAGAAGAGCATGTGAGTAAGCCGCATAGGATAAGAGCAGAGGCATTAGGCATAAGGATTGCTGATTTGCCTGTTACCCCAGCATTGACAAAACTGGAAGACAGCATGAGACGAATTGATTCATTATACAATCTTCTTGAACTCGAAGAAGAGGGACTAAAAGTAAGGGAATTACTGCAAAAGCACACCGAAATGCAATTGTTAGATTTCCTTGAAACTAATGGCTGCGAACTTTCAATAACAATGGAAGAAGTTGAAAACCTGCTTTTAGACAATGAGGTAATTTTTGGATGTGAGGTTTATTCTGATGGTAACCAACTTGGAGATGATTAGAATGACATACACTTTGGTTATACCCCCAGAACTTGATGCCAAAATGTACGGCATAAGAACAAATACTGGAATTCCAATCAGAAGGCAGATTATTCGTGCAATTGAAAAGTATGTTGAAGAAATGAAAGACAAAAGCATTAATACGATTATCCCAGATTGATAGTCACTAAAAACGAAAGATTTATCAAAAAAGAGGTCAGAGTAGCATGAATGAAGGGGAAAAATGAAACTATACGTTGAATCATCTGTAATAAACTTTGCTTTTGCTACAGATGATATAGAAAGAGCTAACATTACGAAGAAATTTTTTAATATTGGAGTTAATAAGCATGAACCTTTCATTTCTGAACTAGTGCTGGAAGAAATAGAAAAGACACGCGGTCCAAAGAGAGAGGAAATGTCAAATTTTGTCTTGAAAAGAGGTTTCAGAGTATTGCCTAATAGCAAAGAAGCTGATAAGCTTGCAATAAAATACTTAAAAGCAGGATTGGTTCCAGAAAAATATATAAATGATGCCATCCATTTAGCATTGGCCACAGTAAATAAGATGGAAGTCGTAGTCAGCTGGAATATGGAACATATTGTTAAACTCAAAACAATTGTAGGTGTTAATAAGGTTAATCAAGAGGAGGGGTTCAACAACATATTGATAATGACTCCCGAAGAGGTACTAGAATGAAAAAATCAAAAACAATGGACGAACTTCACAAGATTAGGGAAGAAATGTCTAAGATGACAGAAGGGGAAAAAGCAGAATTGCTGAATTCTGTTAGGGAAAAATATAAAAGTCTCATTTACGAAAAAGACCAAACTGCGTGAATTTGAAAGCACGTAATTCGTAATCTACTTACTGTTGTAATAAATTTCTTTATAAATTTATGTTATATTATTTTAAAATTCTAATTTTGATTACCTTGAATTTTAGCAAAAAACAATATTTCTAAAAATGGCTTGGTACAATGGAACTAGGTGTAAGGATAGACGGCAGAATAATCCCGGAAGATTTACAAAAATCAATGTTGATGCAAATAAGCTCCAAGAACTTTATTACAATCGGTCTCCAATAAAAGAAATAGCTGCATTCTTCAATTGCTCAATTCCAACAATAAAAAGGCATTTGAAATTCCTAATTCCTGATGAATTAAGAAGATACAAATTTTATTATTCTGAAGCAAACCCTATTAATCAAAGAATAGTCAAGTTCTACACAAATCATCACTATTCTACTATAAAAATTGGCGAAATTGTCGGCTTGTGTGATGAAACTATAAGAAAAAGACTGCAAAGGATGAACATTGAGTTAAGAGGACACAACTTCAAAAACCTTGAAACTTTCCATCCGAGCAAGCTCAACAGAAATCCAAAAAAAACTTATGCTTTTAACGATTTAGAAACTTTCAATAAAAAATTCGTTGAATATTACTGCTTGATGTACCCTCAATATAAAATTGCAGAGCTAATGCAAATTGATAGAGGAACTGTCAGCAGAAGAATTGAATATTTGAAAAAATTCTATTACTTTAAAACAAGAATTTGCAAAAGATGCAATAATTTCTTCAGGTTCAAAGTAACGGAAAGGTAGAGAAATTCCAAGATTTGCATAGCCTGTAGGATAAGTACTTTCAACGCACAATAGATAATAAAAAATAAAAATAAAAAAATTTACTTGAACTTAAAGTCATTGTTGTCCAAGTAACTAATTCCCATGTTCTTCAAGTCATTTTCGGCACAGAAATCCATTAGTCTTCTCAGCAGCTCAAGATATTCCTCTAAGTCGAGTTGGTCTCTTATGCCGTATCTCCTCAATATCTTGTACACTGTCGTCTCTATAAACTCTTTTGTTGTCATATCGAAGCCCTTGCGCTGAAGGTCTTCAATTATTTTCTCAACTCTTCTGCTTCCCATTTTTCCTCCATTGACGTTATTAAAAAAAACGCCAATACCAGAAAATTTTGGTTAATGAGAAGCCCAGACTTCCACGGTGCACCTACATAAAATTTTGAGCTTGTAAAATAAAACAGAACAAGGCGACCCTGCATCAGCAGGGCAAAAGTTTAGTTAGGTGCAACTCGCTTGCCGAGTATGTGGAAGGCTGTCGGTAAAATTTAACAGAAAACATTAAACTCTAGTGGAAAGATTTAAGAAAAGACGTATTTAAGCTATAGATAAAATGCAAATTATCGGAAGGACAGAATTTGTAGATAGAACTCAGGAAGCTTTGGAAGTTTTACGTCAATTAGACCCATTCAATTACCGAAGGGTATTAACTTATGTAGATGAAATAAATGAGGTGCGGTATGGCAGTGGTATGAATACAAAAAACAGAATATTCCATGTAGGCACACTAACTGCATTTCCAGAACTTGCAGGTGCTCTTCATGAAAAAGCTGTAAAATTTTATGCCGTATCTATTGTGCATGATGCTGTTCACTCTGAATTAGACAAGAGATTTGGTGTTAGTCCTTACACTTCGAATGAAAGGGTTAGAAGGAAACATGAGGAAATTGCTTTGAGAGTGCAGGGTAGAAGTTCCATAAAACTAGGAATTCTTACAGAATCCGAAGTGAAAATTTCAATCGAAGAACTACTTAAGTCGGAATATTGGAATTGGGAATATTGGGAAAGATATTGGTAACTAATATAATAATTCTAGTGTGGTCTTAAACGTCTGCTTCAAATCAAAAATCAAGCAATTTTTCCAAATCTTGAGAAAAATTTCTATCAATAAAATGGACTTAAACAATTTCATCTCAGATATAGAAAGAAGTCTCTATAAGGTAACATTCGTGCTTGCAGATGAAAAGATCAAGAGATTTGTTCGGGTTTGCTCTAAAGAAAATGCAAAATATTTGATTGAGCAGGATGTCAAGAAAGAAAACCATGACAATAAATTCCGGATTATTGACGTTGAAGATATTTCAGAAAAACAGAGGTTGATTGAACATGTACAAAGAATGGATTGAAAAATCTGTTTATGTGAGTTTGCACTATGGCAGATTATTGGTTCAGTTGAATGAGATTGAGCGAAAAGTCGCAATATTGGAAAGCATGGCTTCTGAGCTTATTGATTATGGAATGTTTAACTTTCATCAGCAAAATGAATTTCCAATGGGAAGGAGCCACTTTAATCACTTTCTTTGTGTACTTTCAAAAATTGCCGACATGAAAATAGAAAATGATTTACACGATTTTTTCCTCATAAATCGAGAAAAAATCTCGGAGATGATGAAAAATGACAAAAGAAATTTTGAGTTTGGGAGAGTTGAAGAATAAGGCACTAAGCTTTGATAGGGCTGAAATAAGGGATGTGCATGTAGTCAAAGACCAGGATGATTATTTGTGCAAAGATATTATGGGTGTTTGGAATATTGATAAAAATCTTCTTGCGTGCCTTGCACCAAAGAATTATGCAGTAATTCAGCATAAGCAGGCAACTGAAGCATTGATTGATGTGATTTCAAGTTTGAATATCAAATCAAGCGCAGAATTACAATTCTCAAAAAATGGAATAGTTCTCGACCTGGATTTTCCCGACGTAAAAGTGGAATTAACTGACGTTGGAGAAAATTTCACAAGCGGCATAAGGATTGTAAATGATTATTCTAACGTGCTTGGACTTCAGATTGCACCAAGACTGACAAGACTGGTTTGCTCAAACGGAATGCTCATTTCCGAATTCATTAGGGCAAATAGGATTAAATGGACTGAACAGTTAAACATGGAATTGGAATCGTTAGTGGACAATATGATTAAGGAAATTATTTCAAGCGACCAGAGATTGTCAAATGTCGTAAGCATTTGCATGAAAGACAGCATAGAATGGCAAACTGCAAGGCTTTTGGCAAAAGAATTATTCAAGAGGAAAAAATTTGCAAAGGAGATTCTAGCAAGAACGCAAGTAGATAGCGAAGGAAGAATTAATCGCTGGAATTTCTATAATGCAGTAACCGAGTACGCAACTCAATCAAAAGGGAGATTAAAGCCGGCAATGGAAGCGTGGTTCCAAAACAAAGCTCAAAAGGTTCTCGTAACACCATTTCCTGAATTGACAGAGCAGCTGGTTCAAGTTGTAGAAAATTGAAGACAAAGATTTGAAACGTTGCTTTCATAATTTGAAAGCGAAAGTATTATATATTCAGATGGTAATAATAGCTTGATAAAAATGCAAAAAACTCTAGAGACCGCAAAATTGGAATCTGACGGAACTGTTAAATTGCCGGAAGACGCGATCAAAAAGGCAGGATTTAAGACAGGTAGCACTGTGATAATTTTGTCTTCGGACAAAGGGGTAATGCTTGGCAAAATAAACAAGAAGTTCTTAGATGCTACGAGCAGAATGCATGCCAGAAAAAAGAAAATTTCTGAGGATGAAGTTGAGGATTTAATTAAGAAAGTCAGATACCCAAAAACTTCTTGAAAGCATGAAAATTACACTTGATACCAACACGGTAGTTTCAGGCATATTCTGGAAAGGTGAATCTCATAAAATTCTTAATTTTGTCGCAAATGGAGAATTGGAAAACATAACATCACAAGAAATATTTGACGAGCATGAGGATGTGTGCTTCAGGGACGAAATTCTTGGCAAAACAGGCAAGGACATAAAGGATATCAAGACCTCTTTGGATGAGTTAAAGAAGCATTCAAAATTCGTGAAGCCCAAACAGGTATTTGATATTGTCAAAGATGATCCTAAAGACAACAAGTTTCTTGATGTTGCTTATCAGGGAAAATCTGATTACATAATAACAAGAGACAAACACCTGCTCAAACTGAAAGATTTCAAAGGCATAAAGATAGTTAAGCCAGAATATTTCTTGGATAATTAAGCTACCAGATCTATCCTTGATTTTGTCGTAAGTGCTCCTAAGGGAACGTTTATTATTGAAGCAAAGAAAGAGGAATTGCCGAAAGGAAATCATTAATTAACGCACTTGCTTGACTTAGTCGCATTTAGAGAAATTCATATTCTGGAGCCATCTGGCTTCTTTAAAGCAATAAACCTGTAAGCAGGGATTCTCTGATTTTTTAAAATTCATTTCTTTTTTTCTTTTCCAGAAAAAAGAAATCTTCACGTCTGATGAAGGTTTCAGGAGGAATAAAATGGGAAATAAACCAATAAAAAGATTTAGTGTAGGATTGCTGAACGTTGCAATCTGGAGAAACAAGGGAACAAGCAGATATGGCGAGGAATCTGTCTTCCACACTGTAAGCATATCGAGAGGGTACAAGAGCAATGGAGAATTCAAGTCAACTGGTTCATTAATGCCTGAAGACTTGGCAACAGTCAGAGAGCTTTTAGAACAGGCAGGTATCACAATCAAGAAAAAATCTTGTTCTTACTAAAGGGGGTGATAGATTTGAAAATACCAAGCCTTAAACAGCAGTATTTTGGAGACTTAAATAGGAAGCTGAACGCCAGGAGAAGGCAGATGAATAATGAGATTAGAGAGGAAATTTTTGAGCGGATTAATAAAGACAAAGAAGATGATGAAATAGCGAAAAGTTTATAAGTAAGTTCTGCCTTACAGTAAGATACAACTTACAAAGGTGATGAAAAATGATAGAAGTAATAACTTTGTCGAGCAAAGGACAGCTGGTGATACCAAGGGAAATAAGGGAAGAGATGGGGCTTGAGAGGCAGGACAAATTTGTAATTGCTCATGACAACCAAAGCATTTTGCTGAAAAGAATAAGCAAGGAAGAGGCAAACAAGGCAATGCTCAAGCTTATGGACAAGATGTCTGACAAGTTTAGAAAGGCTGGAATTAAAAACGCAGACGTCGTCAAGGAAATTAAAAAAGCAAGAGTGGGTTGATGATAAAAATAGTGCTGGACACCAATACACTTATATCCGCTATTGGTTGGAAGGAAGGCAAGCCCAGAAAAGTATTTGAGGGTTGCCTGTCTGGAAAATACAGATTGATTGAAAGTACGGATTTAATTAAAGAATTCCTTAAAGTTATGAAAAGGCCTAAGTTTGATTTTATATCCGAAGAAGAAGTCCAGACATTTGTTCTTAACCTGCTCCAGATTAGCGAGTTAATCGAATCAAAAACCAAAATAGACGCTGTTAAGTCAGATCCTACAGATAATATTGTTCTTGAATGTGCTTTTGAAGCCAAAGCTGATTACATTATTTCCGGGGATGAGCATTTGCTGAAGCTGAAAGAATTTGAAGGCATAACAATACTTACAGCAGCAGAATTTCTTAATTTGATGAATAAAGAGTGAGAATGCGTTAAATTTATATAACATAACTTATTAATCCAACTTACTTAGGTTGTCAGCCGGATGAGTCTCTAAACAAAATAAAACTCGGTGCTGTACAATCTAAGAATTCTATTTTAACTTTGATTGTTTTTCTTATAACTTCTTCAACATCTTGCCTTGTCATTGTCTTTATGTCCTTATCACAGAAATAGCAAACTTTTCTCAACGCCTTAAAAAATTGGATGCGTCTAATATAAGAAATGTCCATATAATCAAATTTTTTTGCAAGCTCTTTAAAATATTTTAGGTTGATTTTATTTTTAATGTAGTAGTGTGTTTTTTTATCTCGATTCAGATATTTGCCATTTTCCAATTTCTTGACAATAGTTTCCCACTGCCTTTTGCTGTTGTAAATGTCGTTTTCTGCCATTTCTACCAACAACGCAAGAAGAATTTAGTATATATAGCTTTCGCCTCGAAGTAGTGGGGCTACACTACAGCCCCACATAAATAATTAATGTTTAAAAAATGGGTTACAAAATTCATTTTGTCTTTTTATTTATTTTTTTATAAAAAATTTTTCTTATAGTTAAATAAGTTCCTAAAACAATCAAAACTATTGCAAGAGCAGCAAGCATTCCCAAATTGCCATCATTGCCGGATTTTTTGATAACCAGACCAGTTATGCCAGAATTTGCCTTATCTGTGTTTTTAATGCTCTTTTTTATTTTATCTATGGCCCATTGAGTGTAATTAAGGGCAGCAATGCCTCCACCAAATTTTTCTTTTCTTGCAGGCTCCTCAGTGTTATTAACGCATTTCTGCAATTCAATCGGTTTATCTATCAGAGCAGCGCATTGGTTTTTATCAATGCATTTTCTATTTTTGAAACCATTAAGACATTCCGACCAGTCGCCGCATTGCCAGTTAGAATTGCAAGTTATTAAGCTTCCTCCCCCTCCACCGCCAGAACTAATTGTTGAAGATGAAGATGATGATGATGAGCTGCTAGATTCTGTTGCAGGCTTTGTATAGGCAAATTGAATAACTCCTGAATGTTTCAAGCCTTCAACTTTATATTTGTTCAATGTAGTGTTATATGCGCACATGTAAGAGTTCTGCAAAGTGCCATCGCATTCAATTTTGAATTCATTAATAGAATTGCAATCAGCGCTTATTTCATTTATTGTTGATATTTCTTCATCTCTTATGCAAACTCCATTGATTGCGGCATTAATCCTATCAATATACGCTGTTTTTGTTATTCCATCTGGCAATCTTAATCCCTTTATCAATAAAGCGCCAGATGCATTGCCTGCTTGTTTATTAATGGTTAAATTTATCAGATTCAATTTGTATAGTGAAAAATTGAAATTAAATTCCACAATGATTAAATTATCATCCACAAACTTGACCTTGCGACTTTCATTAAACGTTTGTGATAAATTGTTTGAATCATCTATAAGCATGCTTAAATTAATTGTTGAAGTATTTGCTGAATGTTCATTGCCTATGAGTGCGTCAGCATTATCATCAATTCCGTCGTTGTCGATGTCTTTTTCAGGGACATCTAAAACAGTAATTTTAAATGCGGCAGAGTCATTGAGGTAGCCATCGGAAACAGAAGCTCTTAATGTATAATTTCCGCTGTCAGCTGTTGTGGTAGCCCAATAAAAAATAGAATTATTATTTGAAAATTTTGAGGAATTGATATAGAAAAAAAGGTCATCTTCATTTGTGTCAAAAGCGGAAAGATTTATCAAAATTTTATCTGTTTCATTAACTGTTAAATCATTAATTAATTCTAATTTTGGGGGCTTATTTAATTTAATTATTATATGCTGGGCATTATTAAGTTCATCAGACTCTTCTATAAAATCCGGAAAATCAGCAACAGCACCAACTTCAAAATCTGAGATACTGGTGAACTTAAAACCATATGTGACTTGCGAGTTTACATCCAATAAATTTGATTGATTTATTTTAAGAAATGTCCTATTGTCAAAAAGTTCGGTAAAAACATTAAAAGCTTGTTTGTCTCCTTTATTTTTGAAAGAGAAATTTATTGTTATGTTGCCAGATCCATAATGATATTGATCTGATACTGAAATGTTAACAATTAAGTCCGGTAAATTTGGCTTTAAAAAATCATTAAAATTATAGCTTTTAGTAATGTGCGCATCATTTATCCTGTCAATTAGGATGTTTTTATCAAAAAGTTCGATAGATTTTATGATAAGCGGACCGCTCACCTTTTTGTTGTATATATCTGAGCTATTAATAAAAAATAATGCTAGGTTTTTTCCTGCATTCAGGGAAAATGTAGAATTCTTCATATCAATGATTTCACCAAGCAAATCATAAAGAGCTAAAGTTAATGTATAGTTGCCATCTTTCATAGTTTGAACATTTACGCCAATTTTCAATGAACTAAAAGTGCCATTGTTTGCAAGCAGACCTTCATCAGTGATCCCGGAAATGTAAGGTGTATCAGCAAAACGACTGAAGTCATAAAAAGAAGTCATAAAATTTGTATTAATTAATTTTTTGCCAATTTTTAATGAGGATACATTGAAGTTGCCAATATAATGGGTTCTTTTAATTGTTTCGCTGTCAAAACCAAATATTAAGTCTTGCACTGAGTTGATTATTGATTCGTTCTCTTTAACATAGATGATGGATTTGTTGTAGCTTAAAAACAGCATTGTTTCAAATGTTCCGCTGACAGAAGATGATATTGTCGCATTAATCTTTAATTTATTGTTGGAAACTGAATCAGTTACATTCAATATCTTGAATCCTTCCTCATATTTTTTGTATTTCTGGGTTGTTATGTTATCCTTCCTGTATTTTAAATTATAAGTTGAATTATAGATTTTTATTGAATAAGCAAATTGATTTTGAGTTAACAATATTGAGCTGAAATTTATATTTAAATTATTTATTCCGGCATTTAGATTTTTATTGAATTCATTGGTTAATATTTCATCGCCGTCAAACAAATTAATAACAAAAATAAAATTGCCAGCTGCATTGTTTGTCGTCAACTCAAAAACCAAAGTGTCATTTATGCCGTTATTGTTGCTGTCAATCATAAAATTAGAATAGTTAGTTACGTTCATCTGCGCTGTGACGGCAAAAAAATTGTACCTTGCAAGAAGCTCTCTGATTGATGTGGAATAAACTAATGGAAGCAAAAGTATAAAAAATAAAAATAAAACCAGCTTTTTCATTTTAAGCAATAAACTTGAAAATTATAAAAAGGTTTCTTTATTTATCATTTAAAATTTTTCATTAACTACTTCTACGTTTAAACGAAAGAAAGTATCGCTAAATGGTTGTTAGTTTCAATCGGCAAATGGCAAATTTGTAGAAAGGGCAAGACGCATAACTAAAGATTTATATATATTGACATTATTGAGAATCCATATGGGCATTAAAGAATGGTTTAAATCAAAACCATATTGGTTGAAAGGGGGATTTTTTGGTCTATTTTTCTCTGTTGTTCTTATTATTTTAACTACTTTGTGGGGTATTCTTACTGTAGGTCATGGAACTATAAGTGGCCCGATTGACTGGTTTCTTTTTCGAATAATCAGAGTCGCAATAATTATTATGTCTTTAGTTGGAATTGATAATGAGAGAGTTTCTGATGTTTGGTTCTTTATATTCGTAGCATTATTTTATTCTTTGATTGGATCTCTGACAGGTTTTGTATATGGAAAAATAAAATCCAAAAAATAATTTGTTCATGCACTTTCTTCTTTAACTTTAATGAACTTCGTTCTTGATAGTACTCGCCATTTGCCGACTTGTCGGAAACGAAATCCGTCAGAACTTCGTAGCTGAGGGAGAAAATAACATGCACCGCATATCAGGTTGTCCCACAATTATTTTTAATTTTGAATCTTCTCTGTCAATGAGAACAAAAAAGATATCATAATTGAAGATTATAACTACCATGACAATATTTATTTCAAATGATTTCTAGTGGTGAGAAAAAAATCCTATACTAATCTCGTTCGCTTCCAAATCTTTGCCCGGTCTGATAACAAAAGTTTAGCTGTTCCAAAATTTTTTCAAATATTCCATCGTTGAAACAAAAATAATTAATATCTTTCAAATTACCAACACGTTTATATATCAAAAACCCTTCTCGAGGATTATGCCAGAAAAAATACAGTTTTTTCCGTTGGAAGCTACCTATAAGGTGCATGATGGGAAAGCCACTATAAATCTGTACGCAAGAAGGATAGATGGCACTCACATTTGCATTCTTGACAGCAGTTTTGAGCCTTATTTCTATGTAATTCCAAAAGACAGGATAGATATTGGCGATAAGTTAAAAAAAATCCAAGTAGAAAATGAAAATGAGGTCTCTTTTGTCACCAAAACAGAAACTGTTTTAAAAAAATTTCTCGGAAAAGAAATCTTTGCAATCAAAATATACACTAATCTTCCAAGCAGTGTTCCTGTTATTAAGGATGCTATAAAAGATTGGGATGCAGTTAGTTCGATTCATGAATACGATATTCCTTTCGCTAGAAGATACCTCATTGACAAAAACATTACACCATTAATCCTGCATCAGGCAACAGGAGAATATGTGAATCAAAAATCAAGAGTTCTTGTTTTTAATGCTGAAAAAATAGAGCAGATTAGCAGCGACACTCTGTATAATCCGAAAGTTTTGGCGTTTGATATTGAAACATACAGCCCTTTTAATACTGCAATTGATGCTGAGAAAAATCCAATTATAATGCTCTCTTTTTACAGCGATGGATTCAAAAAAGTTTTTGTCTGGAAGAGATTTAAGACAGATATTGATCACATAGAGTTTGTAGAAAGCGAGGTGGCGCTAATTGAAAAATTCAAGGAAACTATTGACAACTTCAAGCCTGATATTTTAACAGGATATTTCTCCGATGGCTTTGACCTGCCATATATAAAAACAAGGGCGGACAAATATAAGGTTAAGCTTGACATTGGGTTCGACTTCTCAGAATTGAAGGTTAAAAACGCGAGGGAAACCACTGTTTCTATAAATGGAATCACCCATCTTGACATTTTTAAATTCATAAAAAGAATAATTGGCGGAACATTAGAAACATATTCTTACAATCTGAATGCTGTAGCCTCTGAATTGCTTGATGAAAAAAAGCAAGACGTTTCTTTAGAAGAATTACCGGATGTATGGGACAACAATCATCAAAATCTGGAAAAGTTTTGTGAATACAATCTTCACGATTCTTTATTGACTTATAATCTGGCAGTGAAAATGCTGCCGACAATAATTGAAATTGTAAAGATAGTTGGAATTCCAATCTATGACGTTAACAGAATGGGTTTTTCACAGCTTGTTGAGTGGTACATAATGAAACAAACTCCTCAATTTAATGAAATTGCTCCAAACAAGCCCAACTATGACGATGTTCAGCAAAGAAGACTTAACACTTACCAAGGCGCATTTGTATATGAACCAAAACCTGGATTGTACAAAGATATAGTGGTCTTTGACTTTAGAAGTTTGTATCCTACAATTCTGACTTCCCACAATATTGGTCCTGACACAATGAACTGCGCATGTTGCGAGGATGCAGCCAAAGCCACGCCAGGCGATGAAGGAGATAAGCATTGGTTCTGCACAAAAAAAAAGGGTTTTATACCTATCTTAATAGAAGATTTGATAACAAGAAGGATGAGAATCAAAGAAATAATAAAAGACGAGCAGTCGAATGCGAGTGAGCTGCGTTTGCGAACTCGCTCACATCTGCCTGAAAAGTTTGCATTCCTGGACGCAAGGCAGAACAGTTTGAAATTATTGGCAAATTCATTTTATGGATATCTTGGATTCTTTGGCGCACGATGGTATAATATTGAATGCGCAAGAAGTATAACTGCATGGGGCAGATTCTACATTCACAAAGTGATCGATAAGGCGCAAAAAGAAGGATTCTTTGTTTTGTACAGCGATACTGACAGTGTTTTTCTGACGCTGGATGGTAAATCCAAGCATGAAGCCGAGAGCTTTGCAGAATTACTAAATTTAGAACTTACAGGCCTAATGGAACTCGAGTACCAAGGGTTTTATCCAGCTGGAATTTTTGTATCTGCAAAGATAGGGCCGTTTGGAGCAAAGAAGAAATACGCATTATTGTCAGAGCAAGGCACTCTAAAGATTAAAGGTTTTGAAACTGTAAGACGCAACTGGTCTTTGATTGCAAAAGAAGTGCAGGAAAAAATTTTGGATATAGTCTTAAGAGAAAATGACACTAAGAAAGCTATGGATTATGTTAGAAATGTCATTAACGACTTGAAAAGCAAAAAAATACCTCTTGAAAAAGTTATTATCAGCACTCAATTGCAAAAAGAAATTTTGGATTATACTGCCAAGGGCCCGCACGTCGCAGTTGCCCAAAGATTGATGAATAAAGGAATGACAGTCGGAGCTGGCTCAATAATTAAGTATGTTGTGACGCAAGGAAGCGACATAATAAGGAACCGCTCAAAAATGCCTGAAGAAGTCGCGCAAAACGATTACGATGCTGATTATTACATCAACAACCAGGTGATTCCTGCTGTTGAAAGAATCTTCAATGTCTTAGGATATAAAAAAGAGGACTTGCTTGAAACAAAAGAGCAGACCAAATTGGAGGGGTTTTTTTAAATTGATATTCTTAAGTAGTTCAAAATAGAAAATTTTTTATATGAGTATAGAATTAGAAATAAAAAATGTATAGCCCTATACGAGTAATAAGACATATACAAAATGGGAAAATTGTAGGAATAGTTATAAAATACAATCCACCATGTCCTCCAATTCAAGTTTACCAAGTCGATAAAGATGGTCTAGAGAGAATATTACCAAATGGGGATAGGGTACCGCCAGCTGATAAAGATTTAGTATCGAGTTTAGCAACACATACTCAAAATGAACTAAGAATACAAAAACCATTTATAGACGTTTTGGACCTTAATATAAAGTTTAATCCATTAGATTACCTTACGAACCCATCAGGTGATTATGACTTTTTCTAGAGTTGATTAATCCTCCATCTCCAAAAATTTAAATAATGAAACTTAAATCTACATATATAAGTAATGATTAAAAAGTATAAAAATCAAGAAAATGTTTTATTTTATTTTTTAAAAAAGTATAATGGCAAAACGTTTAATGCGTTGTGCAAGATATAAAAACATACCAACTACATTAAATTTACATTGACAAAAAACATTAACAATCGAACATTAAATTAAACACAATAAAATAAATCAAAAACAATAAAAGAATAAGTAAAAATTATTAAATTAAGAACTTAATTAAAATGATTTCAAACTACGAGCCGACAAAGCAAGAGCTGGAAATTTTGGAATTTTGGAAGAAGAATGATATTTACGAAAAGTCCAAAGAGAAAAATAAAGGCAAAAATAAATTCTACTTCTTAGACGGGCCGCCGTATACTTCTGGAAAAGTGCATTTAGGCACAGCTTGGAATAAGGCGCTGAAAGATTCTGTTTTAAGGTACAAAAGAATGCAAGGATTTGACGTTTGGGACAGGGCAGGCTATGACATGCACGGAATGCCGACTGAGCAGGCAGTTGAAAAAAACCTTGGTTTAAAGCACAAAGACGAGATTCCAATGTATGGAATAGCTAATTTTGTAAACGCATGCAGAGAATTTGCAATTACAAACATGATTGCCATGAACAATGATTTTAAGAGAATTGGCGTGTGGATGGATTTTGACAATGCCTATCAATCGATTCAAAATAGTTTCATGGAAGGTGAATGGTGGCTCATAAAAAAAGCATTCGAAAATAATAGGCTTTATGAAGGAGAAAAAACAATGCACTGGTGCGCGACATGCGCTACATCGCTCGCAAAGCATGAATTGGAATATGAAAGCATAGTTGATAACTCAGTCTATGTTAAATTCCCTGTTAAAGACAAAAAAGACGAGTTTATAATAATTTGGACCACAACTCCGTGGACAATTCCATTTAATCTCGGGGTGATGGCAAACCCAAATTTGGATTATGCAAAAGCAAAATTTGGCAGTGAAGTTTGGATTGTTGCCAAAGCATTAGTGTCAAGCCTGGCTAGTAAATTGCCTCATCAGCAATTTTCCATTTTAGAAGAATTTAAAGGCGAAAAGCTGCTGGGATTGGAGTATGTGCATCCATTTGAAAACGAGATGCACCAATTCAAGGACTTAAAAGGGAAACATCCAAAAGTGCACACAGTTGTTTCAAGCGAAGAATATGTTGACATTAGCGCAGGCACTGGATTAGTGCATATGGCCCCTGGATGCGGTCCTGAAGATTATGAAGTTGGGCATAGAAACGGCATACCTCCGTTCAACACATTAACAGAAAGAGGAGTTTTCGACGATAATAGCAGCATTTTCAAGGGATTGACTGCAAAAGAGGATGATGAAAAAATAATTGAAGAGCTGAAGAAAAAAAAAGTTCTTGTTGCAGAAGAAAAGATAGAGCATGATTATGCCCACTGCTGGCGCTCAAAGAATCCTGTTATTTACAGAACTACAACACAATGGTTCTTCAAGATTGAAGATTTAAAAACAAAAATGCAGGAGCTGAATAAAAGCATAAAGTGGGTTCCTGATTCTGCAGGCTCAAAAAATTTTGACAATTGGCTGGCTAATTTAAGGGATAATGGAATTACAAGACAAAGATATTGGGGCACACCATTGCCTGTTTGGAAATGCAAGCAATGCAAGGATTTTGTTGTTGTTGGTTCTATTGACGAATTGAAGAGACTGGCAGGAAGGATTCCTGATGACTTGCACAAACCGTGGATAGATGAAGTCAAAATCAATTGCAATTGCGGCGCCATAAAAGAGAGGATTCCTGATATTTTGGATGTATGGATAGATGCCGGGTCTGCATCGTGGAATTGTCTTGATTTTCCAAAAAGCAAAGATCTTTTTGAAAAATGGTATCCTGCAGATTTCATACTGGAAGGGATAGATCAAATCAGAGGCTGGTTTAATCTTTTATTTGTTGCGTCAATGGTTGCACTGAATAATAAATCATTCAACGCAGTTTACATGCACGGATTTATCAACGACTCCCAGGGCAGAAAGATGAGCAAGTCGCTTGGCAATTATATATTGCCGCAGGAAGTCATTATGGAGTATGGAGCCGATACATTGAGATATTACATGATAGGCGGAACAGCGCCAGGCGTCGATATTAATTATAACTTCGACGATATGAAGGTCAAGCACAAAAACTTAACAGTGCTGTGGAACTTACACAAGTATATCATTGAAATGTCTAATGACATTAAAATAGATCCAGCAGAGCTTAATTTGAAAAATGATGAGCTTGATATTGAAGAACGATACATCTTCTCAAAGTTAAATTCTGCGATAAAAAAAGTTACAGAACTATTTGATGATTACAAACTTAATGAAACTCCGTGGCAAGTTGAAGAATTATTCCTAGAATTGAGCAGGACTTACATTCAGTTAACAAGAGATAAATCCTCAATGGGCAGCGATAAAGATAAGAAGACTGTGCTTTATACTGTTTTTAATGTTCTATTGGAATCATTAAAGCTATTTGCGCCAATTGCGCCTTTCATAACAGAAGCAATTTACCAAAATTTGAAGCATGAATTCAAGCTAAAAGAAGAGAGCATACACCAATGCGGTTGGCCAAATCACAAAGAAGAATTAATTGACATGGAGTTTGAATCACACATGCAAATAGTCAGCGAAATTGTCCAAAGCGCACTTGCAGTAAGGGAAAAAATCCAGCTTGGCGTCAGATGGCCATTGAAGGAGATGGTGATTGCAACTGGAGATAAAAATTTAATGAACGCAGTTGAAAAATTAAAAGAGGTGATTAAGAAACAAGTAAATGCAAAAGAAATAAGCTTGGTTGATTCACTTCCAAATTTAAAAATAAGGATTAAAGCAGATTACTCCAAATTAGGGCCTGATTTTGGCGAAAAAGCGCCTAAAATTATTGCGCATCTTACAATTGACAGTCCTGAAACAGTAATGAGGCATATACAGGAAAAAGGCAAATACTCTTTTAAGGTTGATGGAGAATCAATAAATATTTTAAAAGAGCATTTAATTGTTGCCAGAGATGTTCCTATCCCTTATGAAGAGGGCATTTTCAAAAACGGTTTTGTTTATTTGAACAGGGAAATGACCGATGAGTTGGAAGCTGAGGGGTATGCTCGGGAGATTATGAGAAGAGTGCAGGCATTGAGAAAGAAAGCTGGATTAAAAAAATCCGATAATATTTCGTTGTTTATCAAAATGGATGAAGAGCTGAAAGAAATGCTTAAGGCATGGAACATTGTGATTAAAGAAAAAGTGGGCGCTTCTCAATTTAAGATTTCTGAGCTGGAGCCAAGCAGGAAGCACACTTTTATCAGCATGGAAAAAGTTAAAGGCAAAGAGTTTGAGATTGGGTTTGATAAGGTTTAAGAGAAATAATTATCAAGTTATTACAATAGGTAGAGAAGCTCGTCCTTCTGGATAAATTTTTGATTTATTTCTTCAGTTTAATTTAATATCATTATCAAAATTCCAATCAAAACCTATTTATAGTTATTGACTATTGGATTTTTTATTCATGGCAAAGCAAAAAACTATATCCAGAGAAATTCCTCTTGCTGAAATCACTCTGCGCAGATACGAGAAGCCCGCAAATCTCAGCAGAAGAGAGCTTGTAAGAAAACTCTGCCTGTCTATCGGTTTGTTGCAGCCCGGCGATTCAAGAGATGTTATTGTTGATGTTCTTAATGTTTTGGTTAAAGCAAAAAAAGAGCAAAAGGAGCTGACAAGCGAGGATGTATGTGCTCTTGTTATTGAGGAACGAAAGAATATGAATCTCTTAATGCTGGGGATTGCAAAGTCAAACATAAGACGGCAATTAAAAAGATTAAAAGATTTATTTATGATTGAAAAAAGGATTAATGGCTACAGAATAACCGAGTACAGTAACCTGAATGAAATTTTCGAGGAAAAAATTGAAAAAATTTTTATTCCGAGCATTAATTCAAGAATTAGGGAATATTTGAAGAAGATTGATGAATCATAACAGTCAATTAATCGAAAACTTTAAATAGATGCTAGATTTTTATATTCGGTGTATAAGACGGGGGTTAATAACATCGTCTTAATAACAAAACAAAAACAGAGGGAGGTAAATCTAAAATGGCAGAAAAAGTAGCAAAAGTAGGCGTAAAAAAACAAGCAGGCTACCTATATTTTGTGGACAAACACGGAAATGTAGCCAGGGCCAAGATGTCAAGAGGCGGCCGAAAAAAAGGCAAAGCCAAAATTGAAATGGTAGAAAAGGCAGGAGTTAAGAAAAAATCCGGATACCTTTACTTTATTGACAAACAAGGGGATGTATCCTGCGCCAAGATGTCTCGTGGCGGAAGAAAAAAGAAAAGGAGATAAAATTTTTTCAACTCTTTGAGTTGAAAAAATTTTCATAAGTGAAACATGAGAAAAAATTTCAATCAAGGATTGAAATTTTTTTGATTTTTATTATTTATTTTCTGTTTTTAACAATTTTTTCAAGGAGAATATAGCGACTTCTATTTGCTTTGCATTTGGCTCTTTTGTTGTAATTTTTTGAAGCGCCAAGCCAGGCGCTGAAATTAATTTGAAAAGCAAATTTTTTTGATGCCTATCGCTTATTTTAAGCACTTCATAAGATATTCCTGCAATGAAAGGAATCAAAATTATCCTTACAGGGAAAAGTATGCCTTTTCTAATCCAGACATTTAATTTCATGAAATTAGGGTTAAAATGCAAAATTATCGACGGCAACAAAGAAAAAACGATAATGCTGACAATAAAAACTATCAATAAAAAAGATGTGCCGCATCTTGGATGAAGGGTTGTGAATTTTTTGACAGTCGCAACATCAAGCTTCTTTCCTTTCTCATAGCAGTGTATTGCCTTGTGCTCTGCGCCGTGGTATTGGAACAATATTCTCACATCCTTCATAAATGAAATGGTAATAATGTAAATTAAAAAAATCAAAATTCTGATAATTCCGTCAATAATATTAAATAATACGGGTTTTTTTTCTTCAGCAAATCCAACAAGATTTGTTAAAAAATAAGGCAGTGCTATAAAGAATACAATTACAGCTCCAACAGTAATCAGCATTGTAAAAGCAAGCTCATTTTTTCCAATCCTTTCATCTTTTGGAGCAGCTTGTTCAGCAGACCACATCAGAGATTTAATTCCAATGATAAGCATCTCTGCAAGATTTACAAATCCTCGGATGAAAGGAAGTTTTAGTATGCGATTCTTTTTTCCAATAACTCCTTTCTTCGCAATAATTTTCTTGCCTTTCCTTACAGCAACCACATAATTCCTCAATCCGCGAATCATCACTCCTTCGATAACTGCTTGTCCGCCTACGTTTAGTTTTTTGTTTTGCATTTAAACCAAAAATCAATAAACTAATGGTACAGTTAAAGCTTCTCGTAAAGACACTTTTGGCACTTGTTCTGCGAATAATAGGTGACCCAATGTTATTCCTGCTCTTTGAGGGTATTGAATTTGTTCAATTAGTCTTATATAATCAGTGCCATCTTCCATTATTTGCCTGTCAGATTTTTTAAATCCGATTGTTGTACATGTAAAAGACTTACATCTAAGGTAGTCTCTCATTAACTTACTCAAGAAAATGCCTCCATAACTTTTTTCATGAGAAGCAGATGAGGTTAGCACCTGTCCTTTCAAAGGTAGCAATCCTAATCTCTCAAAAGAGGGTATAGCAGTACCAGAGTAACAAGAATCATTTATAAAAAAATATCTACAACAATTATCAATTAAACGTCCTAATTCTTCGTATGGCAAAGTATTTCCATCTGCCTCAAATCCTTTTTTATTGCCATGTCCATTATATGCTATTACTACATCAGATTGTTTACCACTTTCCTTAATCATTTGAAAAAAAGAATTCGCTTGTGAAAGTAAATAATCATTTCCTAATTTTCCTAAGACAAGCCTGACTCTTGCAGGGTCAAAAACTGAATCTCCAAGTAAGAATAATTGAAATAACGTTATAGTATCTTCATGTGCTTTTTCATTTCCAGCTATTAATAAAGCGTAAGTATCTCTTGTTTTCATTCTCATCAGAGTATTATAGAATAATTTATAAATGTTTATTAATACTGCTTATTTATAATGAAATGCCCTTACTGCAATAATGAAGAAACGCAGGTAATTGATACAAGGGACACTGAAAATTTAGAGGCCACAAGAAGAAGAAGAGAGTGCTTGAAGTGCAACAAAAGGTATACAACATATGAGAGAGTAGAAGAAGCCGATATCGTTGTAGTAAAGAAAGATGACAGAAGAGAACGCTTTGAAAGGAAAAAACTATTGAATGGTATATTAAAAGCATGCGAAAAAAGATCGATAAGTCTTGAAAAAATTGAAAAAATTGTTGATGAAGTTGAATCTGATTTAAGGAAAAGAGACTCAGTTGAGGTAGAGAGCAAAATCATAGGAGAGTTGGCAATGAAAAAGCTCAAGACTCTAGACAAGGTCGCTTACATAAGATTTGCTTCTGTTTATAGAGAATTCGAGGATTTGGACAGATTTGGGGAAGAATTGGAGAAATTGCAGAAAAAGTGAGTTATGAAATAAAATTTTGTTACATTCAATAATTTTTTGAGATAAAACGAGTAAGGGTGAGAAGATGAAAGTAGTTATAAAATCGTAGGGCGAATACCCACTTATTTATCTGTGGGATGAAGCCCGTCGCCTCAATCTTGTGTTTGTGCAAGAGGCGGAAGTAGTAAACACATTTAAATATTTCTGTTCGCTTTGTTTCGTTAGAGCAATTAAGAACAAGAATCATGGGGACAATTTTAATTCTTCGTAGGTGGGGGAATTCCGTAGTTTTTGCTTCTTTTTACAAAAAGAAGATTAGCATTTAGATTACTAATAAATCTTAATATATTCTTAACTAAATTTATATATAATTATGATTCATTCTTAATTATGGATTGGAAATTATTTGCGTGGTTAAAAAGGGGTAGGAGGAGACAAAGTGTTTTGGAAGTATTATCTGAATCAAATAAACCTCTTTCTACAAATGAAATAAAGGTTAAATTAAAAGTTGCTATATCCCAAGCATCATTTACATTAAAAGAATTAGTGGATAAGAAATTAATATCCTCAGTAAATCCAGATGATAACATTGGTAAATTATATATAATTACGGACATGGGCAAAAAAGTATTGGGGGAGCTTAAATGATAGTCATAGGAAATAAAAAAACCTACTGCTTTGAAAGGATGCACTTACCCAGAATTTATATTAATGATGAAAAGAAGGTTAGAGCGTCATTAGAAGTTCTGCAAAGAAATGGCTCCTTAACCAATAGAGAGATGACCGAAGAAACTCAAAGAGTTAGATCTGAAGACATTAGGGAGATTTTATATTTATTGTGGAGATTGGGTTTTGGTATTGATGTTTCAAAAAAAGGAAGAGAAATTATTTTTTTAGCTAATGATAAATTACAAGGGTTATTAGAATTAGATGATAAAGGATTAAAAGAGCTACTCCTAAACAGATTAAGAATATACAATCCTTTCATTGCAATTTTGGACAAATTAGTAGAATATAGAGAAAATTCTCAAAAATTTACTGAAAAAGATATTACTAAAGATTTTCACAATAATAGATGTGATGGTGGCAGGGTTGATAATACCCATCCACTTTTAAGATGGAGTAAAGATACCGATTGGGGTTTGGTCACTGATAAAGAAATAACTGATTTAGGTATTAAATATGTGAATGAATGTAAAGAAATAGGTGTATTCTATTTTCATCATACGGTCGATTTAAACGCTTCAGATAAATTGAATATTATTGCTCATATAATTTCTGATGCTTCTTTTGAAGAGAAGAAGGACAAAATATCTTATGGGGATATACTGGGATTATTAGAGAATTTAAATGATTTTGAACTAAACAAACAAGAGTTAGAAAGAACATTAAAAGAATTAATAAAAATTGGGCTTCCTATTAAACTAAATAAGGATGAAGTTTTAATTAAAAACAAAATTTATCACGATATAACACCTCAATATTATGTAAAGTTTAAAATAAATTTGATTGACGGTATTGATGAGTTAGAAACAGAAGAAGAAGGCGAATTAAAGAAAGTTGATAAAGATAAAATATTAAAAGGATTTTCTAATATTTTGCATTTAATTATTAGTGACGAAGAAAAAGATAAATCAAGCTATCCTGATCAAAGCGAGTTTGTCAGTTATAACGAATTTATAGCAATCAGTGATTATTTGCAATTACTAAAAATTCAGAATATAATTCTCCCAAATGGATGGAAACCGCTTAAAGTAACAAAAATAAGTGGTATATTGTTATCCTTTGTAAGATTAGGAGGTAATGTTCTTATTTTTCATGCGCCTATGGGAAGAATTGGATCTAATAGAAATCTATTTAATTGGTTACCTCACGATTTAGCCAGAATTTCCTTTGTTCACTCAAACCATACGGATAATATCAAAGGATATTTTTCATTTCCATTAGGGGAGGAATTTTTATTCACCAGAAAAGAAAGTTATATAGAAACAGAAAAAAATAGTAAAAAGTATTTGTCACTTTTTACAAGATATAATAAAGGATTTTTTGTTTTTGTAGGATTTAATGAATCAAAAGAATTTTTCCAGAAATATATTATTCCATTAAAAAATAAAATAACAATTGATTCTAATTCTAAAGAGTGGGTATATCGGTATATTCCTTCAATAAACAGAATGAGAGGAGTAAATACGGAATTTGATTTATATCCTCTTTTAAGAGAAATAATGAATAAAAACTTTTCATTTGAGTTTGATCCAGATATAACTGGCAAACCAGGACAAACGGATTTATTTATAGAAAAACCTTTTTTCTGTTGCTGTGAAGTTACTCCGCCAAATAGTAATGCAACAGGATTTTCTAAAGTCTCAGAAGTTGATGGACATAGGAGAACTATGGTGTTTAAAGATGCTAAGAAAGGAAAAATAAGATTTGGAAAAGAAAAAGTTGGGGCTTGTGTTATTGGACCTTCGTTTACAATAGAGGCTGGAGAAGATAAAGCTGGAGCAGTGGATATGGCAAATGCGATGAATGTTTCTTTGATAAGCTATCGAGATTTATATGAACTGATATGTTTGAGCAACAGTTGCAAACTTACGGAAAAAGACTTAAAAAAGATTTTTTTCAATGATGATGAAAAAGCTGAAGCATCTATTAGAATCTATGAGCTAATAACCGAAAAGAATATAAATAAAGAATAAGTTAATGATAAATATGGAAGAAGTTAAGATTTTAAACAAGGATAGTAGGGAATTATCAAATTTTATAGATAAAGATAGTGTTGATTTCATAGTTTTTAGTCCTCCTTATTGGGCATTAAGGGATTATGGATATAAATCACAAATAGGATTTCAGCAAACTTATAAAGATTATTTAGAAAATATGAAAAAAGTTTTTTCTGAGTGTTACAAAGTTTTAAAACATGGTAGATTTATGGCTATAAACATTGGTACAGTAGTTTCAAATGAAGGTATGAAATTTATTAGCGGAGATTTTGTTAACAAGTGTCAGGAAGTAGGGTTTATATTCAGGAAAGATATTATTTGGCATAAACCAAAGGGAACAACAAAATGGCAGAGAGGAGCGACTCAATTTTCACAAAATCCCTATCCATTAATGTTTAATACAAATATTAATCACGAGTTTATTCTAATATTTCAAAAAGGCGAAAATGGCCACATTGATTTTAATAAGGTTCCTAAATTTAATAAATCTTTTATCAGAAAAATGGCTTATAGTGTATGGGATATTAAACCAGTTAATTCTCCAAAATTAGATGAAAAACATGTAGCTCCCTACCCTGAAGAATTGCCCCTAAGATTAATACAATTATTTAGTTTCAAGAATGAAACTATTTTAGATCCTTTTGCAGGATGCGGAACCACAAATAAAGTAGCAAAAGAATTAGGTAGATATTCTATTGCTGTAGAATTATCAAAAGATTATTGCAAACTCATTGAAAACAAAGTTAAAAATGCAAAGTTTAATTCTCATAATGGAGATATTTATGACCATAGTATAGAATACGAAATAAAAATTACCAAAGAGAAGTTAGAAAAAGCAAAAAATGATTACGAAAAAGCCAAAAAAGAGTATGATGATTTGATTAAATCGCATTCAAAAGAAAAAGGAGGATTAAGCAAATTTGTTTAGTGCAGTAATATAGAAGATTGACTTATCCTTTTTTTGCATATATCATAAAATTTTTTATCCAGTTCGCATCCTAAATAGTTTCTACCAAGTTGGATACATGCCACCGCTGTTGTTCCAGAACCCATAAAACAATCTAAAACAATATCACCCTGTTTCGATGAACTCTTAATAATCCATTTAACTATCTCCAAGGGTTTTTGTGTTGGATGTGGTGTACCTTCTCCATTACGTTTACTTGAAATGGCAGGATGTATTAAAACACTTAAAGGAAATCTTCTTCCATCTTTTATTATTGTATGGTTTTTTTTCCAATTATTCCTAACAGTCGATTGGACCCTATTCTTCCTAACATATGGTTCTCCAGGTGTTTTGATGCTCTCTATATCAAAATGTAAATCTGTTGTTTTTGTCCCCCTTTTCTTAAAACACCATATTAATTCATGAGAGCGCATAGGCATCTGATTTGAAGCCCAAAAACCCTTCCCTTTATTCCAAACTAATTCAAACCTAAATTCAAATTTATCTCTAATCTGGTTATATAAATCAGATAACATAGGTTGTTTGCCGAAAATATACATCTGTCCGTTGTTTTTTAATATTCTATCAAAATGTTCTTTCAAATGCCCCCAATCATTAAAATTATCCCAATCTTTTGGAAGTTCGTTATATGGTGGGTCGATTACTATCAAATTTATGTGATCTTCAGGAAGTTCTTTCACATATTCTCTACAATCTTTTAGTTCAACATTATTTATTTCCATCTTCTTTCCCCATTTAAGTGTTATATATAATGTTTATTAATTTTGTTCTTTTTAAATCGTTTGTTTTTATTCGTTACGGAATTTCCCCCCATTCGTTTCGTAATTCGTTAAAAATTGTCCCCTTCTTAAGATTCACTTTGTGAAATCCCCTATCTTTAATTGCCCTTTCAAATGAGTTGAACATCCGTAAATATCGTACTCAAAAACACTTTTTCCCATCTGCTCTTGAATATAACGCTTGACTTGTTCTTGCGAAACGTGTCCAGCAGAACCGCAGTAATATCCTCGTGCCCACAAAGCATCAAATCCTTTTCCAAAATGCTGTTTGTATCCCAAGTATTTCAATTCTGGAAATACTCGCCTTAATTGAATTGAAGTATTGCTTTTCAGCTTATGGATTATCTTAAAAGGCGTTACTGTCGGCTTTGCACCTACAAACAAGTGCAAGTGGTCAGACATAATCTCTAATGCAAGGTTGTTCAAGCTCAGTTCTTGGCATTGCCCGTCAATAATTGTTTTTAGCACTTCCCTTACTTTGCCTAGCAAAATTGGTTTCCTGTACTTTGGAATCCAAATAATATGGTAATTGATGTTGTATTTGCAGTGATGAGATGTCCTCACCGTTGCTATTTTACTTTCTATTTTGTGCACTTCTGGATTGAAGTGCGGATATTTGTTTTTAGTCATTGCGACCACCTCACTTTGAAGGTGGTTGCTTGTGTTGTTAGGGTGTTTCTCGTTAAGCGAACCATACATTAAACTTTTAGCGTAAGCGACCTCTCAAGAGGGAAAAGTTTAAGTTAAATGGTTTGCGTTGAGAAACCCCCAGCTTTAGCTGGATTTATTTTGGGAGTATGTTATTCAATAAAATATGTGTTTAGGTATTCTCCCATTGGTTGTTATTCTTATGTAATAAAATCAAAAACTTTATTATGAGGAGGTAATACTTTTTTATTATGCTCATCGGCCTTACAGGCAAAAACGCTGCAGGAAAAGGGGTAGCCGCAAATTATCTAAAATCAAAAGGCTTTCTCTATTACTCGCTTTCCGATATTGTCAGGGAAGAAGCAACAAAGATTAGATTAGAACATTCCAGAGATAATTTAATTAATTTAGGAAATAAATTGAGACAAGAATTTGGTCCAAATTATCTAGCACATGAAACCGACAATAGAATAAAGCAACAACTACGAAAGAATAAAAACCAAAACTTCGTCGTTGACAGTATTAGAAATTCATTTGAAGCAAGAGAACTGATGAAAAACAAAAATTTTGTTCTTCTTGGAATTGATGCTCCAATTGAACTGAGATTTGAAAGATTGCTTAAAAGAGACCGCTTAGGCGATGCAAAGACATTAAAAGAATTCAAGCAGCAGGAGCAAAGAGAAAATTTAAAAAGCAGCACAAACCAACAGCTTGACGCAACATTTAAGATGGCTGAGAAAGTTATTTTGAATGATGGTTCATTGGAAAAGCTGCATGAAAAAATTGATAGTCTATTAAAACAAATTAAAGAATAAAATCAATACGTCGCCTTTAGCGGCGACAAACTTTACACTCGGCGAAAAATAGTCAATTGTGAGCGAGTTCGCAACGAGCTCACTCGCATTTCAATGCCATTAATTTTTCGCCTCGAATATACCACAATGATGGATTGGGAATAACTAGGCGAGTTGCCGCGATATGGCAGGAAAGCGGCAACGAGCACAAGAATTGCAAAGCGGATTGAAGATTTAAAAAAAGAATAAACATAAATTATCAATAAAATGACACGAGTAAGCTGGGAGCAGTATTTCATGAACATTGCAAAAGAATCTGCTGATAGGAGCACTTGTGATAGAAAGCATGTGGGTGCTGTTATTGTAAGAGACAAAACAATACTCTCAACAGGATACAATGGAAGCATAAGAGGAATGCCGCATTGCGATGATGTCGGCCATCTTATGGAAGACGGGCATTGCGTTGCAACAATTCATGCAGAAGCAAATGCAATCCTGCAGGCTGCTAAAAATGGTGTTATGATAGACGGCGCTGAACTTTACATAACTGCTTCACCGTGCTGGAGCTGCTTTAAGATGCTGGCGAATACAGGCGTCAAAAAAATTTATTATGGAGAATTCTACAGAGACGAAAGAATTTTTGATGTGGCGAAAAGGCTTGGAATTGAATTGATACATATTCCTGTTGACCAGAAAGAATTATAAAAAATTTTTCAAAAATACAAAAGTTTAAATAGATTTATTCTAAAAAAATAATTATGGTATGGTTTCCTCGGTGGAGAAAAAAATGGAAAATTACTGCAATTGCAGCTGGGGTAGCTGCTTCGCTTGCGATTAGTGTAGGTATTGTCCATGAATGGAGACAGTATGACCAATCCAGGGATGGAAAAGCTCGGATAATCCAACTCGAAGATGACATTCGTAAATACGAAAAAGACATTCAAAGAGTTCATCAAGAATTGGTAGTTGCTATTGAATACAAGTCATTGGCTGAAAATTTGGCCAAAGAAAATAAAATTGAAGAATCAAAAAAAAATTATCGAGAAGCACTATTATTGTACAAATCCGCAGAGCTCTGGATGAGTAATGTAAAAATTGAATTTACAGGTGTTAAGCTGCAGCGCATAAAGAAGAGTCTTACTTCTAATAGATATTTTAATCCACGTTCAAATGACGTTATTGCAGTAGAGGGTAGCCTTTATGCTAACATAAAGCATGTTCAGACCCTGAGAGATGATATCTTAAAAAACATAGTTGAAATAGAAAGAATAATAAAAGGTGGCTTATGAAATCAAAAAAACAAGTCAAAAGAACTTCTAAAGTCGCAATTATAGGCGCTGGTTTTGTTGGAAGCACTGCTGCATATGCTTTGCTGATTGACGGCGCTGCTTCTGAGATTGCTTTAATCGATGTAAACAAAGAAAAAGCAGAAGGTGAAGCAATGGATTTGCAGCACGGCTCTCTCTTCAAGCCTCATGTAAAAGTATCCTTTGGAGGAGATTATCAATTATGCAGGGACGCTGAAATAGTTGTTATTTGCGCAGGAGCCCATCAAAAGCCAGGCGAAACAAGAATTGATTTGGTAAATAAAAATTCCAAAATCTTCAAAGAGATGATTCCTCAAATAACAAAACACAACAAGAATTGCATTTTGCTGATTGTTGCAAACCCGCTTGATGTTTTGACTTATCTTGCGCTCAAATATTCAAAATTTCCCAAGAGCAGAGTTTTTGGCTCAGGAACAATACTTGACACAGCAAGATTCAGATATTTATTGGGAGATTATTTTGAAGTCAGCCCGAACAGCGTGCACGCTTACATCATGGGCGAGCACGGCGATTCTTCTTTTCCAGTTTGGAGCACAGCAAACATAGCAGGCACCAATCTAAAAAATTTTAAGAAATACAACAAAAAGTCAATGGACAAAATTTATTTAAAAACAAAAAATGCAGCTTATGAAGTTATAGCAAAAAAAGGCGCAACTTATTACGCAATTGGGCTTGGAATTTCAAAGATTGTAAGCGCGATTCTTTCCAACCAAAATGAGGTATTGGCTTTGTCAAGCTATTTAGACGATTATCATGGCGTAAGTGATGTATGTTTAAGCGTGCCTTGCATTGTAAACAGAAATGGGATAAAAGAGCAGATAGTAATGCCGTTAAATTCTTTGGAGAAAAAACAATTAAGAAAATCTGCCAATACAATTAAAGGAATTTTGAAAGGGTGCGTGAATTGTTGATGTACTTAATTTTTTTCTGCCATTTTTTATTTGCTTTCAAAATTTCTCGATGATAATTTTCAAAACCATCAAAGGTTCGCTACGTATAACAAGAACACTATATGATATAAATATTTTCCTTATAACTACTATTAAATAATAAAAATATTCAATTCCCCACAAACTTTGAATAAAGAGATTTCGCTTCTTTTTCATCCTTTGCTTTTATCAAAGCCCTTCCATCATTAAAAATAGTTATTTTATTGTCAAAATTAATACAGTGATTAAAATCAACAACTTTTCCTATTTTTTTTAATTTGTTTTTTAATTCGTTGAATTGTTTTTTGTCAATTGATTTTGTTTTTATTTGGTAAATATTATCGCCGCATAATTTTATTACTCTGGACGATTTTTTGCCATTTAAATACTCAAAAATTGCATTTGCGCAACAAATGCAATTTTTGTTTTTATTTACTTTAATTTTCATCAAATCATTTTTCCAAACGTCAAAAAAAAGCAATTTTGTTTCAAAATTGCTTTTTTTTAGTAATATTTTTATTGCCTCATTTACTTGGATTGATGATATTAGATTTGTTATAGTGTTCAAAACTCCAACAGTTTCACAAGTATCCAATTGTGTTGCTTCTTTTAAAAAACATCTCAAGCAAGGAGTTTTGTTCGGGACAATGTTAAAAACATAACCTTTGCTTCCAATAGCTGAAGAATAAATAAATGGAATTTTATTTTTGACGCAGAAATCATTGATTAGGAATCTAGTTTCTAAATTATCTGTGCAATCAAGCACAAGGTCAATTTTATTTTTTATTTTTTTATTTAATTTTATTGTTTTTTTGTTATTGGGATTTTTTAATGGGATTAATTGGTTGATATTATTAAAATTTAAATCTTCAATATAAAAATCAATTTCAACATCATAATTTATTTTTGTTAAATGCTCTTTTGCCTGGCTAGCTTTTGCTTTTCCGACATCATTTTCATCAAACAAGCTTTGTCTTTGCAGATTTGACAACTCAACAACGTCTCTGTCAATCAAAATTAATTTTCCAATTCCTGCCCTTGCCAATAATCCAGCAGAAGCACTGCCTAAAGCACCTAATCCAATTATTGCAACAGTGCTATCTCTAAGTTTTTCTTGCCCTTTTTTCCCGATTTCCCTGAAGATTTGCTGGCGGATGTATCGCATAAATAATAGAGATAAGTGGTTTATTTTAAAAGTTATTCAAAGTTCTCAAGATAAAGGAATGTAAAGAAGTTGGATTTGCTATCAAGTTTTATCTGACTATCCTGAAAAAAATAAGATTCACATCTCAAACTTTACTTTCTTTGCTTCAATATTTTTTGAAACATTTTTTAGAAATTCTTCAATTTTAACATCAAAGTAAACTTTATTGTCTAAAGTCCTTATTGCAACTGCGTCATTTTTTTCTTCTTTTTCGCCTACTGTGACTATTAACGGAATTTTTTGCGCTTGAGCATCTCTAACTTTGTAGCTAACGCTTTCTGTTCTTGAATCGAGCTCCACTCTAATGCTATTTTTTTCAAGCTCTTGTTTTACTTGGGTTGCATATTTTTCAAATCTGTCTGCAACTGTCAATATTCTAATCTGCACAGGGCAAAGCCATAATGGAAGCTTTCCTGCGTAATGTTCAATCAGTATGCCAATAAATCTCTCGATGCTGCCAAGCAATGCGCGATGAATCATCACAACTCTGTGCTTGGAATTGTCCGCGCCAATGTAAGTTGCGTCAAATCTTTCTGGAAGCTGAAAATCAAGCTGTATGGTTGCAAGCTGCCAATCCCTTCCCAATGCGTCCTTAATGTGCAAATCAATTTTTGGGCCATAGAAAGCGCCTTCCCCATTCTTAATCTCATACTTTACGCTTTTTTTATCAAGCGCTTTTTTAAGGGAGTCTTCTGCTTTATCCCAGCTGCCCAAATCCCCCATAAATTTATCAGGCCGGGTGCTTAACTCAATTCTGTAATCAAAATCAAAAATATTTTTGTAAATGAAATCAGTAAAATCCAAAACTCTGAAGATTTCATCCTCTATTTGCTCAGGAGTTACAAATATGTGGGAATCATCTTGGGACATTTTTCTTACTCTTGTTAGTCCAGTCAATGTTCCGGATAGTTCGTTTCTATGCAATGGCGCAAAATCTGCAATTCTTAATGGCAATTCCTTGTAGGAACGCGCCCTTGATCTGTAAATGAGAACATGAGAAGGGCAATTCATCGGTTTTAATCCAAAATCCTTTTCCTCAGATTTTAATGTAAACATGCTGTCCTTAAAATGCTCCCAATGTCCTGATGTAATCCATAATGATTTGTCATACATCAAAGGCGTGATGACTTCATGATAACCCCGTTTATGATATTCTTTTCTGATAAAATCTATCAGCTGATTGTAGATTACAGCGCCTTTTGGTAAAAAAAATGGCGCGCCTGGGCTTTCTTCAAAGAAAGAAAACCATTCCAGCTCCTTTCCAATTTTCCTATGGTCCCTTTTGTCTGCCTCTTCCCTGAGCTTAACATACTGCTCAAGCTGATTCTTTTCAGGAAAACTTATTCCATAAATTCGCTGCAGTTGCACATTTTTTGTGCTGCCTTTCCAGTAAGCTGCTGCTATTTTAGTTAACTTGAATGCCTTGATTTTTCCTGTATTTGGAATATGGGGGCCTTTGCACAAGTCAATAAAAGCGCCTTGCTTGTACGCGCTTGTCGGCTCTTTAATTTCGTCAATTAATTCTAACTTGTATTTGTTGTCTTTGAATAACCTTTTAGCCTCTGCTAAGCTTAATTCTATTCTCTGAACCTTAAAATCATTTTTTACAATTTCATGCATTCTTTGCTCTATTTTTATTAAATCTTCGGGAGCGAAATGATGATTAATATCAAAATCGTAATAGAAGCCTTCTTCGACAGCAGGGCCTATAGTGGGCTTTGCGTCAGGAAACAATTCAACAACTGCGTGAGCGAGAAGGTGCGAAGTGCTGTGCCTAAAAACTTCCAATCCTTCCTTGTCCTTGAAGGTTATAATTTGCAAAGTTGAATCTTCATCTATTGGAATAAATAAATCCCTTAATCTTCCATTTATTTTTGCAATTAAGGCATCTTCTCCGAGTTTTCTGCCTATGTCTGAAGCTATCTCTCCTGCAGTGGTTCCTTTATCATATTGCCTTATGCTGCCGTCAGGCAAGGTTATTTTTATTTTCATTTAATTTAAAAAAATTTCATCTTTGAGATGAAATTTTTTCGTATGTGCATAGCATCATTTTTCAAAACTCTCTAGATAAAATGGTTTAAAGAGTTCAGGGGGTTGTCCCTTACGGGGCTTGAACGATACTTTTATCTCAACATTGAGAG